>Ga0209751_10001631_pt1 | contig 22834 bp, 6 predicted proteins | sample RifCSP13_1_FD_184019 | JGI IMG/M metagenome (GOLD analysis project Ga0209751, IMG submission 184019) | Soil microbial communities from Rifle, Colorado - Rifle CSP2_sed 13_1 (SPAdes) (version 2) | ecosystem: Environmental > Terrestrial > Deep subsurface > Rock core/Sediment | place: Rifle...
TCCCGGTACTCGACAGATCATACACGCTTCGCTGCCAACAGGAAATCCCATGAAAAACTCCAACCGCCACTCTAACAGAATCGAACAAGACTTTGCCGCCATCCTCTGGCTCCACCTGCTCAAGGGAATCTCGATCCTTGTGCTAGTCGCGGTCGCTAGCTGGCTGTGTGGGCAAGGATAGATTCAGAATCGTGCTGATCCTTTGCGTCATTGCAAGTGCGCCTTTCAAGGCGGCCTTAGACATCCACCAATGGGGGGAACTATGGCGAAGAAAGGTGAACAAAAGAACCGGCAGCCGAAGCAGGCGACGAAAACTCAACCAAGAGCCTACCAAAGCAGGCTTGGGCAGTTGGTGGGCGGTGTCTGGGATAATGTCTTGGCCGATGCGCTTAAAGCTTTGGCAGTTCTATTTGTACTGGCGCTAGGTGCTTGGTTTCAGGTGGCCGGTGACAAATGGCAGTCGGCTGTCTCAACTGAAAGTCTCCAACCTTCAGTAGAAGCATCACGAGTGCCGACCATGACACCTATCCGGCATGAACCGACTGCTATCTCTGCCATCCCGTCTCCCACACCGGAACCCTCAACGCCGCCTTCCGCCGAACATAAGGCTTCGCCGCCCTGTCCCCGCTACGATGAATCTATTGTGCGTGAGCAGGAGTACATTGTTCAACTGGGCGATACCATGTGGTGCATCGCTGAACGTGCCGGGGTATCCTTGAGCGCGCTCATTGCGGCAAATCCTCAAATCCACATTCCAGACCTCATCCACGCTGGCGACACCATCCACATTCCCTAGCAAGCTGCTGATCGGCATTCTCCACCAACATCCTACTTTCCTGCATTCTCTCCTCATCCTCTTCATGCTTCAATACACGCGGAGGTCATCCGCGTGCTCGCGAAAATTCTGCGCAGCCTCACGTTCGCCCTCGCAGCGCTGTGCCTGATCACTTCGTCGGCGTATGCCATGTCGGTACGCCTGTCTCCCGTCAGCGCCGGGACGGCTGGATCCGGCATGCCGCGCGACGCGCCAGCCGACAACGTCTGCGTCGTGCTCGTGCTCGACGAGAGCGGCTCGATGCGCGACAACGACCCGACCTTCCTGCGCAACACCGGCGCCAAGCTCTTCGTCGCGTTGCTCGACGACGGCGACCGCGTGGGTATCGTCCGCTTCGCCAGCGGCGCAACTCGCCTCACGCCCGACCCGATCACGCTCAATACGGCCCAAGACAAACAGGACCTGCTTGGCTTGCTTGGCGATTCCCCACCGGAAGGTTACACCGACATTCACGCTGCGCTGAACGAAGCGGCGGCGCTACTGAAAGGTGCTCAGTGTGGCGCACGCCACATCGTCCTGCTCTCCGATGGCCAACCGGAACTGCCAGATGGTCTGCCGGCCGATTATGAATCGAAAACACTCGACCTCGTGCGCGACCTCAATGCACCGATCCTGGGCATCGCCCTGACTTCGAGCGGCGAATCCGGCCTGCTCTATCGTCTCGCCGCAGTCACCGATCCGCCCGGCGCAGTTATCCCGGCCCGCACCGCCACCGATTTGCTGGACGCCTATCTCGACGCGGTCGCCCGGCTCAAGGATCGTGCTGTCCTTGGCAGCGGCTTAACAGGTGCACCCGGCTTCGCTTCTCTCCCGCTTGAACCGGGGCTGGCTCAGTACGTCTCGCGGGCGACCTACATCGTCAGTAAGCCTGAGGATGTCTCCGTGACGTTCACGGCTCCCGGCGGCGAGCCGCTCGCACCCGAAGACCCCCACGTGAGCTTTGCTTTCACCGATGATCCGCGCTTCGCGGTGTACACGGTCGACGCGCCGGCTCCGGGTGATTGGGGCTTCGCGCTGGCCGGCTCCGGCAGTGCCCAGGCCCGCGCGATTTTGCGATCGCGCCTGCGGATCGCTGTGGGTGCGCCGGGGACTTATCACCCCCTCGACGAACCCCTATCGCTTTCTGTGAGCCTGATCGAGGAAGGGCGTGACGGAACGGTCACCACGCTCATCGGTGAAGCTGTGTTTTCTGCTTTGATCGTCCGCCCTGATGGGGCACAAGACGCCATCGACCGCCTGTACGACGATGGGACGCACGGCGATCTTCTCGCCAGCGACGGTATCTTCACCAATCTCTACGTAAGAGCCGGCGCTCCAGGCGAATACCGCATCACCGTTACCGGCTATAAGGGCGTGATACCGGTTACGCGGACAGTGCGCGTCATCGTCGTGCCCTTCCCCAGGATCGTCATCCTGAGCCCCTCTGAACCGAGTTTCGAGTTCCGAGGCGAGCCTTTGCCGCTCGCAATGCGGCTGGAGGGCGGTGAGCCGCCGAGCCTCGACACCGGCACGTTCATCGTCCGCGTCACTCACCGTGACGGCACGGCGACGGCGATCCCATTGGTGTCCTCAGAGGGCGGCTTCATCGGTACATTTGCGCCTGCGCGCGATGGAAAGCACGTCATCGAATTCCTGCCGCAAGAGGCCGCTTATAAAGGCGTGCCCTATTCACTGACTGCCCGGCGCACAGTGGATGTGCGTCTGATACCCGCTATCACGCTCGTGGAAACCGATCTCAATCTGGGCACACTGGAAGTGGGTGAGATAGCCGCCGGCGTGACGGCGCAGATTCGCATCACGTCGTCAAGCCCGCAGGCGGAGGCGCTCACCTTTGACCTCGTCGGGGCGCCCGGTCTCGCCATCGATCGCGTCTCGCCTGCACAGATTCCAGGCGGTGAAAGCACGGTTCACCTCACGTTCAAAGGCGATCTGTCGCCCGGCGATTATTCCACGATGCTTCTGGTGAGTGGCCGCAGCGGCGTGGAATTCCTACGCCGCGAGGTGCCCATCACCTTCACGGTGTACGAGCCGTCACTCACCGTTCAGCCTGCGGCGCTCGATCTAGGCTCAATCCGGGTAGAGCGGGTAAACGAGAAACAGGTAGCTTCTGTCCTGGTCACGTCCAACTCACTGAGGGATGAACCGTTCGACGCGACGTGGATCGGGCCAGAGGGGGTACACGTCCAGGCCGAAACCGCGGCCATTCCTGCAGGACAGGCAGTCGAAATCCCGTTGTCGATCTGGGCCGAGGATCTGAGTGAGGGAGACTACTCCGGTGAAATCCACCTTGCCAGCCGTGACGGTGTAATCCTATCGCCATCCGTGATCGAGGTCTCCTTTTCGGTTGTGTCGCCGACGTGGTGCGAGCGGTGGTGCCTGCCGGTCGCGGGGGCCGGTGTCGCGCTGCTGGTCGCCGGGATGGTCGCCGCAGGTTATCTCTCCGGCCGCCCGAAGCCGTGGGGCGTGCTCGAGCCGATCAAAGTCCCGGCCGGCCAGATTCGACTCCCGTCCATATTCCTGGCTTCGGCGGCGGGCCTAATCCACCCTGAGAGAGTGGTGATCGGCAGCGGCAAGGGCGCAAACGTCCGATTGACGGGCGGCGCCGTTCGCGCCAAGCATGCCGCCATTCATATTGCACGGCAGCCTGTCACGGAACGAGTGGGCAGGCCGCCCAGGCCCGTGCGTATTCTGAAGTCTGTCAGCGTGGTGGAAAACCTGGGCGATGGAGTGGTGAAAGTCAACAACGTGACGATTCCCAGGGGCCGGCGGAGCGCCCCGCTGCGATCCGGCGCCCGCGTGATCATCGGCGAGTATGAATTCGAGTACCGTGAATGATGTAACCCGGGTCTCCAACAGCTTCTCAGACTTCGGAAGTCTCAAGGCGTGTTCTCGCAGGCGAAGGTGGCCGGAAATCCGAGTAGTTTCGCTGGCGAGATGCCACTTAAAGACTTCCGAAGTCTCGGCCGTGGCTCAAATCGGATCTACTGAGACTCGGACACCGAGACTGTCCTACTTTCCGGGATACCCAAGAGGCAGCGTATCCGTTAACCTGTGGACAGTGATTGACTGGAGTTTCGCAACGGCCATCTATGGCGTTTGGAGTGCAGGCTTCAGCCTGCGGAAGCCCAAGCTATGGCAGCCTAAAGGCTGCACTCCAGCAATTTGCCAAAGTTCAGTAATTGACGGGAGGCATCGACCATGACCAGTTTCCACCTTAGCCCACTGCCGCTCAGCGCATTGATTCCCGGCATGGCCGAAGCGCCCTTTCGCCGCGAAGAACTGGCCCAGACGTCGTATCGGCCCACGATCGTCATCGGCATCGGCGGCACCGGGCTGGCTGTCGTGCGCCGCCTGAAGAAACTTCTGCGCCGCTACTATCGGGGCGAAGAGCTGGGCATCTTTCAGTTCATCGTCTTCGACACCGCCGCCGAAGAGGTGCCCGAGGGCCCTGAAGACGGGGAGCCGCTCGACGCCGGCGAGTTCGTCCACTTCGGCGCGTTTGACGCTGCCGACGTGATCCGCCACCTGGATGAGAACGAATATATGGCCGGCTGGTGGCCGGGCGGGATGGAGCGGCCTTACCGCCCGTCGTTCTCCGGCACGGGCGCCAATCGCGTGCGCGCCGTGGGCCGGCTGGTGCTGTTCAATTACATGGGCAGCACGATTATCCCGCGACTGGAAACCAAGATCGACCGCGCGATCGAGATCAACGCCCAGCATGGCATGGGCGCCACCAGTATCAAGTTCTACATCGTGTGCAGCCTGGCCGGTGGCACCGGCGCCGGCATGGTCCTCGATATCGCCTACGTCGCGCGCATGCTCGGCCTGCGCCGGCAGCCGACGGCCTATGTGACCGGCCTGCTGGTGATGGACGATGCCTTCCTGCCCAAGGCGCAGACGGCCAACACCGCCGCGGAGTTCTCGGCAAACGCCTACGCCGCGCTGCGCGAGATCAACCACTTTTCGGCCATTCGCCGCTTCCGCGAGCGTTACGACGATATCACGACGACCGACGAACTGCCCGAGGGCTTTCGCCCGTTCGACATCGCCTACTTGCTGGGCCTGCACAACACCGAGGGGCAGGCGCTGGAGTCGTTTGAATCGCTGGCCGACATGATCGCCGCCGAGATGATGCTCGAGATCGCCTCGCCGCTGCACGGGCGCACGGAGAACGTGCTCGACAACGTGCGCGCCAACGAGCGCACTATCGCCGGCCAGTCGGCGGCCTTCTCCTCGTTTGCCCTATCGTCCCTGGTCTACCCGCTGCCGGGCATCGCCTCGTGGTGCGCGCTTGCCGGCCACGCCGACTTTTCCACGCAGGTCTTGCTGGCCCCTCGCCGTCCGGCGGCGGATGTGGGCGACGATGTGCTCGCCTTCATGCAGAAAGCGGGGGTGGAAGAAGAACAGTCCGACAGCCTGATCGATCGCCTGAACCTGGACGAAAAGGGTGAGCCGATGCCGGCCCCGGCGCTCAGCCACGATCAGGTCGACGGCCTGCCCGAAGGGCAGTTGCTCGGCATGCTGCAGCGGCTGGAGGAAGGCGCGCAGGCTGACCTGGCGCGCATGCGCGAGACGATCGCCGGCAGCGTCCCGGCGTTGGAGAAGAAGTTCGCCGCCGATCTGCGCGGCGAGGCTGAAAACGTGCTGCGCGACCCACAGCGCGGACCGCGCTACGCCGGGTGGTTTCTGAACCGTCTTGCCGAGCGCCTCACGGCGCAGCGCGACGAGCACATGGTCGGCGAACAGGCTGCCTTCCACGCCGACGCCGACGCGCAGGAGGCTGCCTGGCGCGAGGAGAAGGTAGACTTGGCCTACGCGCTGCGTCTGCCGCGCTGGCTGCCCTGGCGCCGCTGGCTGGTGAACACTGCGCGCGCCGCCTACATCAGCGCCTTCAATGCCTACCTGGCTGCCATTCACGAACTGGAGCGCCGCACGCAGGCCATTCTGTGCTTCAATACCTTCGTCAAGGAGACGCGCGCGCTCGCCCGCCGTGCCAACGACCTGGTCGGCGAGTGGGAGAGCCTGTCTGCGCTCACCCGCGAGCGGGCCCAGACCGAGTTGGCGCAAGTGCGCGCGACGGAGACCGAGTATAGCCTGATGCGCAACATCGTCGGGCGCGACGAGCTTCGCCGAACGTTCGAGCGTCACTTCCCCGAAGTGGACGAGCCGAACAAGCGCGATCATCTCGCCAGCCAGTTCTGGCAGTTCTTCGGCGAGCACGTGCCCGACTGGGCGCTCGCCGCCGACAGCCGTACCCATCGCGCCGAGGGTAGCCCGGCCGTGCAGACGTATTACTTTCTGGCCGAATGGTACGCCGGGCGGCTGCGAGACAAGAGCCTGATCGAACGGCTGAAGGAGATTTACGGACAGAGTTGGGAACACGAGATCGAGCTGCGCTACCTGCAGACGGCGCCGTTCTGGAACTATAACCTGGCGCGCTTCGGCGACAAGATCCGTAACAACCTGCAGACCGAGCCGCGCCTGGTGGGGTACGGCGAAGGCGATGTGGCCGCCTGGTCGCGCGCCGTCGGCGAAGCCATCGGCGAAAACGTGGACGCCGTGAACAATAAGAATCCGCACGAGATGCTGTTCCTCAAGACATCGCATGGCCTGCCGCTGTTCGCCCTGCGCTCCGCTTACCAGACGCTGCGCACAGCCTACCGGTACGTCAACCAACTTTGGGAACGCGCGCAATACGGCAGCAACCCCATCCCGGTTCACGTTTCCACAGCCTGGGAAGAACACATGCCCGATATCGATCCAATGCCGGGGCCTGCGGCGGAGACAGAACCGCCTACACAGGGTGTGGCCGCGCCGGACGGGCGCGCACCTGCCCGCGCGAAAGCCGTTAAACAGCGCCCCGGTGCGCGGCGTTCGGCCATGAAACGGGATTGAGCGTACAGCAGAAGGCCGAAGGTCTCCTGACCGAGGCCGTGGGATGTCGCCATGCGTGCGCACAACAGAGCTTGAGGTATGGTTTCTCCTCGGTCCTCTATCAGCTTTCAGACAGACGGGGCGTGGCTTCGCCGGGCAGAGCATCCGGCGCGCGGCGGCACGCCGGCCATCGTTCTCAGCCTGGGCGATTTTGGGCGACAGGTATTGGATGCACTCCGGAGCGCCGCGCGGACACGACCGAACCTGCATGACCTGCCCGCTCTGTGGGCCGGCCCTGACGGCTGGAGTCTGTCGCGGCCGGCGACGCCTGATGCGCCACCGCCGAAAGGTTATCCCGCGCCTGATGACTGGTGGCAGGCGCACGCGAATTCGGCAATGGTGTATCTGAAGGATGCCATGCTGAGCGCTGTACAGGCTGCTGACGCAGGCGGGGCAACACTCGACCTCTATCTCGTCTTCCATCTGCATGATCCATTCGCGCGCAGCGTGTGGCACAAGATGCTGGCGAGCGCCCGCAGCGCCTATGTGCCGTTCGCCGACACCATTTTCACACTCATCGTCGCCACCGACTCACCGGCCTTTCCTCACCTGTCACCGGACGAGGCGCGCGCCGTCCTCTCCGGGCTGGATACACTCGCCGCCGAGTGCCTGGCTGCCACGGACGAGAGCGAACCGGCCGGGCGCATCGGCTGGTGTTACCTGCTCGATACGATCGATAGCGCTGGCCGCCCCCTGAAGCCGCTCAACACTGACTCTAACTCTAACTCCATCACTACGCTGCAGGCCCACATGGTCGCCGAGTTCATCGCGCTGCTGCGCGCAGGTCTGCGCGGCGCGCCGGCCTATCAGCGCACTTCACTCGCCAACATCGGCCGCGCCTTTCGCGGCCGGCCGGCGAGCGCGTGGATCAGCACCTTCGCCGCCGGAAGCCTTGCCTTGCCCGTGTCGGCCATCGCCGAACGGGCACGGGATGCGCTCGCCCGGCGCTTGCTGGCCGATCACCTCCTGGGCAAAGACACGGCAACCGATTTGCCGAGCGCTCGTTCGTTGCGCGCGCGTTGGCTGGCCGAGTGCGCGCTGACACCTACCGGCCTGCGCAGCCGGATCGCACGCGATCAGAACGCGCAGCCGCTGTCCTTCCCGATCGAGCCGCCACAGTTGGGCGAGATACCCGACGACCGACTGATCGACCATTTGCTCAACTGGGATACTCTCCTCTGGCAGCGCTGGAATCGACCGGATGGGCTATCCGCGCAGATGGCGCTCAGCTCCGAGGCGGTGCTCGAAGAGGCCGATGCCTGGATTTCACGGAAGATCGACGAGCTTGTGCAGCACGAGATGGGCGGCACACGCATCGGCCGGCTGCTCGCCGCCGAAGCCGAAATCGCGCTGGAGGACTTACGGCGACAACTCGATCTACCCGAGCCTTCACGCGGCCCGGAACATTGGCTCACCGCTCTTCTTTCGCATGTGCGTTCAGCGCCTTCCGATCCGGCTGCGCTGCTCGATCTCGAAGCGAGCCACAGGCAACTCGAAGCCGCGTTGCAGCATCGGCTCAACCGCCGGGCGCTATGGGTGCGCGCCAGCCTGATCGGGATGACGCTGCTGTCGTTCGCGTGGGCTGCTTACCTGGTCACCCCCCAGGCGCTCGACGCAGGCAGTGTGCTCTTGCGCCGGCTGGGCGTCGCGTCGCAACTGCTCGATCTGGTCGTCCTGGGTGGCTTGTGCTGGCTGCTAGCACTATCCGGCGGGTGGCTTCAACTGCTTCGGAGTGAATCCGCCATTCATCGAGCGCTTGACCGGGTGATCGCGGACATTCATAGGAAATATGCCGCGCTGGCGGAGCGCGCGCTCAGGGCGGAATGCGAGCGGGTGCTGGCCGACCTGCGAACAATGCTGCGCGCGCAGGCGCAGGCGATTGAGTCGCGGCGCGATACGCTGCTGGAAACGCTGAACCTCATCGAAGGCGATCTGAATCGCGCAGCCCAACCCGCGCCGCTGCTCACAGAACGGAGTCTCATCGCGCCAGCGGCGTGGCCGTCGCTTTTCCCGCAGCTCGACGATACCGCCTGTCGCGGACTGGCAGAGCGCTTCCTGAACGTGCCGGATCGGGAGCCCCGGCGCGTCGAGGCCGCATCGGCATTGGCAGCCGCGCTGCGGCAGTTTGTTGAATCGCAATTGAGCGAGTGGCGGGCAACGCTGGACCTGGACAGTTGGGCCGCGCAGCCGAACAGCATGGACTCGCTGCCGACACTGACCAATCACCTGCGCGACCGGCTGCGTCCGGCGTGGCCCTCGGATCGGCAGGAACGAGGCAGGATCGGGGTTGCCATACGCCGACCGGTAGCAGCGGAGCGCTGGGCGTCTGGACCGATTTCGTCGATCGCGGTGAATTTTGTTGGCCTGCCCAGTGGACATGAAGGCGATCCCGCATCGGCGGGCGCGGCCGGCCCGCAGGATGAGGTCTTCTTCACCGATGAGCGCGGCCGGCTGGCTTTCGTGCCGACTGCGCACGCGCTCGAACTCAAAGCCCTGGGCGCCTGGCAGCGGCTGCAGACAGCGGCTTACTCTCAAGCCGATGAGCCACGAGCGACAGAGTAACCACGGATGGCACGGATTTCACGGACACGGGCACACACGATTGAGGAAAACGTGCGGACACTGCTCGCCATTTTGGCACTGGCCGCATTGCCGGCGGCGCTGCTAGCGCCGTGGCCCGAGTGGGCGCCGCGCTGGCCGGCCGTCGTGATCGGGTTAGGCGCATGGGGATTGTTTGCAGCGGGCTATTGGGAACGCCACGTCGCGCCGCTAGCGCACATCCCTCCTGCGCGGCCGGTGACGATCTTACCCGACATAGTGCCAGCTACGCGGTCAGGCGTCAGTGGAGACGTGATCAAGAACTTTCGCTGGACGTTTGCAGCACGCGACGGTCAATCGGTGGAAATGACACTGGAAGTGGCTTTGAGCAGCGAGCGCTATCAGGCGGTGCGCGCCGAACCACGCCGGCCTGCGGGTAACTGGGCGCATTACGCGGCGACCGACATGCCGGAGCTGGACTCGCTGGCGGCCGGGTTCTACCGGCTGCATCTGGGCCGCGAGTGGTCGAGCCTGGACCAGGCCGGCAATGTCCTGAACTTCACCCAGGCGTGCATACGGTACGTGCCGGACGGAGAAAGCGCGCCGGCGGCCGAGTGGCCGCGTTACCCGATCGAAACGCTGATGGACGAGGCGGGCGACTGCGAAGACGACGTGATCCTGGCTGCGGCGGCGCTCAAGCGATTGGGTTTCGAAGTAGCGCTGTTGTATTACTCCGGTCACTGCGCGCTGGGTGTAGCCGGCGCAGAGGGTCTTCCGGGCGAGTTCGTCGTCGATGCGCGCACGCGGCTCAAGTATTTCTACGGTGAAACGACGGATGAAGGCTGGCGTTTAGGCGAAGTGCCGGATCGGTATCGCGGCCGCCAGCCGGATATGATCGAGCCAGTGCATCGCGTGATGGCCCCAAAATCCAGTTGACTTTCGTGGGCATTTGGCCGATAATGTGAGTGTAGCGGGAGGGATGGAAATGTGCCAGAGGGCACATGCATGCGCCTGGCGTTCGCAAATCGAGCTGAGGCGCGGAAGAAAGCGTTGGGACGAGTTCCGAAGAGGGACGGCCGGATCAAATCGATCATTTTTATGCAAACTTGATCGGTTTTGGTCGTTTAGATCGGCTGCGTTCGCGGGGTTGGTACACATGACAGCAGACGGGAGGTGAGACGAGCACAGGCGCGCAGAGCAGAGGAAATTTTGGCACTGTCAGAAGACCGATGCCTCGATGAAGAGGATTGAAACAAGAATCTGGTCATCCGGCAGAGCTTGCTGGATTGTGTCAGAAGACCGATGCCTCGATGAAGAGGATTGAAACCCAAGCGCGGTGGACAGGGAAACGCTAAGGGTTCCTTGTCAGAAGACCGATGCCTCGATGAAGAGGATTGAAACTTTCATCTTATCCCTCCTCGGCCTTTCGGCCGATTGGTCAGAAGACCGATGCCTCGATGAAGAGGATTGAAACACGACATAAGGAGGAGGAAGCCTTGGGCATGGTGGCTGGTCAGAAGACCGATGCCTCGATGAAGAGGATTGAAACCTACCGGCGATCGCCGTTGTGCTTCTCTTCGCGCTCGTCAGAAGACCGATGCCTCGATGAAGAGGATTGAAACTCCTCTGCGAGGAAGCGCTCGATGGCATACCCAATAGTCAGAAGACCGATGCCTCGATGAAGAGGATTGAAACGATGTACCACGAGATGGTGCCGCCGGATGGCGGACTTGGTCAGAAGACCGATGCCTCGATGAAGAGGATTGAAACTTGTCCGTGTTTACAGCGTGATCTGTGCCGTTTCGTCAGAAGACCGATGCCTCGATGAAGAGGATTGAAACATGCCGGCTCCAATTGTGGCGAACAAAGCCACGAATAGTCAGAAGACCGATGCCTCGATGAAGAGGATTGAAACGAGAAAATTTGAAACGGAGTTGAAACGATTTGTTCGCGTCAGAAGACCGATGCCTCGATGAAGAGGATTGAAACCTTAACTGGGAAGCAGAAAGGGGCAAATATCTTCCCGGTCAGAAGACCGATGCCTCGATGAAGAGGATTGAAACCCCCAAGGTTGACCTCCTTAGGCATTCTCAACATCTTGTCAGAAGACCGATGCCTCGATGAAGAGGATTGAAACTAGACTCGCTGGATCCGTTCGGACGCCTTGGCGTCGGGTCAGAAGACCGATGCCTCGATGAAGAGGATTGAAACTACACATTGCCTCTCATGGCAATCTCCTTCACCGAGGTCAGAAGACCGATGCCTCGATGAAGAGGATTGAAACCACCTGGCCTCTAGGACTGCCTTCGCCCGGCCCTCGTCAGAAGACCGATGCCTCGATGAAGAGGATTGAAACTTTCCAGATCCATCACATGTCCCGCACTTTCTCCGGAGTCAGAAGACCGATGCCTCGATGAAGAGGATTGAAACGAGCTCTGCCCTTCGCCCATGCCGCGCAATCCTTCGTGTCAGAAGACCGATGCCTCGATGAAGAGGATTGAAACTTTTCCGAGCCTATACTAGCGCCCAGAAATCCTCGGGTCAGAAGACCGATGCCTCGATGAAGAGGATTGAAACACTTCTGCTACAGTCTTACGACTGTAACTCTTGACAGGTCAGAAGACCGATGCCTCGATGAAGAGGATTGAAACTAATTGCCGCCCCACAGAGGACGCTTGTCCCCTCTGGTCAGAAGACCGATGCCTCGATGAAGAGGATTGAAACTAGATACGATGAGTGCCTCAAAAGCAGTAGACCGGGTCAGAAGACCGATGCCTCGATGAAGAGGATTGAAACGTGTATGGGGCAAGTCTATCATAACAACCAGATCATAGTCAGAAGACCGATGCCTCGATGAAGAGGATTGAAACTCGTTTGTAACCTGCGTGTCCGTAACGATGCTCGAGGTCAGAAGACCGATGCCTCGATGAAGAGGATTGAAACTTGCCGGCATCCACCGACTATCCTTACTGCGTCCATTGTCAGAAGACCGATGCCTCGATGAAGAGGATTGAAACTAGCCTCTCAGGCAGCGTAACGGTGCTTGCGCACAGGTCAGAAGACCGATGCCTCGATGAAGAGGATTGAAACTTTCTCTGGCGGGGAGCCAAAGATCAGACTGGTTGAAAGTCAGAAGACCGATGCCTCGATGAAGAGGATTGAAACCGGCACTCCTTTGAAGACCTTATGCTTAAAGGCCCCAGGTCAGAAGACCGATGCCTCGATGAAGAGGATTGAAACCATGAGTGAACTATTCCTCCGGTCTTTCTGACACGAGTCAGAAGACCGATGCCTCGATGAAGAGGATTGAAACTATTTCCGTGGAACTCCGTGAGCTTGGTAGCTCTCCAGGTCAGAAGACCGATGCCTCGATGAAGAGGATTGAAACTCGTGAAGCCGCTCCGCGCCGACGTCAACACACATCTGGTCAGAAGACCGATGCCTCGATGAAGAGGATTGAAACTTGAAAGCGCTGTCTCTCACTGAACGCGCTGCACGAGTCAGAAGACCGATGCCTCGATGAAGAGGATTGAAACACTCAGCTCTTACCGAGAGCACATATGAGTGCGACGCTGGTCAGAAGACCGATGCCTCGATGAAGAGGATTGAAACACGCCGGGATGAAAGACATGCTCGCTGGCTGCGTCGTCAGAAGACCGATGCCTCGATGAAGAGGATTGAAACTAGTGCAGGCGTGCCATAGCACCCTGCCCGTCCTCTTTGTCAGAAGACCGATGCCTCGATGAAGAGGATTGAAACCACGCAGTCCATCGTCAGCGAAATCTCTGCTGACAGGGTCAGAAGACCGATGCCTCGATGAAGAGGATTGAAACGCGTCGGGGTCGACGGAGGCGGGCTTGCGGGGCACGGAGTCAGAAGACCGATGCCTCGATGAAGAGGATTGAAACCTGTCCGTCCTCGAGGGGTCCCTCTTTGGGCTTAGTCAGAAGACCGATGCCTCGATGAAGAGGATTGAAACCTTCAGCGGGGATTTGCATCCCTGCCAAATTGATAGTCAGAAGACCGATGCCTCGATGAAGAGGATTGAAACTTCCACTCGGACCACTGCCCGTATTGAGTCGTCGTGTGTCAGAAGACCGATGCCTCGATGAAGAGGATTGAAACGCGATGATAGCCCACTCCAATGTTTTTACGACTCGTCAGAAGACCGATGCCTCGATGAAGAGGATTGAAACTAAATTAACTTCGTGTGTCTGTCCCCGGTGTTCAAGGTCAGAAGACCGATGCCTCGATGAAGAGGATTGAAACTTTTGCTCTAAACATCGGTGTTGCCTGCGCTAAAAGGTCAGAAGACCGATGCCTCGATGAAGAGGATTGAAACAAGATGACAAACCACGTTCCGGTTTCTACCTCTTCTAGTCAGAAGACCGATGCCTCGATGAAGAGGATTGAAACTTGGTAGGGAGAAGATGCTTCCTCCCCACCAGTCAAGTCAGAAGACCGATGCCTCGATGAAGAGGATTGAAACACCTTATACATTCCGGACTCCAAACTAATAGGTCCGGTGTCAGAAGACCGATGCCTCGATGAAGAGGATTGAAACTTGCGGGACCCGGTGCATCGCGCCACTCGGCCGCAAGTCAGAAGACCGATGCCTCGATGAAGAGGATTGAAACTCGGTAAAGCCGTAACCATAGGCGTCGACGTGGCCTCGTCAGAAGACCGATGCCTCGATGAAGAGGATTGAAACTAGCATACCAATCAGCTTCTGGATCCGCTCGCTCCTTGTCAGAAGACCGATGCCTCGATGAAGAGGATTGAAACTAGAACCGTCGATACCCGTCTCTTTCTCGGCTCTTGTCAGAAGACCGATGCCTCGATGAAGAGGATTGAAACTTGGATGTCCAACTCCAGGACGTTTCCTTGAGGCATCGTCAGAAGACCGATGCCTCGATGAAGAGGATTGAAACGAGAAGATTGACCACTTCTCTCTCAGCTAATAGCCAAGTCAGAAGACCGATGCCTCGATGAAGAGGATTGAAACCTGTAGGTACCCGCAGCCGCGCACTTGTAGCTCAAGGTCAGAAGACCGATGCCTCGATGAAGAGGATTGAAACTCCGCGTCGGCCGGGCAAGGGTTCCATCCGCCCGAGTCAGAAGACCGATGCCTCGATGAAGAGGATTGAAACGTGGCGCCCGTAACAAGCAGGGGTCCTCCGATGACGAGTCAGAAGACCGATGCCTCGATGAAGAGGATTGAAACCAGCACGATCTCCCGCTTTGACCGACTTGCGCAAGTCAGAAGACCGATGCCTCGATGAAGAGGATTGAAACTCGGCTGATAGAAGCGATTGCCGACCAGGACACGTGGTCAGAAGACCGATGCCTCGATGAAGAGGATTGAAACGAAACGCCCCCCTGCGCGAACGCCGTTCCGCTCAAGAGGTCAGAAGACCGATGCCTCGATGAAGAGGATTGAAACACCAGGCCGCTATCCTGGGAAAAATTCGTCCCGAGGGTCAGAAGACCGATGCCTCGATGAAGAGGATTGAAACTGGGGTGTCCGATACTGTCGGACTGCAATCTTCTTGTCAGAAGACCGATGCCTCGATGAAGAGGATTGAAACGTAATGGGCGAGGTCGACGAGAGCGGCGTGCTCAAAGGTCAGAAGACCGATGCCTCGATGAAGAGGATTGAAACTCGGTTTGCACTCCGGCCGAGGGAGGCTGGGCGACCAGTCAGAAGACCGATGCCTCGATGAAGAGGATTGAAACTTTCTATCCTCCTATCGGAATATGGCCGGGAGAGTCCCGAGTCAGAAGACCGATGCCTCGATGAAGAGGATTGAAACCTCACTGGTTCTTCCAGTAGTCCAGCACGTGCTGGAGTCAGAAGACCGATGCCTCGATGAAGAGGATTGAAACTGCTCAGTGACTGGTGGCCGGAGACAAGCCGTACAAGTCAGAAGACCGATGCCTCGATGAAGAGGATTGAAACTTCGAATTCCTGGCCCGACAATCGTCGGGCGGGAAAGTCAGAAGACCGATGCCTCGATGAAGAGGATTGAAACGTGTAGGTCACTGGCGGAGTGTAAACGGGACCACTCGAGTCAGAAGACCGATGCCTCGATGAAGAGGATTGAAACGTGCGGACGTTATTTCCCAGATCCGGGTCTAGCGTCGTGTCAGAAGACCGATGCCTCGATGAAGAGGATTGAAACTCTGCGGACACGCTTGATAGTCGTTACGGGAGATGAGTCAGAAGACCGATGCCTCGATGAAGAGGATTGAAACTTGCGGTGCTGCTAATGAAAGCGAGCACCCCGAAGACGTCAGAAGACCGATGCCTCGATGAAGAGGATTGAAACATATCGGTGTGAAGCAGTGGTTCGCGAAGGTCTGGGTCAGAAGACCGATGCCTCGATGAAGAGGATTGAAACATGAAAAAGCTCACAGCCATCTCGAGAAACGCGAGCCGGTCAGAAGACCGATGCCTCGATGAAGAGGATTGAAACTCGAGCAGGCCAACGTACCCCGCGGGCACGCCCGATGTCAGAAGACCGATGCCTCGATGAAGAGGATTGAAACGAGCCTCTTCGGCTTGAGCTAGCAGCGCACTGGCTTGTCAGAAGACCGATGCCTCGATGAAGAGGATTGAAACGAGAAAACCCAGTGTCGCTGCGGCAAGGCCGCCAACGAGTCAGAAGACCGATGCCTCGATGAAGAGGATTGAAACAAGACGCTGCGGCGACGGTCGGCGGCGAGGTCAAGGTCAGAAGACCGATGCCTCGATGAAGAGGATTGAAACCCCACCGCTAATTCCTGAATGCCTCCTCCATAGGAAGGTCAGAAGACCGATGCCTCGATGAAGAGGATTGAAACTTCAGGGTTTACCCTGAAAATTCAGTAATGAATTTTGTCAGAAGACCGATGCCTCGATGAAGAGGATTGAAACACCGAAGGGTGGAATAGGACCAAGCATTTTCCCCTCAAAGTCAGAAGACCGATGCCTCGATGAAGAGGATTGAAACTCAAGTCTATCCTGATGCAACGGCATGCCGATAGGCGCGGGTCAGAAGACCGATGCCTCGATGAAGAGGATTGAAACAAAAATCTGAACCGACACACTCATGACCACCTCCTTGTCAGAAGACCGATGCCTCGATGAAGAGGATTGAAACAAAAAATGTGAAGAAGAGATGCGATGTGAAGTGTGGGTCAGAAGACCGATGCCTCGATGAAGAGGATTGAAACAGGAAATGACGGCCCTAGAGGGAGTCGAACCCTCAAGTCAGAAGACCGATGCCTCGATGAAGAGGATTGAAACTCGCTGCCTATTTTCGCCCCTCAAGGCCATCCTTGAGTCAGAAGACCGATGCCTCGATGAAGAGGATTGAAACCTGGGTAACCTGGCTGGTCGCCTGGGCCGGCGGGTTCTGGTCAGAAGACCGATGCCTCGATGAAGAGGATTGAAACTTGTCACCTCCGGGCTGAATTTTCCCTTTCGGGAAGGTCAGAAGACCGATGCCTCGATGAAGAGGATTGAAACTATAATTTTAAACTCGTGGGGTACGGACAATGAAGTCAGAAGACCGATGCCTCGATGAAGAGGATTGAAACTCATCAGGCAAAGATGCATCCGCATCTCCACCCGCTAGGTCAGAAGACCGATGCCTCGATGAAGAGGATTGAAACCAGATCCAAGCCGAAGTCGAACTTCCAGTTGGGGAGTCAGAAGACCGATGCCTCGATGAAGAGGATTGAAACCAGCCGGTGGCCAGCCACCAGAGCCCGAGTCAGGCGTCAGAAGACCGATGCCTCGATGAAGAGGATTGAAACGAGACAGGCCGTCACGGACATCTATTGCATCTGCAAAGTCAGAAGACCGATGCCTCGATGAAGAGGATTGAAACTTCAAACGCGCACATCGAGTCCATGTTCTGGTCTGACTCGTCAGAAGACCGATGCCTCGATGAAGAGGATTGAAACTTCGATTTCGCGCCTGGCTCGTCCAGTGCCGCCGGTCTAGTCAGAAGACCGATGCCTCGATGAAGAGGATTGAAACTTCGCCGGCCCAGTACTCAGATCCGTTGGGATTGAAGGTCAGAAGACCGATGCCTCGATGAAGAGGATTGAAACGTCCACTTTTCCGTCAGAACCTCGGGGCTCAGACTGGGTCAGAAGACCGATGCCTCGATGAAGAGGATTGAAACGAGTCGCCTGCTGAGTGGCCATCTGCTGCCGCAACTGGTCAGAAGACCGATGCCTCGATGAAGAGGATTGAAACGAGGCCGATCATGTTGGGGGGGGTCGGACGAGATGGGGTCAGAAGACCGATGCCTCGATGAAGAGGATTGAAACATAAAGCCGGCAACGACTGATAACACGATCCCGGGGGTCAGAAGACCGATGCCTCGATGAAGAGGATTGAAACCTAGAACCGTAGCGGCTACCGATGCGATCAGCAATAGTCAGAAGACCGATGCCTCGATGAAGAGGATTGAAACAAGACGACGGCGACGTAGACTTCCTTGGTGAGCACGTCAGAAGACCGATGCCTCGATGAAGAGGATTGAAACCAGCTCAGATCGGTGCTCAGGTTGCCCTGGGCCGTGGTCAGAAGACCGATGCCTCGATGAAGAGGATTGAAACATCACCGGTATTGTTGCCGGCAAGCCACACTTTCTGGTCAGAAGACCGATGCCTCGATGAAGAGGATTGAAACTCGTGATGATGCCGCCGGTGCAGCTTGCCGTGCCGGGTCAGAAGACCGATGCCTCGATGAAGAGGATTGAAACTTCCACGCTCGGGGACGTTTCCCCGTCGCGGAAGAAGTCAGAAGACCGATGCCTCGATGAAGAGGATTGAAACTTGCTATTGACGTTTTCCGTGTATGTCCACTGGACTCGTCAGAAGACCGATGCCTCGATGAAGAGGATTGAAACATGAGCGCGGCCCCTCCAACGAGGAGGCCTGCGACGAGTCAGAAGACCGATGCCTCGATGAAGAGGATTGAAACTGGCTGACCTAGTTCACTTGGGTCCTCATCGGTCAAGTCAGAAGACCGATGCCTCGATGAAGAGGATTGAAACAACAGGCCAACGGCAGACGTCACCGCTGGTGTTGAGGTCAGAAGACCGATGCCTCGATGAAGAGGATTGAAACCAGGACACTGAGAAATAGCAATATAAGCCCAACCGAGTCAGAAGACCGATGCCTCGATGAAGAGGATTGAAACTTGAGAGGTAGCCACATACTTGTGGCACGTGGCTAGTCAGAAGACCGATGCCTCGATGAAGAGGATTGAAACGACGGAGTACGTTAGTTCTGCACCTCTACTGGACGCGTCAGAAGACCGATGCCTCGATGAAGAGGATTGAAACCAGCCAGGAGCCCATTCACCCGCAATCCAGACCAGGTCAGAAGACCGATGCCTCGATGAAGAGGATTGAAACTAGAGAGGCGGTGGCTTTCATGCCACACCCGCCTCCGTCAGAAGACCGATGCCTCGATGAAGAGGATTGAAACATGTCCGTGGAGGTCGCCCCGGCCCAGCCCAGGTATAGTCAGAAGACCGATGCCTCGATGAAGAGGATTGAAACTCAAAGCCGACCTAATCCTAATGATGGATAGTCGGGTCAGAAGACCGATGCCTCGATGAAGAGGATTGAAACGCGAGGGCGGGGTCCTGCCAGGACACTGCGTACTTGGTCAGAAGACCGATGCCTCGATGAAGAGGATTGAAACTTCTCTATCCCTTGCGGGACAGATCGCGGTTGTACGCGTCAGAAGACCGATGCCTCGATGAAGAGGATTGAAACCTGTGCCTGCAACATTGCGCGCTGCTCTTCGCAGAGGGTCAGAAGACCGATGCCTCGATGAAGAGGATTGAAACGTGGTCACCCAATTCGGTGAACACTTCTGCCGTCAGGTCAGAAGACCGATGCCTCGATGAAGAGGATTGAAACTTTTCGGATTCAGTTGTCCTGACGGACCATCTGTAATGTCAGAAGACCGATGCCTCGATGAAGAGGATTGAAACAAGACAGCAAGAAGGCGAACAATTCGTCCTAACATGTCAGAAGACCGATGCCTCGATGAAGAGGATTGAAACGTCGCAGCTCACGTTGAGGTGATACCAGTGCCCCTTTGTCAGAAGACCGATGCCTCGATGAAGAGGATTGAAACCTCAACGTGAGCTGCGACGGCTGCGTGGCGGGCGAGTCAGAAGACCGATGCCTCGATGAAGAGGATTGAAACTAGAAGTCTACGTCCCATAAGACGTGCGACTCAAGTCAGAAGACCGATGCCTCGATGAAGAGGATTGAAACCTCAAGCAGGGTTGTGGGAGATTTCGGCGGCCGTTGTCAGAAGACCGATGCCTCGATGAAGAGGATTGAAACATCGCGTGGCGCTATGGAAGCGACATTGCCCACGTGGTCAGAAGACCGATGCCTCGATGAAGAGGATTGAAACGAGGCGGGGGGGCCTCTGTTGGGCCGGTGCCGCAAGGTCAGAAGACCGATGCCTCGATGAAGAGGATTGAAACTTGTTTCCGTCAAGAGACGGGGTCCCCGTACAGGCGGGTCAGAAGACCGATGCCTCGATGAAGAGGATTGAAACTTATTTCGTAACCTTCTTCAGTTACAGATTTTGGAGGTCAGAAGACCGATGCCTCGATGAAGAGGATTGAAACAAGGAGTTCCCTCGATTTCTCTCGGGACTGGTATGTGTCGTCAGAAGACCGATGCCTCGATGAAGAGGATTGAAACGAGTCTGTGCGGTACCCGTGCTGTTGCCTGCGATGACGTCAGAAGACCGATGCCTCGATGAAGAGGATTGAAACTTTAGATCAGCTCTAGTGCTGCTAGTGCAATTGCAACTAGTCAGAAGACCGATGCCTCGATGAAGAGGATTGAAACTACGACCTTTGTGCTGGAACCTGAGACGTGCGCCATAGTCAGAAGACCGATGCCTCGATGAAGAGGATTGAAACTTAAGACCGATGATTACAATCGCCAGCACTTCCTTGTCAGAAGACCGATGCCTCGATGAAGAGGATTGAAACAAGTCACCACTGGCTGTGACCGACTGCCGCGACCGGGTCAGAAGACCGATGCCTCGATGAAGAGGATTGAAACTACAAGCCCCCAAGGTACATCGGTCGCCGTCGGCGTGGTCAGAAGACCGATGCCTCGATGAAGAGGATTGAAACTAGAGATTTGGATACCCCCTTTATTGACGCTCGGAAGTCAGAAGACCGATGCCTCGATGAAGAGGATTGAAACTTGTGGGTCTGCAGCCGCTGGATCGGCATGACCTCGTGTCAGAAGACCGATGCCTCGATGAAGAGGATTGAAACAAGGCCCCGGCGTCTCGGTCGACCCGGGGGTTGCCGTGGTCAGAAGACCGATGCCTCGATGAAGAGGATTGAAACCCAACACCATCAACGCAGCTACGAAAAACACAACAAGTCAGAAGACCGATGCCTCGATGAAGAGGATTGAAACTTAACTCCGACAGACCAATCCCGACCCATCCTCCTTGTCAGAAGACCGATGCCTCGATGAAGAGGATTGAAACTATAACCACTCCTTGGTGCCTCAGGGATTGTAGCGTAGGTCAGAAGACCGATGCCTCGATGAAGAGGATTGAAACTAACGCCCTCGAGCTCCCCAGCGACGATGTCCTCCAGTCAGAAGACCGATGCCTCGATGAAGAGGATTGAAACTTGACCGCTCACCAAGCAGCGCCCGGATAAGTCCGGGTCAGAAGACCGATGCCTCGATGAAGAGGATTGAAACTTCTGGCCTGTGCTTTGCACGACGACTTGCCACGTCGTCAGAAGACCGATGCCTCGATGAAGAGGATTGAAACCAGGGTGTCAGATGTTTGCCGTACGTAAACGGCCCCGAGTCAGAAGACCGATGCCTCGATGAAGAGGATTGAAACTTCCCTTGCGGGAAGAACACCGAGACCTCCCAAAGGTCAGAAGACCGATGCCTCGATGAAGAGGATTGAAACTATTTTGACAAGCCCTGTAACAGGCTTAGTTTCCGTCAAGTCAGAAGACCGATGCCTCGATGAAGAGGATTGAAACCCGAAAAGCCCTTATTTTGACAAGCCCTGTAACAGGTCAGAAGACCGATGCCTCGATGAAGAGGATTGAAACCGGACTTCTCCTCTTCGCACTACCGTAGCGACGATAGGTCAGAAGACAGATGCCTCGATGAAAAGAGGGTTGGACAAATGAAAATCGGTTACGCCATGGTTCCGCTTGCGGCGTAACCGATTTTTATGCGGCTAGCTGAGGTGGTCTTGGCAGCGCGGCCCTGGAGAGTACATTAACCGGCTGAATTACGCTGTAGTCGGCGGTGATGCACCTGGGTGTTCCCGGACGCGCTACAGCGCGCAGGCTGATCAGGGGTACTTGTTCCAGGCCCCGGTCCGAGCACCCATACATAGCACATGGCGACCGGTGAGGCCTGAACGAAGTGCCGACATTGTCGTAGTCACACGATTGTTATACATTCGTTATGCTCATGGCGTGATTTGGAGTTGTTCGCCGATTGACACGTAATGCACAAATTCATATACTGCATGCCTGGAGAGTGCGTCGTGCCCATATAGTGAGTGCGGCCTTTTTTGTTGCTTGCAGCCCGGAGCAAATACATGATCGAGAGCGCTAATCACAGGGAGAAACTTGCCACGCTGTTGCAGGCCTCGCCACTCGCCATCGTCGAGCTGGACCGAACCGGTATCGTGACGATGTGGAGTGCCGCGGCCGAGCGCATCTACGGCTGGAGCGCTACCGAGGCGATCGGCCGGCACTACGCTGAGCTGGTCGTGCCGGACGACGAACGCGCCAACTTCGAGGCAGTCCATGCGCAGGCGTTAGCGGGCGCCGTTACCGAACGAGAAGCGACTCGCCTGCGCAAGGATGGCACGCTCGTTGAGGTCAGCTCCTCGATCGTCGCACTGCGCGATGATCGGGGTGAGCCGTCCGGCGTGCTCCTAATGATCGCCGACATCACCGGGCGCATCCAGGCCGAGCGGGCACTGCAGAAAGCGCATGACGAGTTGCAGCTCACCACGGATCACATCCAGACGCTGATCGACAACATCTACGACCTCATCTTGATCATCTCAAAGGAGGGGCGCATCCAATACGCCAGTACTTCGATCGAGCGTGTGACAGGCTACGCGGCTGCGGGCATCCTCAACGCTGACGCGTTCGAGTACGTTCACCCCGACGACCTGGAGAAGATCCAGAAAGTGCAGCGCTTCCTGCTGATACACCCCGGCGACACAGCGCGCACGTCGGGCCGCTTTCGCCACCAGAACGGGCACTGGATCGAGCTGGCGATCACTGCCCATTTCGCGCCGAGGCTGAGCGGCATTGTGGTCAACGCGCGCGACGAGACCTGGCGCGCCCAGGCCGACGCGGCACTGAAGGCAGGCGAGCGGAAGTTCCGCAGCATCGTGGAGCACATCGACGACGGCGTCGCTCTCATCGACGAGAGCGGCGCGGTGATCGAGTGGAACCGGGGCATGGAGGCATCGCCG
>Ga0209751_10001632_pt1 | contig 22812 bp, 26 predicted proteins | sample RifCSP13_1_FD_184019 | JGI IMG/M metagenome (GOLD analysis project Ga0209751, IMG submission 184019) | Soil microbial communities from Rifle, Colorado - Rifle CSP2_sed 13_1 (SPAdes) (version 2) | ecosystem: Environmental > Terrestrial > Deep subsurface > Rock core/Sediment | place: Rifle...
ACTCGCGGTGACGCCGCTACTGATGGCGCTCATCGTGGCCGCCATCGCCAACGACGGCGCCATGCCAGCGCCCTACCTGATGAGCGAGGCGCGCTCCTCCGAAGGAAGCATCCTGTGGCGGCACACTCCCTCGATATGGAAGCGGCCGCTGGACCGCGCCACCGCTGCCGCGGCCAAGGCGGTCCTGGTGGCATCCGTCGAAGAGGGATGGGCGCGGGCGGCCAAGGTGCCGGGCGTGTTGATGGGTGGCAAGACCGGCACCGCCGAGCTTGGCGGCGACGGCGAGCCGCACGCCTGGTTCATCGGCTTCGCGCCGGCCGAGAGCCCCCAGTTCGCCATCGCCGTCGTCAAAGAGCACGCCGGCTACGGCTCCGCGCAAGCAGCGCCCGTGGCGCGGGCGATCCTGGCGGCAGCCCTGGGGCGATAGAGCGTGGCTCAGAACGGCGGCGGTCGTGGCCCCGGGGCGCTCTTCGACGAGGCCTTCGGCGCCGTGGGTTGCACGATGGTCATGCTGGTGCTGTTCGCCTTCTTCATGCTGGCGCTGGTGATAAGCGGCTTCCTTACGGCCTTACGGCCTTACTCTTTCGTCGCCATCGTCATCCCGGTCGCGGTCTTCATGGGCTGGCGGGCCTACCGGCGCAGGCGCGGCCCGTAGTCCTCATTGCAGGGCGGGAGAGTACAGCGATGCATCCCGCCTCTCCGTCATCTGTGTGCGTTCCGCGGTGATTCGCCTGCTATGCCCGTGGGTCCGGGACATTGACCACCAGCGCATCGGTGGCGTTGCGGAACACGATGACCTCTGCGGGCTGATCGGGGTCGAGGTTCTCCTCGACGTGCACCGTCATGGGCGGCACGTAGATGAAGTCGCCCGGCTGCGCCTCTAGCGAGTGCTCCAGCTTGTCGCCAAACGCGAAGCGCAGGCGGCCCTTGAGCACGTAGATGCCGGACTCGGCCTCGCCGTGGTGGTGCGCGTCGGAGCACAGAGCGGGCCCCGTCTCCACGAAGCCTGCCCAGAGGCCCCGGCTGCCCACCGTGTCGGGAGAGATGGCCGCCTCGCGCCGCATGCCGGCGGTCTGCGCCGTGGCGATGGTCCGCTCGTTGGGTCGGATACGCTGCAGCATGAGAAGTCCTCCTACCTCAGTGTGGTTCCTGCTCTCATTTGAATGGGGTGAGAATAGCATCGTGGGCTTTCCCGCCCGCTCGCCCAGGTGTGTCTTGGGGACACCCCAAGCCCCGCCAGAGGGCTCTGCCCTCTGGGCTCCCGCCGAGGACGAGCTTTTTTCATCCCCCGCTGGCTGGCACGAGACCATGAGCGATCGGCAGCACCTCGATGCCATCGGGCCCGTCGCCCACGGGGAAGGTGGCGATGACCTGACGCTGGACGATATCAACTACGCTTACGCTATCGCCGTCGATGTTTGCCGTGTAGAGCCAGCGCTTGTCCGGCGAGAGGGCCATCCCCACCGGCGAGGCGCCGACGGTCAGCGTGGTCACGACCTCCAGCGTGCGCGCCGAGACGATGGAGAGACGAGTGCTGCCAATGTGCGTAACATACACGGTCTCTCCGTCGGGCGACACCAGCACCCGAATGGGCTGCGGGCCCACGGGCGCGGTGGCGGTGACGCGCAGGGCTGGCAGATCGATCACCGTCAGGGTGCCGTCGCCGCGATTGGCGACGTAGGCGGTGCGACCATCGGGCGCGATACCAAGCCCCTCGGCGCCCTCGCCGGTGCTCAGCGTCGCCAGCACCTTGGGGTTGGGGAACTCGATGATGGTTGCCGTGCCCGAGGGCGGGTTCGTGGTCACCGCCAGTCGTCCGTCCGGCGTGAAGTGGACGATGTGCGGCCCGGGCCCTGTAGGCACGGTGAGACCGCCCTTCCGCAGGCCGAGGTCTATCGCATTGAGCTGGTTACTCGGTCCCTGCGTGATGTACGCCTCTCGCGTCCCAGGCCGCACGGCGATCCCGTGTGGCTGCGGGGCAGAGGGCAGCGTGGCGAGCACCGTGAGGCTCTGCGCGTCGATGATGCTGATGGTGCCCGTGGCGAAGTTGCTGGTCGCCAGCAGGCCGCCGTCGCCCGTCGCGGCGATCTCGTGCGGGTTCTGGCCGACGGGGACCCGCGCGACGATGCGGTGCGCGGGCTCCTCGACCACGGCGACGTCGTTCGAGCTCTGATGAACGACGAACAGTCGCCACGTGGACCCTGTCGCAGAGGACGTGGCCGTTGTCGTCGGCGCGGCTGGTGAAGGCGTCGCTGGTGGCGCTGCTTGCGCGCACGCGGCCAGCCAAACGAGAATAAAGGCGGGCCACAGGACGTTCACTCTGGCGGACTCCCCTCAACGTTGGCATGGCTGGCCCAGCGCCAGCGCGGCTCCTATGATACTCTAACGACTGGAGACGCGATGCGATACGACGAGCTCAGACAAACGCTGCAGGAGCTGCTGGCCTCCCGAGAGCGGCTGCGCATCCACGACGAGGGGCTGTCGCCGGCAGCCGTGCTGCTCCTGCTCTATCCCCGCGCCGACGAGTACCACGTGCTGTTGACCCAGCGCACCTCGCGCGTGGAGCACCACAAGGGTGAGGTCTCGCTCCCCGGCGGCGCCTGGGACCATGGGGAGACCCTAGCCGAGACCGCCCTGCGCGAAGCACGGGAGGAAGTCGGCCTGGAGCCCAGCCTCGTGGAGCTGCTCGGCACGCTGGACGACATCACGACCCGGTCCAACTTCGTCGTGACACCACATATCGGTATCACTCGTTCAACCGTAGAGTTCGCTCACAGCGAGCACGAAGTGGCGGCGCTGCTGGAGATCCCCGTTCGGGCCTTCTACGACCCGGCGGTGCACGTCGCGGCGGCCGACGTCGAGTTCGCCGGGCGCGTCGTCCCCGGCGGTCACTTCCGCTGGGGCGAGGCCATCGTCTTCGGCGTCACCTACCGCATCCTGCGCCAGTTCCTCGACCTCGTCGAGCCGCTCGACTTCTGGCGCTCTGCTGTTCGATAGGTCCCAGACCGCGCCCTATCGCCCCGCATCCAGGGCGTCCGCCACTGCTACCGCCATCCGCTCATAGCCCTGGTCCACCGGGTGGATGTCGCCTTCGAGGATGTGGGTCAAGATGCCGGCGTCCGAGCCGAAGTAGGGGTACACGTCCGCGAGCGGGACGTTGCTGGCGGTCGCCACCGCGCGGATATGCTCGTTCAACTGGCGCACCGCCTCCTCCGATTCCGTCTCGAACGGCAGCCCCGTCCCAAGGTTGTAGGGGTTGAAGTAGGTCAGCACGACGAGGACCGACCCCGGCTCTCGCGCCTCGTTGAGCCGCGTCACGATGCTCTCGAGCTTGCTCCGAAAGGCGTTCAGCGCGTTGGCGATGCCGCCCTTGCAGGCGCCGCCCTGGGGGTCGCTCTTGCAGCTTGGCTGCTTCAGCACCACGTTGATGTCGTTGGCGCCGATGTCGAGGGTGATGTAGCTGACCTTCGTTGCCGGGTTGCCATCGTTCTTGAGACGGTTGATGAGATCGAGCGCCTGCTGGAACTGGCCGCTGGTCGTGAGGCTGCCGGTGGTCTCGCCCGACACGCCTATGTTCGTGTAGCCGAAGGTCCGCCGCTGCACGGTCTCGAGATAGCGGTGGACGCGGCCCGCATACCCGGCAAGGGGTCCACTCGCCCCGACGTTGGCCGCGAGCGAGTCGCCGAGCGCGAGGTATTGCTCGTTACCCGAAGCGCTCTCCGCACGTCCTGACGGCAACGAGCGGCTCGGCTGCTTGCCCGGGGGCGTGATGGCGCCAGCGCCCCGGAGGACGATACGGCTGCCGCCGTTGTTCACTCCGGCCATGCTTACCTTCTCCGGCGTCACTTCGAGCTTATCGAAGCGTAGGTTGCCCTCGGCCGCCACAGCGCGGTCGAGGTCCACGATCTGATCGACGACCGGCGACGCCAGTTGGGCCGCCGCGCCGGGCAGCGTAAACGCCGCAATGCCGATCTCGACGACGGTGAGTCTGGGGCGCCCGGCCTCCAGGCCCACCATGACGGACCCACGGACCGGCAACGACACGCTCCCCTCCACGGTCGCGCTGAAATCGAGACGCCCACGACCAAGACGGACCCCGGCCTCACGCAGGCGCGACTCAGCGCCGAGAGGGACATGGAGCAGCGTGTTCAGCTCCGCCTCGGTCAGCTCGACGGCGAAGGGGCCGGGCGTGCCCAGGGCGCCGTTCAGTTTAGTCTCCAGCAGCTTGGCCTGGGCCGGATCGACGGCGGCGGCCGGCGTCTGAGTCGACACCGGGGGGCGCAGACCCGGGATGAGGCCAAACGCCGCCGCCACGTAGCCAGCGAACACGACGATGGCGACGAGCGACAGAACAAGCAGCCAACCGAGTAGCTTGAAGATGCGGCTCACTGTCACCCTCTCTCTCTGACCGCGTGAATCTGGCCCACGGGTCGGAACGTGCTGTGCGCTGCCACCACGACAGCCAAGTTGCGCCTACATTAGAGCACCGCGCCTGAGGTGTGCAACGTCTAAGCACCTGCATCTGACAGCAAATGACAGCAAAGGCTGCTTGATTGAGCGGAACGGCGCGGCACAATGATGGCGCAAATGCCGTGCGGCCCAGCGATAGGAGAGCGCACCATGAACGCCTTCTCACGAACGCAAGCACGCAGCGCCAGGGGTCCATCGCGCCCGCGACGCTTCCTGCGCTGCGGTCTCATCCTGCCACTGCTGGTACTGGCGCTCGGCTGTACGCAACAGCAGACGCCCGACCTGGAAGCGACCATCGTCGCGCAGTCCACGGTCCTGGCCAAACTGGCCGAGACGCCAACGCCTACCAACACCCCCCTGGCCACGTCGACGCCGCTGCCCACGGCTACCCCAACCCCAGAGCCAGAACCGACGGCCACGCCTGTGCCACCGCCGACGAACACCCCCGTCCCAAGGCCCCGGGCGACGGACACACCCGCCCCCACAGCCACCCCAGCCGTCGACCCGGCCCTCCGCGCCGCCATGCTCACGTTTCGCACCCGACTCGGCGAGATCCATGTAGCAGACGGCCAAGTCGCCGCGCAATACAACGACTGGCTCGGTACCCTGGGCGGCAAGCCGCCGGCCCAGATCGACGCCGAGTTTGGCTGGTACCGCAATCAAGCGGAGGCATTGTTCAGTCAGCTACAGTCTGTTGTGGCACCGGCGCCGATGGCAAACGTCAAGTCATCGTACCTCTCGGGGCTGAACGCCATGATGGAGTCCATGGTCCTCTTCCAAAGAGGAATCCGAGAGCGTAACGAGACGCTTCTCAACCAGGCTGACGCGAAGATCGCTATCCGAAACCAATTCGTCCGCCAGGCGCTGTCGGAGTTCAACAAGATCGCGGAGCGATACCAGCTCGGAGTCCCGTGCTTCAGATGGGAAGGCGCCTGTGCATAGGCGTCGACGGCGACGGGCTGCCGGCGTGCTATAGTCCCTTGCGACATGGGTAGAGTACTCGGCCTTCTCTTCTTGCTCGGCCTGGCGCTCGGCTGCGCGCGGCAGCCGAGGGCCCTTGAGGAGGCCGTCTCCGTGCAGTCGACGCTCGTCGCCCGCTTGGCCGCGACGCTAACCCCTACCAGCGTCGACACGCCGACGCCGGTGCCGACCCCTACACCACAACCCACGTTCGCGCCCCAGGCGACGTACACACCGCAGGCGACCTACACGCCTGCCCCGACCCACACAGCCATACCACCACCCCCAGCCGCTACGGCGACGCCGCGGCGGGTCCTCACCTCGCCGCCATCCTTCACCACCTCCACCCCACCGCTGAAGCCGCTCCCCACCGTGATTCCCCTCGCCGAGCAGGTGCGCAACACCGTCTGGTGGAGCACGCTCAGCCTGGTGATCGAGGAGGCCGGTGGCTACACCCAGGGCACCGGCATCGTGGTGCAAACCGACGCCGAGGGCTTCAGCATCCTCACCGCCTACCACGTCGTCGAAGACGTGCGCCCGGGGCAGCCCATCCTGATCGGCCCGTATGCCGATTGGACGCTGATCGCAAACGTGGTCGCTACGGCGCCAGACGTGGACCTGGCCATACTACGCGTCCAGTCCCCTGTCCGGCTCTTCGAGGCCGTGCCCTTGGGGGACTCCGACAGCGTCAGCATGGGCGATTCGGTCTACCTGTTCAGCTACCCCGGCTCCGGCCGCGGGAACCTGGTCGTCACCCAGGGCGTCGCCGTGGGGAGGTACCCGATCTCGCGTGGCGGCGGACAGTATCTGGGAACCAGCGCCCGCGCCAGCCCCGGCTCCAGCGGAGGCGTGGCAATCAACGGGCGAGGAGAGCTCGTCGGCATCGTCTCAGCGATCATCTTCAATCCGACCATCCTGCAGGAGCTGGGCTACCCGGAGCTGTCGCTGATCAGCCTGCTCGTATCCAGCAACGAAGCCCGCCCGCTGCTGGCACAGTGACGGGCGCATCGTAGCCTGTGGCCGGTAGGAGCTAGAGGAAAGGAAAGTCGTATGAGCAGATTGCCAGCCTTGACGCTGCTGCTGACCGGCCTTGCTCTCGCGTGCACCGCCCCCCAGGGGAACCTGGAGGCGACCGTGGTGGCGCAGGGGGAGCTGATCACACAGCTGCTCTCCATCACGGCCACCCCCACCCCCGAGCCGACGCTCACGCCCACACCCATCCCTACGCCAACGCCCTTGCCGACGAGCACGCCGCTACCCACCAGCACGCCCATACCACCCCCCAGAGCAACCGCCACGCCGGTGCCCACCACCACTCCCGACGCCCGCAGGGAACGACTCCTGACATTCCTGAACCGGTACCAGTCGGTCAGCAACCTGATGGGTGCCTCAGTGCTCGTTCATCAGCCACGCCTAGAACAGGGCGCCAACGTCATCGGGAGCGACTACCAGCGGGGATTCTTCCTGATGACGAGCGCCATCGACCTGATGGTCAAGGGCCTCGAACAAGTCCTACCGCTGTTGAAGAGCCTCCAGGCACCGGCTGAGGTTGCTCCGCACTTCCAGCGGTTCGTGCAGGGAGCGGACCTGTACTTCGACGGGCTGAAACGGATAAACTGGGGCCTGGTACAGAACGACGACGCGATTTTCCGCGCCGCGTTAACGGACTATCTGCGCGGGGCGGACCTCATGAGCGCCGCTCAGGAAGGCCTAAAGGCGACCGCGGCCCAGTACGGCATCACACTGAACGAAGACACCGGCGTCTGGCAGTAGCCAAAGCGACCTTGAGCCTGCCCTTGGCTTCAGTGACGGCGGCGCGCAATGAGACGCGCACGCGAGCACTGGGTGCACGTGGGCCGCTCGCAGGTCAGGGCAATCGGGTCACGGTCGAGCAGCGTGAGCGCCGTCACGATAATCTCTCGTCCACGACACAGCCAGGCAGGCGCCGGGCCGATGCGCCCCTGGTTGGCCGCCAAGAGCGGCTCCAAGCGATTGAACCCATCGCTGCAACCGAAGGACGCCTCCATGCGCCGACGGCGCATGCCCATAGGGGTGCGCATGACAGCGGAGACCGGCCCCGAAAGGTACGGTCCCTCGGCCAGGCTCTCGGCGACGTGAACCGTCACGTTCGCCGTCTGGTCGACCCCCAGCAGCAGCACCCAGCCGCCCAACTCGGCGAGACGCTGGAAGGGGCGCATGGGCTCGTTCATCGGATGCTCGCTGGTGAGCTCTGACGCCAAAGGACCGATAGCCGCCACCGACATGAGCGGATGGTGGCTGCGGAGGGCCTCCGGCCTCCGGCGCAGGACCTCGGGAACGGGACCGACCTCTGGATCGGCGGGCGTCTCATCGGGCTCAAAGGGCTGCGCGTACCAGCGGTCAGTGATGGCCGCGCTCGAGGTGGGAGTCGGTACCATGAGCGTGCCACGGGGACCTACAGCTGCCAACAGCGCGGCCGCAACCGCGCCGGCGCCGCCGGCGATCAAGCCGAGCGCGGGCAAGGAAACGTGGGCGACGACGGCTGCGCCCTCCTCCAGGCCAAGGCTGTGCAGCCCCGCCACGATCGCCGCTTCCGTCAGCGGCTGCAGCGCGCCCTGGTGCATCGCTACCACCAGAGGGACATCGCGAAGGCGTGAAGCGTTGCCGCGCTAACCATAGCCGCGACGAGCGATAAGAAGGCCGGCTACCAGCGCAATGCCCGCCAGGAGAGCGACGATGACCGCTCCGCCAAGCACAAACACCAGGGTATTGTCCTGGCCCGCGTCTGAAACGGCAGGCTGCGGAGCGCGAGCGGGAGGCAGCGTCGGGATAGTCTCGGGCTGCTGCGGCGCCACGGGCGACGCTACCGGTCGAGGCGCCAGGCCAACGCTCTCCCGCCAGGCGTTTTCCAGGCCATCTATGGTGAATCCGTACACCTGCAGAAGGCCATCCTCAAAACGCACACCGTCACGGAACTTGGTCAGGAAGCTGATGAACTTCTCGCGTCCATGCCGGTCGATCAGGTACTTCACGGTGCTCCACGACTGGCCGTAGAAGAGCGAGACCTCGCTCGCCTCGCCCGTCTGGCTGAAGATCTGCCGCAGCGTGAACACCTGGTTGCGGCGAATGGCGGTGGCGATGCCGGAGGAATAGTCCTGGCCCGGGCTCGACTGCATGTAGACCGCCAAGCCCTCGTTCAGCCAGGCGGGTATGCCCTCGTAGAGGAATGTGCGGCCTACAAAGTGGTGGAGGATAAGGTGGGTGAGCTCGTGTATGACGGTCTCTTCGTTCCCGGCCGTGTTAAGGACGAACAGCACCTCCCGCGAAAGCGCGATGCCCAGCGTGATGATCTCCGACTGGAACACCGCGCTGCGCACCGGCAGCGCCGGCACCATATCCTGCGGCGAGGCGTACAGCGAGACGCGCACCGCGCCGTTTTGCCTGAGCCCAAGCGTGCTGTCCAGCTTTGCCAGGTCCGCCTCGATGAGAGAGAGAATCGTCTGACCGACATCGTCGCCGCCGCGATACCAGTACACGGTGACGTCGTTGCGCGTGACGCTGCGCCAGGTGAAGCGGGAGTCCAGCAGCGTCAGCTCCTGGCGGCTGCTTTCCATCTGGTGGCCGGCCGAATCGTCCAGGACCCACCAGTAGGTGAGGACGACCGTCGGCGGAATGTATGCCTCGCGCCCGCCGCCTAGGTTGACGATGTGGCGAAGGTCGATCTCCGTGCCCGGTGTAAACGTTGGCAACGCTAGCTGGCTGGCACGCGTGTCGGACCGCTGGTACACCAGGCTCACTTTCTGAATCGGCGCTGCGGACCTCGCCTGCAGCCTGAACACGAGCTCCTGCGGGAAGCGGTTCTCCGCGGAGGATGAGAGGACCGAGATGTCGCTCTGCGCCAGCGCCGGTGCTGCACCGAGTGGCAGTGTTAGGAGGACGAGCAGAAGCCCGAGCCGGTACTTCATGGCACTGTCACCGAGGCGCGCAGGGTCCGCTCCAAGAACTCGTCCAGCTCGCCGTCGAGCACCGCCAGGACGTCGCTGGTCTCATGGCCGGTGCGCAGGTCCTTCGCGAGCTTGTACGGATGAAGCACATAGGAGCGCCGTTGTGTGCCCCAGGACGCGGGCACGTGATCGCCCTTGAGTCGGGCCTGCTCCTCAGCGCGCCGCTGCAACTCGCGCTCCAGGAGACGCGCCTGCAGGATATGCATCGCCAACTCTCGGTTGCGGGCCAGAGACCGTTCGTTCTGACAGGACACGACAAGCCCGGAGGGCAGGTGCGTGATACGGACGGCCGTAGCGTTCTTCTGCACGTTCTGGCCACCAGGGCCGCTGGCGCGAAAGGTATCGATTTGCAGGTCGTCGGCGTTGATCTCCACTTCAACCTCCGCCTCCGGCTTGGGGAGCACCTCCACAAGGGCGAAGGAAGTGTGTCGCGCGTGGGAGGCGTCGAACGGCGATTGACGCACGAGGCGGTGCGTCCCCCGCTCCCCCTTGAGATAGCCATAGGCATATGGCCCATCGATCTCCAGAGTCACGGTCTTGACGCCCGCCTCTTCGCCAGCCGTTAGCTCGAAGATCTGCGCCGCAAAGCCGCGGCGCTCCGCCCAGCGGAGATACATGCGAAGCAACATCTGCGTCCAGTCCTGCGCGTCAGTGCCGCCGGTGCCAGCGTGAAGAGCGACCAGCGCCCCCTTGGCATCGTGCTCGCCGCTCAGAAGCAGCGTTACCTCGCGACTCCTGAGGTCGCGTTCGAGGGCGGCCAGCTCCTGATCGAGGGCAGCGGCCATCTCCTCCTCTTCCCCCTCCTCCTGCGCTAGAGCGGTCAACTCGGTCAGCTCCCGCAGTCGCCGCTCGAGCCCGCGCCACGTGCCGACGGTCTGCCGCAGACTGTCCAGGCGGCGAAGGAGCTGCTGCGCCGACGACGGGTCTTCCCAGAGCTCCGGCGCGGCGGCAGCCTCATCGAGTCGCGCGACTTCGGCTTCTAGGCGGGCCAGGTCAAAGACGCTCCAGGAGATCGCTCAGGCTCTCCTGGAATGCGGCAAGTCGCTCGGTAAACCCTGCGAGGCCGGGCATGGCTAGCTCAGACGACCCGCCAGGGCGAGGGTCGCGCCCAGGTCTAAGGATATGCTTGGACTCATCGTCGTTTTCAAATAGGCGGTATGAAGGTAATGCCCTTTCGCGCCCGCTGGCTTTGCCTTGTTCACAGCGTCGATGGCGGCGCTCAGGTTGTCAAGTAGGCGCTCGGGCGAAAACGAGGCCTTGCCAAGCGGCATGTGGAGACAGGCGGTACGGTCGAGGCGAAACTCGACCCGCCCCTTGCGCGCCTCACCGATGGCCCGCAGCAGGTCCTCTGCATTGACCACCGTGCCCGAGCGCGGGTTTGGCATGAGCCCGCGCGGCCCCAGGATACGACCGAGGCGCCCGACGCGCCCCATCATCTCCGGCGTGGCGAGGGTGACATCAAAGTCAAGCCAGCCACCCTCGATGCGCTGGATCAGGTCGTCCCCGCCGATGACATCAGCCCCAGCCTCGCCAGCCAAGCGCGCCCCTTCCCCCTGGGCGAAGACGGCGATACGTACCCGCTTGCCCAGACCATGGGGCAAGAGCACCACACTCCGCACCTGCTGGTCCGCGTGCCGTGGGTCAAGGCCGGTCTTGAGGTGCAACTCGAGCGTCTCGTCGAAGCCGGCGGTCGCCAGCTCCTTGGCCAAGGCAACAGCCTCGGCTGGCTCATAGGCCTTTTCCTCCACTTTTTGCACGAGGGACTCGTATCGTTTGCCGCGGTGAGCCATTATTCCACCACCTCCAGACCCATGCTGCGCGCCGTCCCTTCGATCATCCGCACCGCTGCCTCGACAGACGGGGCGTTCAGGTCCGGCATCTTCAGGTTCGCGATCTCTTGCAGTTGCTGTCGGGTGACGCGTCCCACTTTCGTCCGGTTCGGCACTCCGCTCCCCTTCTCGACACCCGCAGCCTTACGGAGCAGGTCCGAAGCCGGCGGCGTTCGGAGCGCGAAGGTGAAGGAACGGTCCTCAAAGATGGTAATCTCAACGGGCACAATCGCTCCTATTTGAGAGGCGCTGCGTTCGTTGTACTCTTTGACGAAGGCCATAATATTGATGCCGTGCGGCCCCAGAGCGGTGCCCACCGGCGGCGCAGGCGTCGCCTTGCCCGCTGGGATCTGCAGACGCAACAGTGCCCGAATGCGTTTGGCCACGAGAAGATAACGCTCCTAACCCTATAGTTTCTCGATTTGGAGCAGGTCTAGCTCCACAGGCGTCTCACGACCGAAGAACGAGACGAGCACGGAGACCTTCCCCTTCTCCTGGTACACCTCGTCTACGGTCCCCACAAAGTCCACGAATGGCCCGTCGATGATGCGCACGGCCTGCCCCTTGCTGAAGCCGGCCCGAACACGCGGCGTCTCCGACTCCATGCGGCGCAGGATGCGGCGCACCTCGTCTTCCACTAACGGCAGGGGCTCCAGACGGCCCTGCTCTCCCTGGGCGCTGATGAACCCCGTCACCCCCTGCGTGTTGCGCACCGCCGACCATGCGTCGTCCGTCATGCGCATCATCACGAGGATGTAGCCCGGGAACACCTTACGGGTTACCGTCCGGCGCTGCCCACCATGCACCTCCACCTCATCTTCCGTTGGCACGATGATGCGGAAGATCTGGTCCTGCAGGCCCTGGGTCGCCACCCGCATGTCCAGGTTCTTCTTCACCTTCGTCTCGTACCCGGAATACGTGTGAATGACGTACCAGTTCGCCTCAGGGTCCGGCTTCGCCAGTAGGTCCTCAATGGAGACGGCGGGCGCTTCCTCTTCGGTGGTCGCGGTCGCTGCCACAGGTGGGGGCGGCGCCTCCTCGATGCGTCGCCGACGCGAGCGTGTCGCCATCCTATCCTCCCAACAGTCGGCTCATCAGGCCTGAGAAAATGAGGTCCACGGCGCCAAGCAGAAGCCCCATCGCCAACGATACCGCGATGACCAGGATGGTGAGACGGGTCGCTTCCTGGCGGGTTGGCCAGGTGACCTTGCGCAGCTCACCGACGATGTCTCGCGGCACCGGCATGCGCAGCAGCCGCGATGAGGGTGGGGCCATCGCTGGCCGCGGCGGCGCTGGCCTAACCACGTCGGGCCGTCGCATCGCCATATTCCCTAACGGACCTCACGGTGCGCTTGATGCGCGCGGCACCGCGGACAGAACTTCCGCAACTCCAGCCTTCCGGTGTCGTTGCGGCGGTTCTTCTCGCTGGTGTACGTGCGCTCCCGGCAGACCGTGCAGGCCAGGTGGATGACGATCCGGTTTCCGCCCTTTTTCGCCATAAGCCCTATCCGGTGACCTGGGTAATGACGCCGGCGCCCACCGTGTGACCACCCTCGCGAATGGCGAACCGCAGCCCTTCCTCCATCGCCACCGGGTAGATCAACTGCACATCCAGGTTCACGTTGTCCCCCGGCATCACCATCTCTACCCCCGCCGGCAAGGTGATGCTCCCCGTCACATCCGTCGTCCGGATGTAGAACTGCGGCTTATACCCAGGAAAGAACGGCGTGTGCCGTCCTCCTTCCTCTTTCGTCAGCACATACACCTCCGCCTTGAAGGTCGCCCGCGCTTTCACCGAGCCCGGCTTGGCCAGCACTTGCCCCCGCTCTACCTCGTCTTTGTCGATCCCCCGCAGCAGACACCCTACCGCATCCCCAGGCTCCACCGAGTCCAGCATCTTGTGGAACATCTCCATGCTCGTCACCACCGTCCGCCGCGTCTCCCCTATCCCCACGATCTCTATCTCATCCCCAGGCTTCAATACCCCTCGCTCGACCCGCCCCGTCACCACCGTCCCTCGCCCCTTGATGGCAAAGATGTCCTCAATCGGCATCAGAAACGGCTGGTCCGTCGGCCGCGCCGGCGTCGGGATATACGTGTCTACCGCCTCCATCAGCTTCCATATGCACTCATACTCCGCCGCCGCCGGATCCTTGGACCCCGACTCCAACGCCTTCAGCGCCGAGCCTCGGATGAACGGCACGTCGTCCCCAGGGAAGCCATACTTGGTCAGCAGCTCCCGTACCTCCAGCTCCACCAGCTCCAGCAGCTCTTCGTCGTCCATCATGTCAACCTTGTTCAGGAACACCACGATGTTCGGCACCTCTACCTGCCGCGCCAGCAGGATGTGCTCCCGCGTCTGCGGCATCGGCCCATCCGGCGCGCTCACCACCAGGATCGCTCCGTCCATCTGCGCCGCCCCCACAATCATGTTCTTGATGTAGTCGGCGTGCCCCGGACAGTCCACGTGCGCGTAGTGCCGCTTCGTGGTCTCATACTCCACGTGCGCGATGGCAATGGTGATCCCCCGCGCCCGCTCCTCCGGCGCGTTGTCAATCGAGTCAAACGAGCGAAACTCGGCCTGCCCCTGCATGGCCAACACCTTGGTGATGGCCGCTGTTAGGCTCGTCTTGCCATGGTCTACGTGCCCAATCGTCCCTACGTTGACGTGCGGCTTCGTCCGCTCAAACTTCCGCTTCGCCATCGCTGGTCCCTCCTATCGGCCCTACGCTAACGGCGGCTCCCGCCGACTAAGCTGCGGCCGCGATGCAGCACGGTCTCAGCAACAGCAGCCGGTACCTCCTGGTACCGGCTGAACTCCATAGAGAAGGCAGCGCGTCCTTGGGTGAGGGAGCGCAGCGCCGTTGCGTAGCCGAAGCTCTCGGCCAGTGGCAAAGCGCATCGAATCGCCTGTATCTCCTCGCTGCGCGTTACGATTTCCTCGACCTGGGCCCTTCGCGACTGCAGGTCCCCTAGCACATCGCCTAGGAACTCCTTCGGCGTCGTGATCTCCACGCGCATGATCGGCTCCAGCAGGACCGGCCGCGTTCGCTGCAACGCCTGCTTCATGGCCAGCGAGCCCGCCGCCTTGAACGCGAACTCCGAGGAGTCCACCTCGTGATAAGAGCCGTCCACAAGCGTGGCACGTACGTCGATCACAGGATAGCCGCCTACGCTGCCGCTCTCGAGCGCCTCCCGCACGCCCGCTTCAACGGCGGGAATGAACTCACGTGGGATGGCGCCCCCCTGTACGCGGTTGACGAACTCGAAGCCGGCACCTCGTTCCCGCGGCTCGACCTGCAGCCACACATGCCCGTACTGACCGTGGCCGCCCGTCTGTCGCACGAAGCGCCCTTCGGCGCGGGTCGCGGACGTGATCGCCTCTTTATACGCCACCTGAGGTCGGCCTACGTGAGCCTGCACCCGGAACTCGCGCAGCATGCGGTCGACCAGCACCTCCAGGTGCAGTTCCCCCATTCCAGCTATGAGCGTTTGCCCGGTCTCCGGGTCATAACGCACCTTGAACGTCGGGTCCTCCTCGCTGAGACGGGCCAACGTCAGGGCCAGCCTGTCCTGGTCCTCTCGCGTCTTGGGCTCGATGGCGACGGCGATAACCGGCTCAGGGAACGTTGGGGGCTCCAGCAGTATCGGCGCGTTGCGGGCGGCGAGGGTGTCCCCCGTGAAGGTCTCCTTTAGGCCGATAGCGCCGACGATGCCGCCGGCATATACCTCGTCCACTTCCTCACGGAAGTTCGCGTGCATACGCAGCAAACGCCCGATGCGCTCTGGGCGGCCCTTCGTCACATTCAGGACGCTGTCGCCGGTCTTGACGATCCCCGAGTAGACCCGGAAGTAGGCCAAGCGGCCCGCGTAGGGGTCAGCCACGATCTTGAAGGCGAGAGCGCAGAAGGGCTCGTCGTCACTGGGGACACGGTTGATCGTCTCATCGGTGTTCGGGTCGATGCCGGTGATCGGGGGGAGATCAGCTGGAGAAGGAAGGTAGTCCACAATCGCATCGAGGAGCGGCTGCACCCCCTTGTTCCTCAGTGCAGCGCCGCACAGGACGGGCACGAGATGTCCATGGAGAGTCGCCTTGCGGAGCGCTGCCCGCAACGCGGCGGGTTCGATAGGCTCGCCATGCACGTAAGCGCTGAAAATCTCTTCGTCTTCCTCGCCCAGCGCGGCAACCAGAGCCTCATGCTGCTGAGCAACGATCGTACGGTATGCCTGCGGAATAGGCATCTTCTCCGGGTTCGCGCCCAGCTCGGCCGTGAACGTCCAGGCGATGCCTTCGATAAGATCGATCACGCCCTGAAAGTCGGCCTCGGCGCCGACCGGCCACTGCACCGGCAACGGCCGGGCCCCCAGCCGCTCCTGCATCATGGCGATGGTGCGGCTGAAGTCGGCCCCGGCGCGGTCCATCTTGTTGATAAAAGCGATGCGCGGCACATTGTACCGGTCCGCTTGACGCCAGACCGTCTCCGATTGCGGCTCAACGCCAGCGACCGCGTCAAAAATGACCACGCCGCCGTCGAGCACGCGCAGGCACCGCTCGACCTCCGCGGTAAAATCGACGTGGCCCGGCGTGTCGATGATGTTGATCCAATGCTCGCGCCACTGGGTAGTGGTGGCAGCAGCGGTGATGGTGATGCCGCGCTCCTTCTCTTGCTCCATCCAGTCCATGACCGCCGTGCCCTCATGCACCTCGCCGAGCTTGTACGTGCGGCCCGTGTAGTAGAGGATGCGTTCGGTCACGGTGGTCTTGCCGGCATCGATGTGCGCGATGATGCCGATGTTGCGCGTGCGTTCAAGAGGGTAGGGGCGAGACATAGTCCTTGTGACCCCGAACGGGGTCCCTCCAAAACTACCAGCGATAATGGGCGAAAGCCCGGTTGGCCTCCGCCATCCGGTGCGTCTCGTCGCGACGACGAGCGGCCGCGCCCTGACCTCGGGCCGCATCCATGATCTCCGCGGCCAGCCGCTCGAACATGGGTCGGCCCTTGCGGGCCCTGGCGGCGGTGATGAGCCACTTCAATGCCGTTGAGCGTCCGCGCTCGGCAGGCATCTCCATCGGCACTTGATAGGTTGCCCCTCCGACGCGCCGAGGACGCACGGCCATCATCGGCGTCACGTTGCGGAACGCCTGTAGGTAGACCTCGAGCGGCGGTCGGTTGGTCTGCCGCTCGACGAGCTCGAAGCTCTGGTAGACGATCCGCTCTGCAAGGCTCTTCTTGCCGCTGAGCATGACGCGGTTGATAAGCCGCGACACCTGCTCGCTGTTGTAGCGAGCGTCAGCTAGAACAGATCGCCGCTCCGGTCGGCCGCGCCTTGGCATTGTCCTACTCCTAACGACGTCCGCGTGCTGGTGCAGCCGCAGGGGCGCCAGCACGCGGCCGCTTTGCGCCGTACTTGCTCCGCCCTTGCTGTCGCGCGCTCACGCCGGACGCATCGAGAGCGCCACGAACGATATGGTACCGCACCCCAGGAAGGTCAGGCACACGACCGCCGCGCACGAGCACCACTGAATGCTCCTGTAAGTTGTGGCCCTCCCCCGGGATGTAGGCCGTTACCTCGATCCCGTTCGTCAAGCGCACGCGAGCGATCTTCCGCAAAGCGGAGTTGGGCTTCTTTGGCGTCATCGTCTTCACTTGAAGGCAGACACCCCGCTTCTGCGGTGAACCCGCTGTGTCGAGCTGAAGCGCCTTCATAGTGTTATAGATAAAGCGCAACGCTGGCGCCTTGGTCCGCTTGGTCAGCGGCTTGCGACCCTTGCGCACGAGCTGATTGGTCGTCGGCATACGTTCACCCTACCCTGTGCCACACAATAAAAAAGGCCGAAAGCCCGTGGCGTTCTCTACGAGACCGCGATAGCGCTCCGACCCTGCCGAGATGGAATCCGAAGCAGCAACTCAGTCTAGCGAGATGCTAGGCCCGTGTCAACTTTTCAAAACCCAATGCGGCGAGCTAGTGGCAAGTGCCCCTGCCGCTGCGGCGGGAGCGCAGCGTCTGAAATCGGGAAAGCGCTCGTGGACAGGAAAGGCCCCATGAAATCGGCCTCCCGTGAGAACCAGCAGTGCAGGCGCTGTCACGCGCGTGGTGCTGCTCGCTGCCGCTTGGGCAAACGGGTCAGGCTGGAGGTGGCGTACGGACGGGGCGGGTTAGCATCCCTCGCCAGCCGTCAAAGAAACGCCAACTCGACGAAGCTACCGGAGCCTCGGCTCCTACCTGACGGGCGATTGGATGGTTGCGAAAACCTGGGGTTCGCACCAGAAAACCAGCGAGCACGCTCACCCTGAGCGTGCTCTTGGCGAGAGATCGGCATCCCCTCCTACGGCTGTATCAGCAGCCTCAGATTATCGGCCTCCTTGCGCTGGGTCAGCAGGCGGTGCCCACCCTTCTCGGCCCAGATGATCACGTCGTAAGTGTTGAGCAAGTCGGGGATGATGACCTCGATGAAGGCGCTCTTGTCGCGCCCCACTTGGGTCGTGAGAGAGGCGATGATGCCCGCGCAGCTCTTGCCCCGCCCATCGATCACCACCCAGCCGTCGCCGTTGTTGATGATGGGCGCTGCCTCGCCGAAGACGTCGATCTCGCCGGTCTTCCGTAGGCCCACTTGGCGCTTGAACTCCGCCACGGCCTCCCAGGCCACGGCCGTAGCCCGGTCGCCGCTCATGCAGACGGCGCCGCGCACGCCCACGATGTCCGGGTTGATGCGCGCCAACTCGTCCAGGTCGTCCAGCTTCAGGTGGCCGGAGAGGGCGGTGCTCATGCCGAGCTCCTTGCCCTTGAAGACGATCTCGCGCAGCTCGGGCTCCGGCATGAAGTCGAAGAGGTTCCGCCCGTCTTTCGTCAGCGTATCGATGAGGAAGCCGTCGCAGGGTCCTTCCTTGGCCAGCGCGACCATGTGGTGCGGGTCGAGGCCGCCGTACAGGAGGTTGTCCGCGAAGAGGGAGCCGATGAGCTTGGTCTGGGAGCCCTCCAGCGCACGCTTCGACTGCCGCAGGATCTCCGACGCCGTCTCGTAGTCCGTGCTGAGAAAGCCCACCTTGACCGACGTGGCCTTGAGGGCGGCGGCGGCGTAGACGGCCATAGCCACGGTGCCGATCTGGTTCGGCACCACGCCCAAGGTGATGCTCACGTGCTTCTCCGGAGGAGCCACCGCCCGCACTTCCTTCGCCACCATTGGGTGGCCCGATCCCACCAGGGCCTCCTGGAGGTTCTTAATGTCGACGATATCCGCGCCGCCCTTGATGGCCTCCAGGGCCTCCGCCAGGTTCTGCACGCTCACCATGAGCATCATTGTCGTGCACCTGCTCCTACTACGATGGGATGTTGGATCGCTTCAAGCTCTCGCCTCAGCTCCGCTTTCTCGTCGGGCGACAGGTCCCACATCGGCGGCCGCGTCCGGCCGGACGCCATGCCCATGAGCTCGGCCCAGTACTTGCACAACGCGACTGGCAGGGCCCCACCGAACTTCTGCACGGTCCGGCTCCACCACTTGTCCGACAGCTCCTTGACCGGCCGGACGTGCTCGTTGTAGAAGGCCTCGTCCAGGTCTCCTTGGGTCGCCCACTCGACGAACTGCACGTAGTGATTGCGACCGGGCGTGTCGAAGCGCCAGTCTGAGGTGTTGGCGAACATCACCTGCTGCTGGAAGCCAAGCTCCCTCGCCTTCCAGAAGATCCACTCATCGGGCGTGCTAATCACGGCATCCTTACCCAGCAGCAGATGCGTGTCGATAGAGAGCTGTTGGTTGAAGCTCGCTTCTTTGACGCCCACCACGTTCGGGATCTCGCAGAGCCGCTTGAGCCCTTCCGGGCTCATGACGATGCCAAACTGCGGCGAGTTGTAGAACATGATGGCGAGGTCCGTATGCTCCGCGAGGAGCCGCGTATACTCGACCACCTGCTCCTCAGTCTTGGTCACCATGTGGGGCGCGGCCAGGATGAGTAGGTCGAAGCCACGCTCCTGCGCGTGTCGAGCCAGGGCGAGCATGTCCTTGTAGGAGGTATGCGTAACGTGCGCCCCGATAAGCCACCGGCCGCTGGCCTCGTCGCTGACGATGTCGTAGACCTGTAGGCGCTCCTCGAGCGTGAGGCTCCAGAACTCTCCCATCCCCCAGGTGCAGCCGCCACCACGCGTGCCCAGTTTGCGGACGTGGCGGATGTTCTCGCGCAGGCCCCGCTCGTCGATCTCGTCACCGAGCGTGAACGGGGTCATAAGCGTCGTCCACTGGCCGCGCAGGTGCTCCCACGCCCACTCCTGGGCCTCATGCTTCCTGTAACCTGCCATGCGTCGCCTCCGCCTCGTCACAACAAGCGAGGCAAATCGGAAAAAGGATAGGCTAGGGAGAGTGAGGCGTCAAGCACGGGCCGCCGGCGCTGTCCTCGCCACTCACGCTGCTGTGTTTGGAGGGCTCGGCCTCTTCACTCCCGCGGGAGGACGATCATTCTCGTCCGCGGAGGTGCGCCGGCACCCATGAATGATTGATCGCAAAAAAAGATGGTTTTTCGGGGCTTTTTTGTTCCTGGGACGAGAGCGCTGTTTGATTGTCTGTCAGGGCGCGCCTCCGGCGATACGGCGGACGCGATCGGATCTTCACGCTCAATCCATTATAGCACACATGTGCTGCCATCTCGTGACGGTTCCCATTGCTCTCCGGCGCCATACAGTCATCGAACGGTGTCCCGTGAAGTGCTCCTGGTGGGTCGGCGGCCGTGACTCTGCAAAGATCGCCCTTGGGCGATATTATTTCCCTATGAAGGCAGCGCCCACGCCCGACAACAGCCCGATCGCTAGCCGAACCACTGACCACGCCCGCATGGTGCAGCGGCTCTTCGCCGGCATCGTGCCGCGCTACGATCTCATGAACACCATCATGAGCATGGGCTTCGACCGGCGCTGGCGTCGCCTCACCGCCGAGACCGGACATCCGCACGGCGCTCGCGTGCTCGACCTTGGCACCGGCACCGGCGAACTCGCCGCTGAGATGGCGCGCCACGGGGCCGCCGAGGTCGTTGGCCTCGATTTCGCCTGGCCGATGCTCGCGGTCGCCTCCGCCCGCCAGCCGCGACGCCTGGCCGCGGAGGGCGTTCTCACGCGGCTGGCGTGGCTCGCCGGCGACGCCCAACACCTCCCCTTCGCTGGCGGCGCCTTCGACGTCGCCGCCGCCGCCTTCGTCCTGCGCAACCTGGCCGACCTCGACCAAGGCCTCCGCGAGATCCGGCGGGTACTCCGTCCCGGCGGACAGCTCCTCTCGCTCGACATGGTCGCCCCCTCGTCCCGTCTCTTTCGCCTCTTGTACCGCCCCTACTTCTGGGGCTTGATGCCGGCCATCGGTGGCCTCATCAGCCGCCAGCCCGACGCCTATCGCTATCTGCCACGCTCCATCGACGGCTTCCTCACCGCCGACGGCCTGGCCGAGCGGCTCTTGGACGCCGGCTTCACTCGCGTTACCCACCGGCCCCTGGGCCTCGGCAGCGTCGCTCTGCACCAGGCCACGTCCCCGGAGGCGTAGCGTGCGGCGTCGCTGGCTGGCCCTGCTGGTGCTTGTCGCCCTCGTTTCGGCGGGGACGGCTTTCAACCAGCGTCCACAAGACCCGATCAGCCGCGCAGCGGGCCCCTATCGCTACCAGGACCTGGCCTGGGAGGCGCAGGCGCTCCCCCCGGCTCTGCTCCTCTCCCTCACTCCCTGGCGCCAGCCCAATCCGGAGGCACCAGCGACCAAACAGCACATCGAGGAATATTTCACCGCCGCGCGTCAGGCGGCTGCCGCCTACCAGGACTTGAGGCAGCTCGTAGCCACAGAACCGGCGTCCCCGAGACGCGCCGCGATGGCGGCCGGCCTCGCCGAGCGGGAGTCGGCGAGGGGCGTGCTTGCCGAGGCCGCCACCTGGGCGCTCCAAGCGCAACTGGAGTCGGTCATCATCGCCGAGCGACTGGGGCCCGGCCTGCCGGGCCGCTCACCCCTCCCGATCGCCTGGCCGCCGGTGCGCTTCGTCCTCGAGCCGCCGCCACGGGTGCTCATCCTCTCGCCGAGGGACCGCATCCTCCTCGAGCGGCAGATACCGCTGCGTCCGCAGATGACGCTTGCCGAGGCGGAGGCCCTGGAGACGGCCGTCGAAGCAGAGGGCCGTTCGGCCCTCGTCGAGGAGCTGGGCGGCTTCGCCTCCTATCCAGCGGCCGTGCCGTTCGGCTATTCGCTAGAGACGACGCTCGCGCTGGCCGCCCACGAATGGGTCCACCACTACCTCGCCTTCCGGCCTCTCGGCTGGTCGTATGAGGACAGCCCCAAGCTGCGCTCCGCCAACGAGACCCTCGCCGATCTCGTGGGCCAGGAACTAGCGCAGGCCGTGCTGCAGCGCTACCATGGCCGGTCGCCGCGGCCGACCGATGGTACTCCTGCGGGCGAGCCCGAGCCTGGCCGCTTCGACTTCGGCGCCTTCATGCGCGCCACGCGGCTTGAGGTGGATGGGCGACTCGCGGCGGGCCTCGTGGCGGAGGCGGAAGCGTACATGGAGTCTCAGCGAGAAGTGCTCGTGAGCCATGGCTACTCCATCCGGCGGCTCAACCAGGCTTACTTTGCCTTTCACGGCACCTACACGACGGGCCCGGTCTCGGTGGACCCGCTCGGCGGGCTGCTGCGCGACCTGCGCTCCCGCAGCCCAGACCTGCGCACCTTTCTGCTCACCGTGAGCGCGGTCGGCAGGGACGCTGAACTAGAAGGCCTCTTGCCATCTCCGTAATACAGGTTGCAATGCCCCAACATTTGAATTTCGAGAGAGAAATGATCTTGCTCAGTCTAGAGTCGAGGCATCCTCAGTCGCAGGCTTCGGTCGAACGAATCATGCCATTTCTGCAAACGGCTCTGCCGATCAATGAGCTGGAGCGTCTTCGGGCCGGACGGGCGGAGGTCGCTGAAGTGCTGGAGCGGCCGCGAAAGGAGATCGAAGCCCTGCAACGCCGTCACATCCGTTTCTAATGTCGGTGAGCCTTCACGGCGCCATAACTTTGAGCCTGGCTCGTGAGTCCTATCGGCATAAATGAAATGGGGTCCTTTCATAGAGGCGCGCGCCTCGGAACTCAGCGGAACGCGTCTAGAATCCAATAACTCGAATAGACGGGCCACCGTGGCTACTGTCCATCCAGCGGGCGCCTGGCTATCGCCCATAACCCATTTCCGCCAAGAGCGTGTTCATCGTGGCTTCGCCTGTCATTCCTCCAGGAGCGCCGATACTTCGCGCTGCAGCGCGGGCAGCTTCGTCTCCACGATGTCCCAGACCAGCCGGTCATCTACGTCCGCATAGCCGTGAATGAGGATGTTGCGGAAGGCGATGATGCGCCGGCGCTCGCTGATCCGCGCCGCCAACGTCTCATCAAGGCGCGAGAGCTGGCCCAGCGCCTCGCCGATGATCTCGAACTGACGCTCGACGGCCGCGCGCAGCATCGCGTCCTGCTCATAGTCCGCCAAGCCCTTACCGGCGGTGAACGCCGCCACGCGGCCGGCGGCCTGCTGGATGTCGTAGAGGTACTTCTTCGCCTCAAGCCGCATAGAGCAACGCCTTGCCGCG
>Ga0209751_10001633_pt1 | contig 22812 bp, 17 predicted proteins | sample RifCSP13_1_FD_184019 | JGI IMG/M metagenome (GOLD analysis project Ga0209751, IMG submission 184019) | Soil microbial communities from Rifle, Colorado - Rifle CSP2_sed 13_1 (SPAdes) (version 2) | ecosystem: Environmental > Terrestrial > Deep subsurface > Rock core/Sediment | place: Rifle...
AAACAATTGGCAAGGCAGGCTTCGGGTAAGAAAGAGGCCAGTGTCAGTCTGCCGCCGCCCCCGCTCTTGTTGCATAGACGCTTACATTGATTTAACCAGTAACGGAGATGTTTCTCTCATGAGGGAGATTACGGCTCTTTACCTGCAAATTGTTTGAACCTGAGTAGTTGATTCTATAAATGAGTGACAATCAATCGTGAGCGGGGGCGGCGGCAGACTGACACTGGCCTTTCTTACCCGAAGCCTGCCTTGCCCCCTTCCCAACCTGAGAGATTTCTTCCTATGAAGCGTACAACCAAACAAACGCAGAGTGACGAACAAACTCCTGATTTCGGTTTTCTTTGATATTCTCGGCTGCCTTAGCATCTCTGCCGTTGCGTTATCAGATATGCTATTCAACGCGGTGAGCCCGCATACGCAGAGTACGCGCAGGAAACTTCAAATTGGGACACTACCAGGTGGCAGACAATTCCGTTTTACAGCTGGAACGTGAGGTTGCATTTCAGTCGGAAGATGGTTGGACCATTTACGGCACCCTTTCAATTCCCGAAGTGATATCCGAAGGTGAGAGGGGGTGCCAGCCGTTTTGCTACTGCACTCATCGGGCCATGATCAAGAAACGTTCAATAGACACTATGCCATTCCTGGGCTTTCGCAGCTTTTTTTGGAGCGGGGAATAGCCTCGCTAAGAATAGATTGGCGCGGGCGTGGCAAGAGTATTGGAACCCAGGAATTTCATTCGTTTACGCAGACGCAGCGGGACGAGGTGTACCTGGACGTAAAGGCAGGCATCAGCTTCCTGGCTGCTCAAGAAAATATTGACTCGAACCGTATTGGTTTGCTCGCGGAGGAGTTTAGTGCTGATGCGGCGGTGCGCGGCTCCATTCGCAATTCTCGTGTCAGGCTGTTTGCATTAATCTCCGGGCGCCTGGGAGAGGAAGCCAAAAACTACATTGCCAGCGAACCACTACCTGTCCTATGCATCGCGAGCACAGACGACAAGCCGGCGTTCAAAGATATGACAGAGGTTTATCGTCGATCCGCGAGCCCCAGAAGCGACATCTTTCTTTATCGTGATGCCGGCATCGGTACCACAATCTTTTACCTCTGGCGCCATCGCTATCCCAAGGAGAAGCCTGTTGACGAACGGATAGCTGACTGGGTCAGTGACAATCTCCGAGATCTTAGTTCTGGCCATGAGATCTCTTTTGTCACAGAGGATGGATGGACGATCTATGGCGACCTAACCATGCCGCCGGACGTAACTGGCAACGTCCCGGCAGTGGTTCTTTTGCATACTGCTTTAAGTGACCGTTTTGTATATCGCGATCTTGCTGAGGCGATCAGTGACGCTGGCATCGCCGTGCTCAACATTGACTGGCGTGGCAGAGGCAAGAGCACGGGCAAGGGCAAGTATTCAGAGCTGAAACAGGAGGAGCGGGAACGCGGCTATCTCGACGCAAAGGGAGGCATCAACTTCCTGGCGTCGCTGCCGCTAATTGACTCCGGCAAAATAGGCGTTCTTGGTACTGATCGTGGCGCGCTTCATGCCGTGAATATTGCCCTCAATGATCAGCGCGTTAAGGCGCTTGTCATACTGACGGTCATCTTTACTGCGAAAGAGAAAACTGCTCTCGCGAACCTCGACATTCCCATTCTTTTCATCGCCAGCGAAGGTATTGAGGACGTCGTGCGGGACTTGACCGATGCAATTCGCCTCTCGAAAAACAAGGGCAGCTGTCTGGTTATTTATCCCGGAAGCGCTCTTGGTTATCAACTGCTGGAAGCTAACAGGGCCGTGCGGTCCAGAATAGTAAATTGGTTAGTCGATAAAATCCGGCGCGGTTCTCTGTAGGGGCGGCACTCCCTGGCCGCCCCAATCTTGGAGGTCTTCATTGGACAAAATGGGGGCGGCCACGGAGTGCCGCCCCTACAATCCTACGGGAAGGAGAAGATGAATGACAGAAAGTAATCAAGCGGTGAGAAAACAGGACAAGCCAGCGGGGTTCTATCTCAAACCTGAATCGGTTCAGACACCCGTTACGTTCCAAGCGGAAGACGGTTGGACTATCCATGGCACTTATACTGTTCCGGCAAGCTACAAACAAGGACAGAAGCTGCCGGCAGCCCTTCTCATGCATGCCTCCATGCACTCCCAGACAGTGTGGGTGGGCTATCCGGGCTGGGCCAAGATCCAGGAATCAATCGCAACACTGCGAATAGACTGGCGAGGGCGCGGCAAGAGCAGAGAACCCATCCCTTTCATAAACTCCACCCAGGAGCAACGCGAGAAGATCGCTCTCGATGCCAGAGCTGCGCTCGATTTCCTCGCCAACCAGAAAGAGGTTGATCCGAGCCGTGTAGGAGTTGTGGCTGAGGAGTTGAGTGCCAGCCCCGCAATAATGGGAGCTTTGGAAGACCCACGCGTCCGTGTGATGGTGTTACTCTCTGGCCTCTTGAATGAAAAGGCTATAGACCTCATCGCCTCGAATGAGACGAAGCCGATACTGTTCATTGTCAGCAAAGAGGACAAGCGGAGCTTCAGCGATACAACCGATGCCTATAACCTGACTCGCAGTGCGGGAAGCGACATCTGGGTGCAGGACGGGCTTGGCATTGGCGCAACCATGGGCAGCGTCTGGCGCAACAAGTACACAGATCAGCCAATAGAAAAAGCCATTGATTACGTTGCTGGAGAATGGCTGGTCGACAAATTGTCGCGCCTTGGTAGTACGGGTACAGCGCGTGAGGTGACACTGAATACGCAAGACGGTTGGACACTTTATGCCAACCTCAGGCTGCCTGAGAGCATACCGGAGGGTGTCACCGTTCCCGGTGTAATCCTCTTGCCCACAGCGCTCGTCGATCGGGACAGCTATCACCAACTCGAGCAGGTGTTGGTGAGCAATAGTATCGCCGTGCTGAACCTGGAGTGCAGAGGCATCGGCATGAGCATCGGTAAGGGAAACTATGTTGATATGACGCTCTCAGAGCTACTCGAAGCCCCGCGCGATGTTCATGAAGGTTATAAGTTCCTGGCCGATCAAAAGGGTGTTGACCCGGAGCGTATAGGTGTGCTTGGAACAGCTCTGGCGGCGAAACTTGCAATGCGCGCCGCCAAAGAGAGCACGAAGCTCAAAGCACTGGTTATGCTTACTCCCGTTACCTGGCCGTGGGAACAGGAGAATGATTACCAGACCATAACCTCGATGGATCGCCCGGTACTGCTTGTCACGGGTGACGGGTTTGGAGAGCTGACGAAGAAGTTTGCCGATCTTGTGGAAAGTGACGAGGACAATAAGGTAATCACATATCCGGGGGGCATCTTTGGTTATCTGCTTTTGCAGGTCGACAATGATCTGGGGTCCACGATAGCTCAGTGGCTAAGAGATAAACTCGACACTCCGAGCTAATGAATTAACATGTCAACCATAATTGACAAGCGGGTATCGTTTCAGACTGAGGATAATTGGACCATTCACGGCACGCTGACCAGGCCTGCCACGTTGGTTGCGGATGAGCAGCTCGCTGCAGTTTTGTTGCTCCACTCATCCTCCCACGACCAGGATATTTTTTCGCAGCATGGATATCCTGGATTTATCCGCCTGCAAAACGTACTCATCACTCTGCGCATCGATATTCGCGGCCGAGGCCAGAGTCAAGGGCCGCTTGAACTACATTCCTTTACGCCTCAACAACGCGGAATGCTGTACCTTGATGTTCGGGCCGCGCTCGATTTTCTCTGTAAACAAGAGGGCGTTGATCTCCATAGAATCGGTATTCTGGCCGAAGAGATAAGCGCGGATTCCGCGGTGCTCGGTGCCGCTGGCGATCCTCGCGTCAAAGCACTTGTTCTCATCTCCGGTCGCCTGAGCTCGAAAGCCAAGGAGATGATCACCGCAAACCCGCAAATGGCCATCCTCAGCATGGTCAGTAGTGAAGATCGGGATGGCTTCCAGGACATGACCGATGGTTACAAGCTATCGACCAATAACAAGAGCGACATATTGATCTACAACGGTCTGGGGCTGGCCCTCGCAATGTTCAGCACCTGGCGCTACAACAAGCCCGACGAAAGGCCCCTTGACGAGTTGGTTGCTGATTGGCTCATAGAACGGCTAAATTCCCACGGTCGCTCTGAGGAGGTTTCATTTACAACCGAAGACGGTTGGATCATCTCGGCCGATCTGGTGAGACCGATCCGGCAGGGCCGTATGCCGGCCATCATTCTTGTTCATAGTTCGGTCACCGACAGGAACATGTATCACACGCTCGTGCCCTCTCTTGTTGAGAATGGGTTTGTGGTGCTGAATCTCGATTTTCGCGGCCGGGGCAAGAGCCGGAACAAAGGCAATTGGCTTGAGCTGCGGCTAAAAACTCCTGAGGGCGTGGAGGCGATTGATCGCGGCCATCTTGATATCAAGGCAGCCGTTGATTATCTGAGTTCACAGAGCTACGTCGAGCCGGCCCGCATCGGCGTCGTTGGCACCGTGATCGGAGCCCGCTATGCACTTTTGAGCGCCGCTAAAGACGAGCGCATTCGCACCGCTGTTTCAGTGATAGGTTATGTGCCGGTTGAGGCAGAGCGGGAAGAGTTAAAAACCCTAAAGATACCCGTGCTTCACGTACTCAGCCGCGATCTCGTTCCTGTCACGGAGGCGATGACTGAACTCTACAATAATACAAAAGAGCATGGCGGCAGGCTGATGGTATTGAGTGGAGGCACTTATGGATATGGCATCTTCACGCTCAATCCGACCCTGGTGCCGACAATTGTCGAATGGATGAAAAGAGAATTGGGTCAGGCCAAAGCGAGCAACTCAACAGCCGCGTGAGAATAATAGAGAGCGCATTTTCCATTTCTCATTTGACACTTGCCAATGGTCATTCGTGTTCCATGATTCAAGAAGCATTGTATGCCTCCCACCTTCTGCTGTTCCTTTTCATTCTTCCCATCGCAATCTTCGCGCAGCCGAACCAGCCGGATGACACTAACACTCTTGCTTTCACGCATGCCACCGTCATCGATGTTGTTGGTGCGAAATCTCTTCCCAACATGACCGTGGTCATTAGAGACGGCCGCATCGCTGATCTTGGGAGAGACGGCAAGGTGCCTCTGCCACGAGATGCCCGGATAATCGATTCAAGCGGCAAGTTTTTGATACCTGGCTTGTGGGACATGCACGTCCACACGAGTTATAAGAGTTTTTTAACGCTCTTCGTTGCCAACGGTATTACCGGCGTTCGTGACATGGGTGGATCCCCTGGCGAGTTTGAACTCCTCCAGCAATGGCGTCAACAAATTAGGAATAGAACGCTGCTCGGACCACACATTGTGGCAGCTGGTATTCATGTGGATGGGCCTATACCGCTTGGACGGCCAAACTCGCTGAACGTCGCCACGGAGAATGAAGCACGAGAGGCTGTCGACTTTTTGAAGGGGCGCGGAGCTAACTTCATTAAGGTTTATTCGATGCTCCCACGTGAAGCCTATTTCGCAATCGCGGAGGAAGCAAGAAAACAGGGCCTTTCTTTTGCGGGGCACGTGCCTGCTTCCATTACCGCGAGGGAGGCGGCCGATGCCGGGCAACAGAGCATGGAGCACCTGTTCGGTGTTTTGACCGCCTGCTCGACCGACGAATCCGCACTCTGGAAGGAGGCGATGTCATCGGTGGCAAAATCGGGAATCTCAGTCTTCGTCCAGGCGGAAATCGGTGCTGAACTGAAGGCCATGATCACGTACGACGAGAAGAAGGCGACTGCCCTTTTCGCACGATTTGTTGAAAACGGAACTGGTCAAGTGCCGACACTCGCAGCATGGCGCACAATTGAGACTGAGGATGATAGCCACTTCGACAGTGACATCCGGCTCAAGTACATGCCTCTCGAAAGGAAGGGTTCGTGGAAAGCTCAAAGAACCAGATTCCTGCAAAGTCTCGGTGCGGAGTATGACGCTAAGAAATTGAGACTATTCGAGAATCAACTCAAGCTGGTAAACAGGATGCATCGGGCCGGTGTTCTAATTATGACCGGAACAGATTCTGCCGCTCCTTATGTCTTTCCTGGTTTTAGTTTGCATGATGAACTTCTCCTGCTGGTCCGCGCGGGATTAACGCCCATGGAAGCTCTGCAAGCCGCAACACGGAATCCGGCCAAATTCCTTGGGCTGCTCGATTCGTTCGGAAGTATCGACCGCGGAAAGATCGCCAATTTGGTACTGCTCGAGGCGAATCCTCTGCAAGATATAAGCAATACTCAAAAAATCGCTGCGGTGGTGATCGAGGGTCAATTACTAACGAAAGAAGCATTGCGAAGCTTGCTTGCTGACGCTTCCGCAATGGCGGCTGAGAAATGAGACAACAAGCGAGTCAGGTTGAGTCAGCCGATGAGCGCAGCAACCGTGCCGTGGCGCCAAAGTTCTTCTATTATGGCTGGGTCATTGTTGCGGTGTGCTTCGTCGTCTTGACCCTGACCTCGCTGGTCGCAGCTTCCTTCCCTATCTTCTTCGTGCCGATACTGCAGGACTTCAATAGAAGCAGGGGTAGCACAGCGATTGCGATGTCTCTCCATCTAATCTTGAGTGGGCTGGCCGCACCGTTTGCGGGTGCACTCATTGACAGGTTTGGACCAAGACTCGTGATGCCGCTTGGCGCCCTCGTTACAGGGTCTGCGCTGCTCTGGTTGAGTCAGAGCTCGGCGATGTGGCAGTTCTATGCAAGCTTCGGGGTAATTGCGGCGATCGGATGTTCGACGCTCCACATCACGCCCATGACCACGGTCGCATCGAATTGGTTTGTGCGCCACCGAGGTATCGCCATAAGCATCGTTGTTGCTGGGCCGGGCGCTGGCCAACTTTTTCTGTTACCAGTTTTGCAGACACTAATCGAGCGGGTCGGCTGGCGCAACACCTACGTTGTGTTTGGCGCGCTAATTCTGATCCTGCCCACGCTGCTTATTTTGCTCTTCCTTTACCGTCAACCTTCGGATCGGGGTCTATCTTCCGCAGACGAGACGCGACCGAATAAGAAAGATCTCCGAATGACAGATGGGAGCATAAGCAAATCCAATCCCGCGACCTCAGAGGAGGTAATCCTGAATAAGCATTGGGCAGAAACCGCTTGGACCCTCGGCAAAGCCGTGCGCACTTCCCGTTTCTGGGCTTTAACACTCGTAATGGCGATGGTAGCGATGGGGTTGTTTCTTGTCTCAGTTCACCTGGCAGCCTACCTGCTTGATCGGGGCTACAGTCCAATGTTGGCTGCATCGGTGATGGGCTTGCAAGGCCTCATTAACGTCATTGGGTCGATAATAGGCGGAATTCTGTCCGATCGGCTCGGCAGAGAGAAGACTGTCACACTGGGCATCCTGACGTTTATCGGCTGCATTGTTTTGCTGAACATTGGTGGCGTCGTTATAAACACTCTCATCATCTATGGGTTTGCAATCTTGTTCGGCATTGGCTATGGGGTGTTTTTTCCGGCTCTAATGGCCTCGGTCGCGGATCTATTTCAAGGCAAAAACTTTGGTTCTATCCTGGGATTTATCATGCTGAGCGGATATTTTGGGGGAGCTGTTGGCGCGTGGATTGGAGGCTTCTTCTTCGATCTGACACACGCCTACCGGTTGAATTTTTTGGTCGCCGGAGCGGTGATGCTTACGGCCGCCGCACTGATCTGGAAAGCCGGTCCGGGCCAGATCCGTGTTGTAAGGACCATCAGGGCGAGCTAGCATTTCCACGTTCGTGTGAGCAACCGTAATTGAGTTCACATCTCCCCCTACGAGGGAAAAAATAAAATTCTGCCTTCTCTGCGCGTTCTTTGCGGTCTTCGCGTATCTGTGGTTGGTCTTTTGCGAGGGGATTCAACGCTGAGCCGCAAAGTACGCTGAGGTCGCGCAGAGAAAAGTTCTGTTTCCGACAGACTCCTATGGGGTGAAACCCAAGCCAATGTACAATCGAGGACAGTACTAGCGCGTTGCCTTGGTGTATCACCTTTTTCGCACACTCTCGCCTCGGGGCTTAGTGATACGCCACACGCTTTTTGTGTCATGAGCTAATGAGACTTTCGGTAATTATTCCGGTGCTTAACGAGCGAGCTCACTTGTCAACGATGCTGGCAGCGTTAGCCCAACTTGAGGTACACGAAGTCATCGTAGTTGACGGTGGCAGTACAGATGGCTCGCGGGAATATCTTCGCCAACAAAAACACGTGCGCGTAATTGACGCCGAAGCGGGACGTGGCAATCAAATGAACGCCGGCGCTCGCAGTGCGACAGGCAATGTTCTTCTATTCCTTCATTGTGACTGTGTCTTGCCGCCGGACGGCCCGGAACTAATTGAACAGGCGTTGGCCAATGATAAGGTTGTAGCTGGTTGCTTTCTGGTGCGCTTTCTCGAGCAAGTGCGTTCACTTCGCATTATCGCCTGGGGAATCAATCGTCGTACCCTATTGACTCGCACTGCCACGGGGGATCAAGCCATATTCATGCGTCGCTCTGTTTATGAAGCGATTGGCGGCTTTGCGCCGTGGCCCTTATTTGAGGATGTTGAACTGGTAACACGTATTAAGCGCGAGGGACGTTTCGTGGTGCTTCCAACACCGGTGATCATATCTGCCCGTAGGTGGATGACATATGGTGTCTGGCGCACAACACTCAGAATGTATGCCTTGCGCGCCGGTTATTATGCAGGTATCTCACCCTTCAAACTCAAACGCTGGTTTGAGGACATACGCACTCCAGAGAAGGCCGATGACGTAGCGCAAGACTCTCTGGCAAACTACATAACCTTGCCTCGATCATGAGTATTTCCACAAATGTCGTATTACGAAGAAGATGATCTCAATCGCTTTTCGGAGATGGGCAAACACCGTCCGGATCTTTTCGAGAAGTTTATGGCCTGGTATCAGGCATGTCAGGAAGATGGTGCACTCTCGCGCCGCGAGAAGGCCCTCATCGGTCTCGCTGTCGCGCACGCGTTGCAATGTCCTTACTGCATCGACGCTTTTTCCCAAGCTTGCCTCGAATCCGGATCCAATATGGAGCAGATGGCCGAAGCTATACACATGGCTTCGGCGCTTCGCGGAGGCGCTACCCTCATCCATGGCATACAAGCTCACAATGCCGTTAATAAGATCTCAATGTGATGTCAAAGAGCCTTCCAGTAATTGAAGTTCGGCAGCCCGCAATCACCAACTTTGTCGAGAAACTTGCTGCTCACGGAATAAGGCTTCGCGCTACTCGAGTGGAGATCTTACAGGTAAACGTGGGCAAACTCTGCAATCAAGCGTGCAAGCACTGTCACGTTGACGCGTCTCCCGGCCGCACTGAAGTCATGGAGCGCAAGACTGCCGAGCAAGTAATAGCGGCTGTGCACAAGTATCAAATCCCCGTGCTGGATATCACGGGCGGCGCTCCAGAGCTTAATCCGTCCTTCAGATATCTCGTTACTGAGGCACGCTCGCGAGGCACACATGTCATCGTGCGCCACAACTTAACTGTCATGTTCGAGCCTGGTCAGGAGGATCTACCGGAATTTTTCCGTCAAAACGAAGTCGAAGTGGTTTCATCTCTGCCTTATTTTCTCGAACAGCAAACAGATGCCCAGCGCGGACGGGGCGTCTTTGAGAAATCGATCGAAGCACTTCGTCGTCTAAATCAGATAGGTTACGGCATGGCCGGAAGCAGCTTGATTCTGAATCTGGTCTACAATCCGGTGGGAGCTTTCCTGCCCCCGCCGCAAAGCTCTATTGAGAACGATTTCAAGCGAGAGTTGGGGACGCGTTACTCTATCTCCTTCAATCACCTTTTCACGATAACGAATATGCCGATAAAACGCTTTCTGGATTACCTGCAGCGTTCAGGCAATGAGCAGCGGTACATGCACAAGCTTGTTGAGGCGTTTAATCCCGAGACAGTCGAAGGTTTAATGTGTCGTAACCTGGTCAGTGTCGATTGGACGGGACGTCTCTACGACTGCGATTTCAATCAGATGCTCGACCTCACGGTGACAGAGGAATTACCCCAGATGATTGCCGACTTTGATCCGCTTCAGTTTGCCAATCGTCCTATCGTCACCGGTAGCCATTGTTTTGGTTGCACCGCTGGAACAGGCTCCAGTTGCGGCGGTGCGCTGATGACAGCGTAGCACGACTAGATGGTAGTTTTTCTGCGACTCTGCCACCACTTCACCGCTATCGGCACCAAAGCAAGAAATCCGAGCAACGTGAGGGCCAGTAGCACATCCCGGTTGATCAGGCGTCCCAATTCAATTGACGCGAGCGACTCGTCACTTCCCTCCAGCGAGCGGGCCACGGCGCCTGCAAGGTTCGCATAGACAAAAGTGCCCGGAATGATCCCAATTACTGTGCCGATTACGTAATCGCGTAGACGTACACTCGTCAGACCCCAGGCAAAGTTAAGGAAGTTGAAGGGAAACAGCGGAACGAGCCGGGTAAAAAGTACCGCCGAGAGACCCGATCCACGAACAAGCTTGTCAAACTTCTCAAGCTGCCCACCGCGAATGAATCTCGCAATCGCGTCGCGACCAGCGTAGCGCGCCAGCAGGAATGCGCAGATTGCGCCGCAGCTCGCACCCACAACGATGAGGGTTCCGCCTAACACCGTACCAAAAAGAAGACCACCGGTCAGTGACAAAATTGAGCCGGGCGCCGCAACCAGGGTCCCGATCGCATATAGCAAAACGAAAGCAAGGGGGGCCCATACACCGAGCGCCTCTCGTAGGCGCCGGATGCTCGCAGGCGTTACGTATTCAATCGCGTTTGTGTACCTGAAAAGAATCGCGGCTGTAAGTAATGCCAGTCCGAGCAGGGCCAGTTTTGACCAGCCGGATTTACGCTCCTGCACACTTGGGCCGTTGGTTGTCATGTCCTTATCGCCACCACGAGAAATAGCTTGCCAGGACTTTCTTAGTGAATGGCGTCAGTCGTGCGCGCATGGCTTCCATGCCGGCGCGCTGGTTCACCTGAATCCGCGTCGGATAGATGTGAATGAGGTTGCCTAGCGAAGTCGCCGGAAGGCGGTGCTTCATTGCCAGTACGACTTCATGAATGAGTTCACCAGCCTGCGCCCCAACCATATGCGCGCCCAGAATCTCATTGTTGCGAACCTTGCAGATCAGCTTGAGAAAACCTCTGGTCTCGTCGTCAGCATTCGCCCGATCATTTTCCTGAAATTGAGTGATATAGACACGAATTTCTTTGTCGCCGTAACGGTCACGCGCTTCGCGTTCAGTCAATCCAACGCGTCCCACCTCCGGATCTGTAAAGATGGCCCAGGGCACGACACGGAAATCTACCTTTTGGAGCAAAGGCCAGAAGAATAAGGCATTGCGTAATACTACTGCAGCTTCATAGGCGGCCATGTGCGTAAACGGAAAGTGCCCGTTTACGTCGCCCACGGCATAGATATTCCGGCTCGAGGTACGCAGATAGTCGTTTGTACCTATGCCGCGTTTATCATAGTTCACTCCAGCCGCTTCGAGATTCAATTGTTCGGTATTTGGAGAGCGCCCTGTAGCTACCAGGATCTCCTCGGCATAGAATTCCTGACTATGTCCATTCCGATCCACAACGATCTTCTTGTGCCCGCTGGCGGCGCCGGCAGAGACTACCTTGGTATTGAGAAGAACTGTTACGCCCTCTGATTGGAAGACCTCGGCCATAAATGCTGACAGCTGCTCGTCCTCTCTGGGGAGCAGCCTGTCGGCCATTTCGACGATAGTGACTTCACTCCCAAAGCGCGCAAAGGATTGGCCTAGTTCAAGTCCTGTCGGTCCTCCGCCTAAAACGATAAGCGATTGAGGAAGATTCTTAAGATCAAAAACTTCTTCGTTGGTAATGAAGCCGGTCTCATTCAAGCCGTCGATAGGAGGAATCGCCGGACGCGAGCCAGTAGCTATGCAAAAACGGCGCCCGCTAATAACCTGCGTGCTCGCCTCCCCTGATTCGATCTCAAGTTCTTTTGAAGACAAAAAACGTGGGGCACCGAAGATCACATCCACTCCCATCCGCCGGAATCTCTCGGGAGAATCGTTCTTGCCCACCGTCTGGATGATCCGCTGTACGCGTTCCGTAATGGAGGCGAAACTTCCATCGGCGAACTGCAACTCATTCAGAGTCGCAAAACCAAAATCCCGGGCGCGCCGGACGTCGGCCGCAAAGCGGGCTGAACGAATCAAAGTTTTCGATGGAACGCAACCTGTAAAGAGGCAATCACCTCCCAAAGCTTTCTTCTCCACGAGGGCGACGCGTGCGCCGAGTTGAGCTGCGCCCGCCGCCACTACGAGTCCGCCGGAGCCACCGCCAATAACCACAATGTCGTACCTACTCACAAGTCTTTCTCCTGTCATAAGGCGCGATAGATCGAAGGCATACTGAAAACACAATCCTCCGAGTGATACCGCAGAGAGGTGTATAATTGCTTGAATCACAATTCATCTAGTGATAATGCTACTGGAATGAAGAAAAGCTCCTTTGCCAGGGCTCTTGGACCACTCCCACGAGTACGGTCAAAAAAAGAAGGCTGGACTCTTATAACAGCGATCCAAGTTGAGGACCAACTCTTGGTTCTATTAGGAGAGATACTCAGCAGGCAAAAAGCCCTTTGCCTACCAGCTTATCCCTGGGCGAGTTTGATAACTTATTGAATATTATTTAGGAGGTTACATGACCGCCTCTGAAAGTTCATCCGCAACCAGCGCGAACGCATCTCTTACCCTTTCGCGCGCTGCTGGATCCAGTTTTTACCTTGCGCTTCTAACTGTTCTCCTGGCAATACTCGGAAGCCTCGGCACTCGTTGGGGCTGGTGGCCGTTTCGTGTGGGGTTCATCGCCATGTTAGGGGCCGTCCTCTGTGGACTGACCGCGATTGTTCTGGCGATTGTTGGCCTTATCGGGACGCGGCGCGGTAAGTCAAAATATGGTGGCAAATGGGCGTTTGCCGGACTAATCATCAGCCTCATTGTGTTGGCTCTTCCGCTGAGCCTGACAATCAGCGGATTTCGTCTTCCGCCAATTCACGACATCACTACCGACACGGAAAAACCACCTTCATTTGTCGCGATCCTTCAGTTGCGCAAGGATGCTGATAATCCGTCCGACTATGGTGGACCTGAAGTGGCTGCGCAGCAGCAGAAAGCTTATCCAAATGTGCGGCCGGCGACTCTGGCAGTATCACCCAGCGAGGCTTTCACCAAAGCTCTCGGAGTAGCCCGACAGACGGGTTGGGAGATAGTGGATGCAAATGCGGGCGAAGGTCGCATTGAGGCCACGGCCCGGACGTTTTGGTTTGGCTTCAAGGATGATGTGGTTATCCGTGTAACTCCAGCTGGCACTGGCAGTCGGGTGGACATCCGTTCCGTTTCGCGGGTTGGGACCAGCGACGTCGGCGCCAACGCCAAGCGAATAGAGAAGTTCCTCAATAAGCTGAGTCAAAGCTAAAATCAAACTCCGGCCCGGGAGCTCATTTTGGAGGGGTATTGCGGCTTGACAAGTGCAACTTTTTCTTCTATTTAGGAACCTTAACCGACCGGTCGGTCACTATTACGACTCGAAGGCCAAAATCTATATTTAGAATTCCACCCCCCTTAACGCATGCTTCCGCCGCGGAAGGTGGAATCTTGTCTGTGTACGCAAGAAGCAAATCATAGTTTGATCAGAGTTCTCTCCTGCAGCGTCGTACTGCATGGAGTTACTTGGAAGGACACTTAGTGATGTTTAAGAGAAATCGAAGTCTTGTCTTCATACCGGCGTTCTTATGCGCTGCTCTCCTGGCCTCCTCTGGCTCGTCAACGACAACCACCGGATCTTCTCAGCCCGAAAAATTCGACTACCCGGAGCCACGCTATCCAAAGATCCCGGATATCACCACGGCGGAGCAACTGCTGCCGTTTGTCAGACGAGTAATAAGTCGCCCAATGCCTTACACCGGCGACCAGCGACCGGGATACGCTATCAAAGGTGGAGAAAAGCTACTTTTTGTGACAGATAGCGACGTGGATCCGTTGGTTATCGAAGCATTCCTTCGAGTCTTGCGAGATGAGATGAAGTGCAAAGTCGACTTTTTTCAGGAACAGGGAAAGCGAGGCATATACCGCACGAGTGATCTGATGAAGATTCTCGTGGATAGTAAGCCGGCAGCGTGGATGCTTGGTGGGCCTGAATGGACTGAAGAGGTCGCCAAAAAAGAAGGCTATGACAAGGTAATTGGTCAGACCTTTTGGGCAAACAATAATTGCACTCTCAAGTACTACAGCTTTTCGATGGACTGGCCCTCTCGGGAACAGCTTGCCAGCACTGCTGTGATGTACCCGGAAGAGATCATAGAGACAATCGACCGCGTCTCCTGGAAGATCTTGCGGCAGACGGACCACGTCAGAATTACCGATCCCGAAGGAACTGATCTGAACTTTAGCTGGTTCCCCGAGTATTGGCAGATAATGGATGGAAACTATCCCGGCTATCAAACCGAAGGTTTCGGCACCCATCAATATCACCGAGGCTCGCTCAAGGATCCGATAATCTCCGGTCACCTGACTGGATATCCGTTTGGAATCGTACTGCCGAAGTCTGATGTAAATGGCGTGCTGGCAGGTACGACGGATCACATTGGGCCATACCCGCATATCAAAGTTTATCTTGACCACAATAAGGTCACCAAGATCGAGGGTGGTGGGGAATTCGGCCGGCTGTGGTGGGAGTTCATCCAAAAGAACAAGGACGTACAGTATCCGCACTATCCCGGCCCCGGGATTGATTGGTTTATTGAAGCAGCGATTGGCACACATCCCAAGGTAATGCGACCGTTTAATGTTTTCGAGTCCGCAACCGTGAGGCCGACGTTTATCGCTGAGCGTGATCGCTCGGGCGTTATGCACCTGGGCATTGGCCAGTCGCTTGATCTGGTATGGGCTTTGAAGCGTTCCTTGCCTTTCTATCACTTTCACGCCCATCTCTACTTTGCCACCTATACCTGCAAACTGAAGGATGGACGCGAGGTAAAGCTCATAGACAAAGGGCACTTGACAGCTCTTGATGATCCGGAGGTCCGACAGGTCGCCGCAAAGTATGGGAACCCTGACGAATTACTCCGCGAGGATTGGATTCCTGCTTTGCCAGGCATCAATACAGCTGGAGACTACTGGAAGGACTATGCGGCAGATCCTGAAACCTACATGAAAAAAGAGCACAGGGAGGCCTTTGGCGAAGCTATCGATAGGAGCAAAAAGTACTACAAGTGATCGACGAATCCATCGGCTAAAGCCTGATGGTATCTAGGATGTCCACACTCCAGTCCCCCGAGACTATTCACGGGCCCGCAACACCTGCATCGGGTCGCCTCTACTATGGGTGGGTAGTCTTAACCGTTTGTGTCACAGTGATAGCCGTCATATCGCCTGTGATTCCTTCTTTCTCGCTCTTCTATGTGGCCGTACTCAAGGATTTCGCCTGGAACCGGGGAAGTATGGCGATGGCAATGTCGATTCATCTGGTTCTAACAGGTGCAGCTTCACCTTTAGCAGGCGCACTTATCGACAGGTTCGACCCCAGACGGGTAATGCCGTTCGGGGCATTAATCACAGGAGTTGCGCTGATCTGGCTCAGCCGCGGCGCCACCTTGTGGCACTTCTATCTCGCTTTCGGCGTCTTGGCGGCAATCGGGACTGCCATGCTCCACATCGTGCCTTTGACAACGATTGTTTCTAACTGGTTCGTTGTCAATCGCGGCACTGCGATCGGCATCGTCACTGCCGGCTCGGGCGCTGGACAGTTATTTCTATTGCCGCTCATCGAGTACTTGATCCATCGAGTTGGCTGGCGCAATACCTATCTCGCGCTAGGCGCAATGATCATGGTCATTCCTTCGGCGCTTATTCTCTTGTTTCTTTATCGTCGACCTGAGGACCGGGGTTTATCGGCTGAGAACGAGACCGGGCCAAAACAAAAGCACACTCCAATTAGGCCTCAGGCGCAAGAAAATACGGGACCAAACGTATCACCGGACAAGGATCTAGTCATCTTTGATAAGAACTGGGCAGAAACCGACTGGACCATTGGCAAAGCAATCCACACATTTCGCTTCTGGGCAATTGCCCTCGTTATGGCAATGTTTGGCGCAGGCTTCTTTATCACGTCGGTGCATCTTGTGGCCTACCTCCTCGATAAGGGCTACAGCTCAATTCTGGCGGCCTCTGTAGTGGGCCTGCAAGGCTTCATTACAATCATCGGGACAATAGTAGGCGGAACTCTTTCTGATCGCATTGGCCGCGAGAAGACATTGACGGTAAGCATTGCAGTATTCATCTCATGCATCGTGCTTCTGAATATTTGTGGCGTTATCCAGAGCTCCATCCTGGTCTACGCGTTCGCCGTGCTCTACGGAATGGGTTATGGCATGGCCCAGCCGGCACTGATGGCCTCGGCCGCGGATCTATTTGAGGGCCAACATTTCGGCTCAATTTTGGGAATCATAATATTGGGCGCATTCGGCGGCGGAGCTGTCGGGACGTGGCTGGGAGGTTACTTCTTCGATCTGACTCACGGCTACCAGCTCAACTTCCTGGTGGCTGCTGCGACGATGTTGGTCTCGGCTGGGTTAATCTGGATTGCCAGACCAGGTCGTGTGCGAATTGTCAGGACTGCCCAGGCAGGTTAGGAAAAGTGCAGGTGCCTGCCTTTGGGCAAAGATTATCGGATAGGAAATCAATGGGCGTAATCACGCAGGCAACCGCAAATCCTACTGGAAGCACGGCGGCCCCACCCCTCGGTGGCGTAATCCTGGTCAGTCCGGCGCCCGGACCGGCGAAGAGGGGCCGGACACACAGAAAAACCTATGACGGCGCTGACGTTCTCACAACGGCACTTCAAGCCGCCGGCCTGGCAGTGATACGCGTCTCCTTGCCGGCGAACGGGCGCACGCGCTCTCGCAAGGGATCGGGAAGGGCGCCCATCGAGAGATCCATGAGCGTAGCGATTGAGCGTCTGTCTATTGAGTGTGGTGACAACGGAGATCGTATTGCTTTAATAGCGGCCGCAGAAGCAGCCGATCAAGCGTTACTCAGTTCACGCAACGCCTGGCAAGTGCGCTCTTTTGTTTTACTCTCGGGCCGCTTGAGTCGCGAGGCAAAAGGTCTTTTGATCGACTGGCAAAAGAACCCAACGCTTTGCCTCGTCAGTAGCGAAGACAAACCCGCACTACGCGATATGACCGATGTTTATTTCACCTCAAAGCATCCTGATAGTGACATTCAGGTGTTTGAGGGCCTTGGCAGCGGCCTTGAAATGATTGCTTCGTGGAAGCAGCAGTTTCCCGAGCGCGAGTCGTTGGAAGGCACAGTAGCCAAGTGGCTGCGGCGTGAGCTCTCAGCAGTAGGACGGGCGCGCGAAGTCACATTTACGACCGAGGATGGCTGGAAGATCTTCGGCAATCTGCGGCTGCCTGACCTCAATACAGAGAAGGTTGCCGGCGTCATCCTTCTGCATTCCGGCCGCAGCGACCGGTACGTTTTTGCCGATCTCGAACGCTTGCTCGTCAGGGCAGGTTTTGCCGTGCTGAACATTGATTGGCGAGGCCGGGGCAAGAGCATTAATAAAGGGAAATACTTTGAACTCTCGAAAGAAGAGCGGGCGAATGGCAAGCTGGACGCGCGGGCCGCAATCGACTATTTGTCCTCCCAGCCAGGAGTTGACAGCAGCCGAATTGGATTTGTTGGCATCATCCACGGAGCGGAGCACGCAGTGCGCGGCTCGTTCGGCGACCCGCGCGTGAAGGCCTTGGCCATCCTTCACGGGTACATTCCGGCAGATGAAAAGGAGCGCGCCTATGTGACGAGCGGTCAAGTACACGTAATGTACGTGACTTCACAAGCTCACAAACAAGTGACTCAAAAAATGCGCGAACTCTACGAGGCAACGCCCGATAAGCTGACCCGATTTTTGGTCTTCGAAGGCGGCGCCATCGGATATCAGCTGTTTGAGCTGGACGACAGGTTTCAATCGACTATTGTCGAGTGGCTCAAAGAGGCATTGGCCCAATGAAGATGAAAGGGTTGATCTCCAGGCTAATGTCAAAAAACATTTGGCAAGGCTAGTGCCAGCGTCTGAATTAGCTGTACAAAAGCTTTCGTTCGTGTGATTTCGTGTAATTTCGTGGATCGACCCTTTTTGCCGACAGAAGGGGATACACTAAAACACACTAAAGGACGCCAAAAAGAGTTCTAAGTTACTTATGTACTGGGATAATAAGCTAATCGTTAGATATATGCTGTTGGGCTTGGCTTTTCTCGTGCTCTTCAATGGAAATGCTGTCTGCACCAAAGCTCAGTCGCAGTCGGAGACGGTTCTTGTCGGCGGCATAGTCATCGACGGCACGGGCGCGGCGCCAATTAAGGATGCCGTAATTTTGATTAAAGGAAACCGGATTGTCAGTGTAGGGACGAAGGGCAAAATAAAGTACTCGAAGTCAGCCAGGGTCATTGACACCGCCGGCAAATATGTCCTACCCGGACTCATCGATATCCACGTGCATTACAACGATTGGATGGGCGAGCTGTTTTTGGCGCACGGCGTAACGACCGTGAAAGACGTGGGTAACTATGTCGAGTGGATCTCAGTGGTCAGCGCGGCGATCGAGCAAGGTAAAGTTCGTGGCCCGCGCATCTTCTATGTGGGCAATGGTCTGGCTACGCCACCTCCAAAGAGAGATCACTTTATTGGACTGGAAAGCCCGCAGATGGCCAAGCGGGTCGTCGAGCTGTTACACGAGAGGGGCGCAGTAGCCATCAAGGTCCGTGAAAAAGTTACACCCGAACTGCTGCGTGCTATTACTGAAGAAGCGCATCGGCTTCATATTCGAGTCACCGGGCACATTAGACGGGTCAATGCTTACGAAGCTGCCCTCGCCGGTATTGATGGCCTCGAACATGCGAGTGGGATAGTGCAGGCAACCGCTGATAGCGCCGCAAAAATCGATCTCGACAACATTACCGACGACTATCAGCGTTACGTAGCTGAGCGTAAGTCTTACGCGCTTATCAATTCAGACAGGGCGGCGGAACTCGTGAAGTTTCTGGCCGGCAAGAATGTCGCCCTCATCCCAACAATGGCCGGCTGGTGGCGAATGGCCACGGAGCGGCGGGATGACTTCGCTCGCGAAGATGCGGAGTATGCGAGGAATCCAACGCTCGCCTACGTGCCTGAAGACACTCGCAAGATTTGGGCTACCTCGCTCTTGTATAAACTTAATAATGCTGACGATCTCGCTCAGGTACGCACAGGCTATAAGAATGTACAAGACATATTGCGGCAGCATTACAAAGCCGGTGGAAAAGTCTTAGCAGGCTCCGATACATTCATCTCAATACCAGGGTTGAGCCTGCAGAGAGAGTTAGTGTTTTTGGTTGATGCTGGCTTCACACCCATGGAAGCAATTTCCATCGCCACGCACGAGAATGCTCAATTTCTCGGCAAGGACAAGGAGTTGGGAACACTTGCACCCGGTAAGTTGGCTGACCTCCTTATAGTCAACGCTAACCCGCTCGAGGATATTCGCAACACGCAACGAGCTGTAATGGTCTTTAAGAATGGCGAGATGGTGGATATCAATTATCATGCTGATTACTCTATTCCCACTCCCAGGCCAACGTTGACACGCCCACTCTGGATTGAAAGGCAATTGCAGAACCAACAGAAGGCAAACGGCAAGAACGATTTTTGAGTCGTCAACATCCGTATTTCAAACATAGACGTGGCTCAGACTGGAACAAATCTAAAACATGCCAGCGTCAAGTCTGCGGTCTGTCTTGCCCTGATGTCCGTTGGTTCTGTTGCGGGAGTAAAAGATGATCAGACCGAACGAGAAGTCACTTTCAAGACGTCCGACGGTTGGCAGGTAATCGGGTACCTTCATGTCCCGCAGAGCAAGCACAAAGTCCCGGCGGTTCTGCTCGTGCATGGCTCACGCCATGAAAGTGATGCTTACGGCAACCTGACAGCGCCCGGCATGCCGCGGACGCTGAGCCAGCATGGAGTGGCTACTCTCAGGTTCGATATCCGCGGACGTGGAGCAAGCAGGGAGCCGCGCGACTTTAATTCGATGGCGCCTGAGGAGCGAGCGCGCGTGGCTCTCGACATTGAGGCTGCAATTAAGTTTCTAGCTTCGCAGCAGGGAGTGGACGCACGCCGGATCGGCGTCGTCGCGGAACAGGATTCTACGACCGCGGCGATAAGGACAGGCGCGAAAGACCATCGTGTTCAAGCTTTCGTCCTAATTTCGGGGCGCCTCAACCAGTCAGCCAAGCACGCCATCGTGGCAAGCTCCGCACCGATCCTTTGTCTTGTAAGTAAGGAGGACCGGCGCGGTTTCCAGGATATGACCGACGCATTTCTGGCTTCAAAGAGCAAGCGCAGCCGCATCAAGGTGTTCGAGGGCTTAGCGCTCGGCACAACCATGTTCAGCACCTGGCGAAATGAATTTCCGCGCCAGCAGCCGATCGATGAGATGGCCGCCACTTGGCTGGCCGACGTACTGAAATCCGGTAGTACTGTCCGCAAGAGAAAAGCTCATTAGGTGCCGGTCCCAAATAGGCTCCTAAAATCGCGATTACCACCGACGCAGTCGGTGGATCGTTAACATCTAGCCTACAAGAGGGCTGCACGGCGCAAATACCACCAACCGCAGTTGGTGGATGGTTCATACTCAGCCTACAAGAGGGCTCCTGCAGGTTGTATATGATAATCCCACCAACTGCGTTGGTGGGATTTGCTTGGTTCACTTCCTGGCCCATTGTTAGGCCGGGTATGAAAGCATCCACCAACTGCGTTGGTGGGATTTGTTTGGTTCACTTCCTGGCCCATTGTTAGGCCGGGTATGAAAGCATCCACCAACTGCGTCGGTGGGATTTGTTTGGTTCACTTCCTGGCCCATTGTTAGGCCGGGTATGAAAGCATCCACCAACTGCGTTGGTGGGATTTGCTTGGTTCATTTCCTGGCCCATTTGTTAGGCTGGGTATGAACGAATCCACCGACTGCGTCGGTGGTATTCGCGCTTTTTCACGCAGCTAAAGCCCCGATGTATCTAAGAACTCCATCCTCCACTTCACTCCATTAGAGTCAGGTTTATGCTTATGGGACTAACCAGAACCTCGCCATCTTCCCTTCTGAAAGGAGACTCCAGTGAATAGGTCAACCCATGGCTCTGGGCCAGAGTCTGAAAAGCCTACTGCTCTCGCCGGCGGGACGCTGATCGCTGGTGACGGCGGAGCGCCGCTTCAAGATGCAATTGTTTTAATCAAAGGCAATCAAATCATTGAAGTGGGAAGCAAGGGTGACATTGAAGTTCCAAATCAGGCGAGAGTTGTCGACGCAACCGGCAAGTATATTCTTCCCGGTCTCATCGATATACACGTGCACTATAACAATTGGATGGGTGAGCTGTTTTTAGCACACGGCGTGACCACGGTTAAGGATATGGGGAATGACATCGAATGGATCTCCAGGATCAGCGCCGATATCGATGAGGGAAAAGTACGCGGGCCACGAATTTTCTATGTGGGCAACGCACTGGATGCGGCGCCTCCTGCCATGGAACACCACGTAGGAGTCGACAGTCCGGAAATGGCGCGGCGCGCGGTCCGCCTCCTGCATGGCAGAGGGGCATCGGCAATCAAGGTGCGTGAGAAAATCACACCGGCCATTCTGCAAGTCGTAAGCAAAGAAGCTCATCACTTGGGGATTCCTGTGACCGGGCATTTGATTCGTACCGACGCGCAGGAAGCCGCGCTAGCGGGTATCGATGGACTTGAACACGCAACCGGCATCGTTCAAGTAGTAGCCAATCGACCCAGACAACCTCAGCCCGGCGAAAACGCAGTGCAAACCTTTATCTCTGACTTCAAAGCCTATTCCCGCGTTGATTCAACAAAGATCGATGAGTTGCTAAAGCTCCTGGCAGAACATCGAGTGGCGCTAATACCCACGTTAGCCGACTTGACGCGTTTACTCCTGGAACATGGAGATGATTTCGCTAGTGAAGACGCCGAGTATGCGAGCAATCCTTTATTAGCATATGTTCCTGAAGGTGTGCGCAAGATGTGGGCAACTTCGTCTTTTTTCAAAGCCAAGTATTGTGATGAACTTGAACAAGGTCACACCGGGTACAAGAGACATCAGGAGTTGCTGGTCCAATACCGTAAGGCCGGTGGAAGAGTTTTGGCTGGAACAGATACTTTCTTTTCAGTGCCCGGATTAACGTTGCAACGAGAGGTGATAGTTTTAGTTGAGGCGGGCTTTTCGCCACTGGAGGCGATTTCGATGGCCACCCGTGATAACGCTGAATTCCTCCAACGGGGTCATGAACTCGGGACAGTTGCGCCAGGTAAGTTAGCTGACATGATCCTCGTCGGTGCCAACCCACTCAAGGACATCCACAATATCCGGAGTGTGGAGCTAGTTATTAAGGACGGTGAGTTGTTGGACACGAGTTATCACGCCAGTTATTCGGCAACGCCCAGGCCCAAACTCACACGACCGCTTTGGCTCGAAAAACAGATGCAAGCGACCGAAGTTCTGTAGGGGCGGCACTCATTAGAAACATGCCTGTAAGTTGTTGATTCTATTACAGAGGAAAAAATGTTTCTTACTTGTATGGGCTCGCCGTTTTAGGGCGAGCTGGAGAGCTCCCAAGAAACCACTATGAAGCACCAAGCTAGATTCATTACGGCTGTGCCGCCTGATGTGCCGCGATGGCTTGCCTCGCGGTAGTTGCCAAGAACCGACTTGGGCTGCGCCCTTTCGCTT
>Ga0209751_10001637_pt1 | contig 22789 bp, 24 predicted proteins | sample RifCSP13_1_FD_184019 | JGI IMG/M metagenome (GOLD analysis project Ga0209751, IMG submission 184019) | Soil microbial communities from Rifle, Colorado - Rifle CSP2_sed 13_1 (SPAdes) (version 2) | ecosystem: Environmental > Terrestrial > Deep subsurface > Rock core/Sediment | place: Rifle...
TCGCGACCGCCGGTGACGACGAGCCGCTCTTCGGCTCGACGCTCGAGAAGGCCGCCGCGGCGGCGCTCGAGTACACGGGAGGCGGCACGGTCGTCGAGACCGAGGTCGGCGACGACGGCGCCGCTTACGGCGTCGAGATACGCCTCGACGACGGAAGGGTTGTCGAGGTTGGCCTCGACGAGGGCTTCAACGTCATAGGTCGGGAGGGCGACGACGACGGTCCCGGCGACCGGGAAGGGCAGGACGGCGACTGAACCCGCCGGGGACCGGATTGAGGGAAGCGAGATGAACCGCAACGGAGCAGGTCTGTCGCGTGGGCCCGGACGAAAAGGCGGCCCTGCCGGGGCACGGCTCTGTATCGGGCTGGCGGTCGCGCTGGTGTTGGGTGGATGTACAAGCGAGGGCGGCCCGAGCGGCGCATCCGCAGAAGGTCCGCCGCAGGTGGATCAGCCGAAGCTCATCGGGCAGCCTGTCGTTCCCGCCGGCCTCCAGGTCGCACCGGACGCCCAGCGGGTCGACATCCGCGTTCCGACGTTCTCCGACCCGACCAACGTCACCAATCCGCTCCACCCGACCGGCCTGGTCGAGTCGATCCTCATGGTCGGCACCGTTGACGGCAAGGCGTTTCGGACCGAGGTCACGCTGCTGCCCGACACCCGGATCATCGAGTGGCAGGGCCAGCAGGTCGAGACGCTGGTCTCCCAATACGTCGCCTTCCTCGACGGGCGCATCCACGAGGTCGCGTACGACTTCTATGCTCAGGCCGACGACGGATCCGTCTGGTACTTCGGAGAGGACGTGTTCAACTTCAAGGACGGGGTCATCGCCGATACGCACGGCACCTGGATCGCCGGCAAGGACGGGCCCGCCGCGATGATTATGCCCGCCGCCCCGACCGTCGGCGACGTGTACCGACCCGAGAACATCCCCGGTTTCGTGTTCGAGGAGGTGACCGTCACGTCGGTGGGTCGGTCGCTCGAGGGCCCGCTTGGGCCCGTCGACGGCGGGCTCGTCATCGAGGAGCTTCATATGGACGGAGCCACGGAGGACAAGACCTTCGCCCCCGGCTACGGCGAGTTCTACACGGCCGGCGGAGGCGACGTGGAAGCGCTCGCGATGGCGGTGCCGACCGATTCGCTCGCCGGGCCACCGCCGGGGGAGCTGTCGACCCTGGAGGACGGTGCGGTCGACGTCTACGAAGCGGCCCGGTCCAGCGAGTGGAAGAAGGCTTCGGCCGAGATCGATCAGATGACGGCGGCCTGGGAGTCGCACAGGGCGAGTGAAGTCCCGAAGATGATCGAGCCGCGGCTGAGCGGTGCTCTCGAGGCGCTCGCGCAAGCGGTGGGAGCCCGAAACAGCGCGCAGGCCCGCCAGGCGGCGATCGACACGGCTCAGTGGAGCCTCGACCTCCAGCTCCGTCACCGGCCCGCGGTCGAGGTCGACATCGCCCGCTTCGACCTGTGGGCGGCTCAGCTACTTCTCGACGCCGAGGAGGGCGACTCGGCGGCGGCGAACGGCGACTTCTTCACCCTCGATTACATCCGCGACCGGATACTTCACGCTCTGGATGGTGTCGACGTGACCCGCATCAACATCGAACTCGAGGAGCTTCAGGGCACCGTTGGAGACGGCGATCTCTCGGCGGCGGCCGGCGCCGTCGAGCAGCTCCGCGACACCCTGGCGGGGGTCGAGCCGTTGAGTTGATCGTCGGGAGGGATCCGCCCTTGACCCCCATTGGCCTTGCGCGGTAGATATATGGTCCCCCGGGCGATGGGGATTCATGACTCAAGTTAGGGTTCGGTCCATCATCTGCACGCTGCAAGCGCGCCCGCCGCCGACGTTCCTTCGGCTCGACTGATCGTCTAGGTACTAGGAGGGGGACATGAGGGGGAGATCGATCGTCGTATCCGCGCTCGCGGCGGTGCTCATCCTGGCGACGGCGGGAGAGGCGCTGGCCACCGTGTGCGTCAACGTCTTCGACGGCGATCTCGCGACCACAGGAGATCGGATCAAGATCCTGAACGATACGTTCATCCTGGACGTCAAACGGCGGTTCGCGCAGGGGCTCGCGCTACCCGAGCTTCCCGAAGGTGCGCACGCGGCCGCAGGATGCGGGCAGGCCGTGGACGACGCCGGAGAGTGCGGCTGAACCGAGGTGCCGACCGGGTTCCGATTCCCTCCGCGAGGTGGACCACTGCCAGCGTGCTCTACGCCGGCACCAGCTTGTAGATGCCCGAGGGGTCGCTGAAGTAGATGGTCCCCTCCGGAGCGACCTCCATGGAGAGGACCGGGCTGCCGTGTGGGTGGGCCGCGACCTCCGACTTCACGCGGCGGCGGTCCCCGGATAGCGTCACAAGGCGGATGCGGCCGTCGTTGTATGCCCCGAAGAAGAGCTTCCCCTCGTAGTCCGTGCCGAGCCCGCAGTCGTCGCAGAACGCCGCGCCGGTGGGAGCGATCACTGGTGTGTACCAGGACTGCGGCAGCACCGGGTTGGGTCCGTCCTGGTTCGTGTTGAGCGGAGGCTCCGGGGGAGTGTCGCAGGTCCTGTTCGGGCCCCACCCGTGGTTGCGGCCACGTTTGACGTGGTTGAGCTCGTCGTTGCAGTCGGGGCCGTTCTCCGTCTCCCACAGGTAACCGGTCTCGGGATCGAAGGCGAAACCGAAGGAGTTCCGATGCCCGTAGGAGTAGATCAGGCTGTCGGCGAAGGGGTTGTCACTGGGGACGTTGCCCCGTGGGGTCATGCGTAGGACCTTGCCGTAGTCGTTCGTCAGGAGCTGCGCGTTGCGAGGGTCGGCCCGCTCGCCTACGAACGCGTAGAGCTTCCCGTCCGGGCCGAAGAGGATGCGTCCCCCGTTGTGCGAGACCGACGCCAGGCCGCTCCAGATCGCCTTCTTGCGCACGCCGATGCCGTCTCTCTCTCGGATGCGGAGGATCTGGTTCGTGCCGACACCCGAGAGCGTTCTGGTGGCGTAGACGTACACGAGGGGTGTGGCCGGATAGTTCGGGTGGAGGGCCACTCCGAGGAGCCCCCGCTCGCTCCCGGACACGACATCGGGGACCGTGTAGAAAAGGGTGGTCTCCCCGCTCGCGGGATCGTAGATCTTGATGTTGCCGGTGAAGCGCTCGCCGAAGAAGAAGCGCCCGTCGGGCGCGAACGTGAAGCCTGCGGGGAAGGCAAGGCTGGTCACAACGGCATGTGCCGTGATGGGCGCGACCCCACGGCTGGGAACCGGCGTGAGGGGGACGAGCGCAGCAGCCAGCGACGCGACCAAGACGCCCCTTCGGGCGGTCGAGCCGGCGAAGCGGGCAACCATGAGAGGCCGAATCTACTTCGGACCCCGGTCCGGGCGCGAATCGTGCCTCCGACCCCTCAGGGCGAGGTGGTACCCTTGGGCTCCTGCCACCAAGAGGTGGCCCGACCAGGAGGAGGTGGCCGATGACCGCTGTGTCGGTGGTCGTCGCGTCGCGCCCCGGCAAGGGTTGGCTGGCTTCTTCCTGATCTTGCGGGACCCCTCAGGGCGCGACGGTGCCTACCCACCGCAACGTCCCGGAGGATCCCATGTCACGCGACCAACGCCATCGCGACAAGCGCCATGGGCCGAGCTCGTTCCGCTGCCGCCATTGCGGGCTGGACGTGTCGATCCATGCCGTCGGGACCGCTCACCGCAACCACTGCCCCAACTGCCTGCGGACCCGTCATCTCGATGCAGACACCCCAGGGGACCGTGCGGCAGACTGCGGTTCGCTCATGGAGCCGATCGCGGTCGGAGTTCGCGGAGACGGAGAGTGGGTGCTCATTCACCGCTGCACAGGCTGTGACGCCCTGAACCTCAATCGCACGGCCGGGGACGACAACCCGCTGTTGCTGCTGAGGCTCGCGGTCAGGCCCCTGGCGCAGCCGCCGTTTCCGGTCGAACGCGTGGCTCTACTCTGATCGGCGACTAGTCGCAGTCCCGGTAGAGGACGAAGCCTTCCTCCTTGTTCATCCACCCTCGCGTCCGGATCCGCGTGCTGGAGACGTCGCCATCCAGGGTGACGACGGCCCTCGCTCGTCGGTAGGAGTACTCGTACCGGTAGCGCGCCCGGGGGCACTTGCCGTCCCACGAGGCGTAGCTCCCCCGCGAGCGGTATACCTCGCCCGAAGCGGCTAGCGAGGCCGTGACGTGGATCCTGGCCACCGGTCCGACTCGCTCGCGCTTCTCCACGCGCCGGACCCTGTAGGTTCCTTCGAGGGATGCGGACTCGAGGCCCGGATCCATCGAGAGCTCGATGTCATCGATGTCTCGGATCCGTCCAAATGCGTACCAGAGGGACTTGCACCGGTCGCGGTCCTTCTCCCGCTCGCACCGGTAGACCCGCTCGTACAGGGATGACCAGAGCCGCTTGTCCTTCCCCTCCCGGGAGAGGTACGCGCTCACGTACCAATTGACCTTTCGATAGGTGTCACGGTCGACGTCGCGAGTGGTGTGCCAGGACGCGCTAAGTCCGATCGAGTCGTACCTCGCGCGCTCCGGCGGCTCCTTCGCTCGGGCCGATGTCGGCGTCGCTGCCAGGACCGCGACGAACAGCAGCACGGCGGTCGCTCTCCGCATGGGCCCCTCCTGATGGGCGGGTACGTCAAGGAGACCGCGCGGAACACAGGTTGGTTCCCCGCGGCACCGCCCTGGGTGGAGCCGGCGACGGCAGTTGTCCCTGGGACGCCTGAGACGTGACCGACAGCTGCTAGCCCGCCGTTCGGACTAGGCCGTGCGGATCGCGGCGGGCTCCGATGCACCGACGACGAATCTGGTCCATCGCTGGATGTCCTGCTCACTCGCCGCCGCTACCCTTCGATGTGTGCGTGCCCCGGCAGGGCACTTCGTGTGAAGGAGGTGACCGCAACGTGAAGTCGCGTTTGTTCCGCTGGCTGTACTCCCCCGCGATCCTCTCCGCGATCGTGCTGGTGCTCGGCGCTGGCAAGAAGTGGCCCAGGCACTAGGCCGGGGTCGTTTCCATCGCTTCGACCGCCGGCAGGCGATCGAGGAGCCGCTTACCCAGGATCCGGTTCCTGGTTGTCGGGTTCGGATCTCTGCCACGGGTCGTAGTCGACCTCGAGCGGCTCCTGCGACGGTCGCTCCGAGTCGGGCACGCTGCGCAGGTTGAGGCGGATCCGGGTCCACGTCGTGTACCGGCCTCGCATGGAATCCACCAGCACGTCGGCGGGGGCAAGGTACGTCCAGACCTCTGGGTGCCGAGCCCTCCAGCGCCGCAGGCCCTCCATCGCCTCGTCCTTGGTCGCGGCCCGGGCGATCTCGATGAGCGGCATGGTCGTCCGGCGGCGACCCGTTGGCCCCTTGGCCTTGCCCGGCGCCGGGGGCGGCACCGTTCCCGTTCGCGCTGCGTCCGGCCTCCGCCGCTTGGACGGTTGTACTCGGGGCGGCTCGCCCGACTGCTTGGCGAAGTGGGGCGGCCAGGGCGCGTCTCCGAAACCCGCCGACTCGTGCTCCGCGGACAGATCGAGGAGGAGCTCCAGGGAGCCGGTGGACTCGTCGATCCCCGCGGACGGGTCGCCGTTCTGCTCGAACCGCACGGGGACGGTGTCGATCGTGAAGCGCTCGGGCTCGCAGTCGGATACCTCCTCCCATCCGAGCGGCGTCGACACGCGCGCGTCGGGAGTAGCGCGCACCGAGTAGGCGGAGGCGACCGTGCGATCCTTCGCGTTCTGGTTGTAGTCGAGGAATACGCCGTGGCGCTCCTCCTTCCACCATCTGCTCGTTGCCAGGTCCGGCACCCGCCGCTCCACCTCCCGGGCCAGAGCAAGGGCAGCCCGCCGGACCTCCTGGAACATCCAGCGTCGCTCGATCCGGCAGTAGATGTGGAACCCCCGCGAGCCGGACGTCTTAGGCCATCCCGTTAGTCCGAATTCCTCGAGGACTTCCCGGGTCACGAGGGCAACCTCCCGGAGCTGCGCCCACCTCACGCCCGGAACCGGATCCAGGTCGATGCGCAGCTCGTCGGGGTGGTCGAGGTCGTCAGCTCGCACGGGGTGGGGGTTGAGGTCGATGCACCCGAGGTTAACCACCCACGCGAGCTGGGCGGTGTTCCTGACGACGACCTCGTGGGCGCTGCGCCCGGACGGGAAGCTCAGCTCGACGGTCTCGATCCACTCGGGTCGCGACGTCGGCGCCCGCTTCTGGAAGAAGAACTCGTCCTCGGCCCCGTGCACGTATCGCTTCAGGGCCATGGGCCTGCCCGCCACGCCGCGGAGGACGCCGTCGGCCACGGTCAGGTAATAGCGGACCAGGTCGAGCTTGGTGTGTCCGGTGCTCGGGAAGAAGACCTTCTCCGGGTTGGTGACCGTCACCTCTCGACCGGCGACCTCGAGGATCTGCTTGCTCGCAGGCATGAGGGATACGATATGCGGAGCGCGTCGCGCCGTGCCCTAGTCTCGGTCAGCGGGGGCTAACCCTCCCGGCCGCCGAGCTTGTCGAACGTGCAATCCAGCGGGTCTCGATCGGCGCGCCACCGCACGAACCCGGCGGCATGGCGGAACCGGCCGCCCTGTAGGTGGTCGTAGGTCACCTCGCACACCAGGACGGGATCGAGGGGGACGAAGGAGTGGTCCCTGCCCGCCGACCACCGACTCGGCCCACCCGGGGCCCTTCCAGCACCGAAGCTACGGCCGCCCTCCAACGGACGAAGCCGCTCGAGCAGCTCGCGCCGTTCCTTCGCTCGGAAGGCGGACGTGTGGCCGACGTACTGAAGGACGCCCTGCTCGTCGTACAACCCGAGCAGGAGCGAGCCGACCCCGTCCCCGGACTTCGACGGCCGGAAGCCTCCGACGACGCAGTCGCCGGTCCGTTGGTGCTTCACCTTGACCATGGCGCGCCGACCGGGCGCGTACCGCTGATCTGCCCGTTTGGCCACGATCCCGTCGAGGCCGACGCGCTCCAGCCGCTCGAACCAGCCGGCCGCTTCGTCGGGGTCGTTCGTCTGCGGCGTGAGGAGGACGGCCGTCGTGGCCGTGGGAAGACGCTCGGCGGCCACACCGAGGATCCCGACGAGTCGCGCCCTGCGCTCCGTGAGCGGGCGTGTGCGAAGGTCCTCGCCGTTCTCGGCCGGGAGATCGAACGCTACGAAGGATGCCGGGGTGTCGGCGGCGAGCTTTCGGATCCTGGACTCCGCCGGGTGGAGGCGGAGCTGCAGGGCGTCGAAGTCGAGTCCGTCCGGCCCGGCCAGTACGATCTCGCCGTCGACGACGGTGTCCGGCTCGAAGGCCTCGCGTATCGCGCTCACGAGCTCCGGGAAGAAGCGCTCGAGAGGTCGGCCGTCCCGGCTCTGAAGTCGGACCTCGGGTCCTTCGCGGAAGACGATCGCCCGGAACCCGTCCCACTTGGGTTCGTACACCCAGCCGTCCCCCTGTGGGATCGTACGCTCGAGCTTCGCGAGCATGGGAGCGAGCGGGGGCCCGAACGGGAGGGTCACGATGTCACGCGCCTCGGATTCCGTGTGAAGTAGTACGCCTTTGCGGGGGCATCAGGCAACCCGGACCGCGGTCACCGGCGCCAGCCGCTCGGCGACGGTGAACCAGGTCGCGCCCGCGTCGACCGACCCGAAGACGGCTCCCGATGTGGCGCCGAAGTAGAGGCAGAGCGGTGTCCCGCCGTCGTGCGTGAACGCCTGCCGGAGAACCGTCATGTAGGCGTCGCGCTGGGGGAGGCCGTGGGTGCGCGCCGTCCACGACTTGCCGGCGTCGCGTGTCACATACACGCGGAGGCTCCCCCCGGGCGTGACGCGGTCGAGGTCCGCCACCAGTGGGATCACGTAGCCGCTGTCGGGGTCGGCCGGGTCGATAGCCATCGGGAACCCGAACGTCGAGGGCAGACCCTCGCCGATATCTGTCCAGGTGTCCCCGCCGTCGTCCGATCGGTAGACGCCGGTGTGGAACTGCAGCATCAATCTCTCCGGCCGCGCCGGCGAGCGGTGGACGTTGTGCACGCAGAGGTCCTCGCTGGTGGCGCGCGACTCCTCAGGGATGTACAAGGGCACGAGGCCGGTGTTGCCCTTGCGCCAGCTCTTCCCGCGGTCGTCGGTGTGCCAGATGCCAGCCGCCGAGATCGCGAGCGTGAGCCGGTCGGGGTCTCCCGGCATCGGGCAGATCGAGTGCAGCGCGAGGCCGCCGGCGCCAGGCTGCCAGCGCGGGCGCTCCGGTCGGTCCCACAGGGCTCGGTTCAGCTCCCAGGTCTCGCCGCCGTCCTCGCTGCGGAACAGGGCGGCCGGGGCGACGCCGGCCCAGAGCACCCCGTCCTCCTCGGCGGGTGTGACGACCCAGATCCGCTCGACCGTCGCGCCGGCGTCTTCGGGGAAGGCTGGGCCGGCCGTCTGCTCCCACTTGCCGGTCGGGTCGTTCGCGGTCCAAACGCGCGGCCCGAAGTGTCCGGAGGTCACCGAGGCGAGGTACAGACCGCTTCGGGGGTCGCGGATCGCGTACTCGACCGTCACGCCCTCGAACGCGCGGTGCACGATCTCGAAAGGCCCGCTCCGGTCGCCGCGGAGCACGAACAAGCCCTTCCTTGTTCCGATGAGGAGCTCGGTCACGCGATCACCCTCCCGAGATCGAGGGGAGGACGTACAGCCGGTCGTCGGGCCCGACCGGGACGTCCTCCTTGGTCCGTTCGCCGTTCACGAAGACGCCTACGTGTGGGCGGATTCCCCCGCGCTCGTCGAGCACCCACCCAGCGGTTCGCGGATGCTCTCGCTCGAGTGCGCGCAGGACTTCGGTCAAAGAGGCGCCTTGGAGCCGGACCTCGCTCCTGCCGCCTGCGAGGTCCTTGAGGGGGGCGCGCAGCTTGACGAGCGCCATGGCTCGTCAGTCTAGCCACGGGTGCCGAGATATCAGGAAGATCCGGTCGCCAAGGGGACCGTCGCTGCCGCGAGGACGCTGGACGGGTTAGCGGCCAGAACCCACGAAGGCCGGAGCCTGCTTCACATCTCTCGCGGGGTTACTCACACCTGCTTCGGGACGTTGCCCGTCAGTGTGAACACGAAACGCATCGCCTTGTGCCCGACATCGGCGGTGGGATCGAACATCAAAGGGCAGCCCCCGTCGATCACCGTGATGCCCTGCTGTCGGCCGTATTCGGCAGCCGCGTCGGAGACGCTGCCGGTCCCGAAGGAGCGGTGCATCCACACGTGCTTGATGCCGAGCTCCGCGCACTCCCGCATCGTGGCCTCGGCGGTCTCGGGCCTGGTTCCGATCACGACCGCGTCGACGCCGCCGGGGATCGATTCCAGATCCTGGTAGCACGGATCGCCTTCGACCTCGTCGGCGTTCGGGTTGACCGCGAAGACCTCGTAGCCCCGGTCCCGCAACCGCTGGTACACGATGTTGCTTCCGTGACCCTTCGGGTTCCTGGAGACCCCGGTGACAGCGATCCGCTTCCTGACTAGGAACTCCTTCGCCGCGTTCTTGATGTTCGGCACGACTCCATCCCCCTTTTAGGAGGGCGTCGGCACCAGACTGTCACCTGGGCGGGAGGTGTCGGAGGTCAGCCGACCCGGTTCGATGAGGACCTTCGGCCGGCGGTCCGCTACTCCTGCAACGGGAGGGCGTCGTGTCGGAACACGAGCTCCGACGAGGCCAGGCGCATGCAGGACTCGAGCGTGTTGGCCGGGCTCAGTCCACATGCTCGTCGCCACGACCGCGGCGATCCCGTTCATCGACCCGAAGAAGGAGGTCCCGTCCACCTCCCTGAGGTAGCAGCCGCGCGGCCGGAGGAAAGGGGGGCAGCTCGAATGAAGGCCCTAACCGCGTTGGCCGGTGGGCAGGTAGGGCTCTGGCCTCCCTATACCTCGCTCACGCGAACTCGCGGAGCCTGGTGCCCTTCGGGTCGTAAGGAGGCTCGGGCAGGATCCGAGCGGTCCGCGGCTCGCCGATCACGAACACCATGAGCTCGGGTGCGGACCCGACCACGCCCCGGTCCAGGTAGGCCAGGGCAAGGCTCTTGCCGACGTGGTGTCCGTAGGCCCCCGAGGTCACGAACCCGACCCTACGGCCCTCGATCCAGATCCCGTCGTCCTGCGCGGCGTCCGCATCGGCGGCGTCGACCTCCAGGAGCACGAGCATCCGCGAGGCGCCCTCCTCGCGCTCGCGCAGAGCAGCTTCGCGGCCGATGAAGTCGCCCTTTTCGAACGCGACGAACCGGTCTAGGCCAGACATCCCCGGGGTGGAGTCCTGCCGGAACTCGGCCGACCAGATGCCGTAACCCTTCTCCAGGCGCAAACCGTCCACGGCCCGGTCGCCGACCTGGCGTAGGCGGCTCGCGGTCCCGGCCTCCAGCAGTTCATGCAGCAGCGTCCGGTGCAGGTTGGCCGGCACGACGATCTCGTAGCCCAGCTCGCCAGTCAGCGAGATGCGCCCGACCACGGCCTGCGCCGTGCCGACATCCATCTCGTGCACCGACAGGAACGGGAAGGCCTCGTTCGACACGTCGTCGTGCACGAGCCGCTCCAGGATCTCGCGCGACGCAGGCCCGGAGACCGAGAAGCCCATCCGGTCCTCGGTGATGTTCCGCAGCTCCACGCCGTCTGCCGGCAGGGTCCGTCGGAACCAACGCGTGTGCCAGTCCTGCAGGTAGTAGGAGCCGGTCAGCCAGAAGCGGTCCTCGTCCAGCCTCGTGACCGACAGGTCGCCCATCAGCCGCCCGGCAGGACTCAGCATCGGCGCCAGGCGGATCCGCCCGACCTCCGGGATCCGTGAAGACAGCAAATGGTCGAGCCACGCCTCGGCGACCCGCCCCGTCACCTCGTACCGTGCGTACTGGGCGATCTCATACGCCCCGGCAGCGGTGCGGACCGCCTCGACCTCTTCGGCAACGATCGGCTCGGCGTTCGAGCGCCCGAGCGTGGAGCTCTCCTCGAAGTCGAGCGAGGGCGCGAAGTACATCGGAACCTCCAGGCCCCAGTTCACCGTGAACCGCGCGCCCGCGGCCACGAACTCGTTGTAGCAAGGGGTGGTCTTGAGCGGGCGTCCCGCGGGGAGCTCCTCGTTCGGGTAGGCCATCACGAACCGGCGCGCGTAGAACTGCGCGGTCGTGTCGCGGAGGTACCGGTCGTTCGAGGCGTAGGAGCCGAAGCGCGCGACGTCCATGCCGAACACGTCGTAGCCGGGGTCTCCGTCCGCGATCCAGTTGGCGAGCGCGAGCCCGATGCCCGCACCCTGCGAGAATCCGGCCATGCACCCGCAGGCGGCCCAGTAGTTCGGTAAGCCCGCGACGGGTCCGACGAGCGGGTTGCCGTCTGGGGTGAAGGTGAACGCGCCGTTCACCCACCGCTTGATCCCGATGTCCTGCAGCACCGGGAAGCGTCGGAAGCCGATCGTTAGCTCTGACTTGATGCGATCGATCTCCTCGGGGAACAGCTGCCTTCCGAAGTCCCAGTCGGCGCCCTGAACCTTCCAGTGGCGGGGATTCTGCTCGTAGACGCCCAGGAGCACGCCATTCCCCTCCCGCTGGAGGTACGTGAAGCCCTCGAGGTCGGTGACGGCGGGCATGTCGCCCTCGATCGCGGCGACCTCGGGTATGTCGGCGGTGACCAGGTAGTGATGCACCATCGGTACGAGCGGGTGATCCACGCCGACCATGCGACCGATCTTGCGCGCCCACAGGCCGGCCGCGTTCACGACGTGCTCCGCGGTGATGGGGCCCCTCTCCGTCTCGAGGCGCCACTCGCCACTGGGCAGCTGGTCGAGGGACAGCACGCGGTTGTGCTGGACCACCTCGGCCCTCCGCCTCCTCGCCGCCTCGGCGTAAGCGTGGGTCGCGCCGTTGGGGTCGAGGTTCCCCTCGTGTGGGTCGAACAGTGCGCCGAGCAGGCCGGTCGGGTCGATGATAGGCACCATCCGCGCGGCCTCTTCGGGCGTGAGGAGGTAGGCGTCGGTGTCTTGGGTGCGGTGCCAGGCGAGCTCGGACTTCAGCCACTGCCACCGCTCGGGGGTGCCGGCGAGCTCCATCCCACCCGACATGTGGAGCCCGATGCTCTGCCCGCTCTCCTGCTCGACCTGGGTGTAGAGGCCGATGGTGTACTTCTGCAGCGCAGCGATCCTGGTGTCGGCGTTGATCGCGTGGAAGCCGCCCGCGGCGTGCCAGGTCGAGCCGGCGGGGAGCTCGTCGCGCTCGATCAGCACCACGTCCCTTATCCCGCGGAGGGTGAGGTGATAGAGGACGCTGCAGCCGACGATCCCGCCGCCGATGACGACGACCTGGTACCGGTCCTTCACGCTCCGACCACCTTCCGGCCCTGAACGGAGCGGAGTCTAGCTAGTGGTGTCGGCCGCCGCGTGACCGCCGGTCGCATCCTGTCAGTCCGACGAGGAGCGCCAGCACCGTGCCCCGGGGGGTTCTCTAATGGCGCCGAGGCTCCGAGGCCCTGGGGGAGGGATGGACGAAAGCCGGAGCATCCCCTCGTGACCGAGGTCATGGTGAACGTCTACGTGGAGCGAAAGGGGCGGACCGCGGCGGTCTTGCGGAGAGAGCCTGGAACTGACGGGAGGAGTGAGATCCTCCTTCGGCGGCGGACGCTGGCCGCGTCGTCACTCCGATCGTCGGCGTCTCGATCGATGAGCGCTCTCTTCAATCACCCGGTCTCACGGGGGCGGTCGCAGCCCACGATCATCCTCGGAGATCGACCGTCGTGAATGGTTCCCGGTTGGTCCGCGACTTGCTACCTCGGGCTATCTCGAGTCGGCATCCGGCTGGAGGTTCGTCTCGGCCCAGCGGGCGAGCTCCAGCAGCGCAGGCTCGAGCGCGCGGCCGCGCTCGGTGAGACGGTAGACGGTCGCCAGCGGGGGACCCGCGAGGACCTCCCGCTCCACGATGCCTGCGTCCTGCAGCTCCTGGAGCCGCGACGAGAGCATCCCTTCTGTGATGCCCGGGACGCCCCGGGCGATCTCGGCGAACCGCGATGGGCCCTCACACAACGAGCCGATGATCATGCCGGTCCACCGCTTCCCGAGCAGCCCGAAGACGCGGCTCAGCGCCTCGTCGAAGAAGCTCAGCTCTCGGCTCTTCTTCGTGGCCACGGAACAAACTCTAACGCCTGGGCTGTCGAAGATGTGGTAGCTACGAAAATCGTAGTAACCTGTCCATCGGCTCGAGACGAAGGGAGAACACCGAGGAGCGATGCAGCCGGAATCAACGAGTTGGTCGGGCGGATCCTGTTCGGCGGGGACTTCGTGTACACGCGCGGTCCATGCGATCCCCTGTGCCCGCCGTCGCCGGGTGGCCCACCGGCGTTTAGATGTTGGCTGGAGCCGGAACGAACCGGCCGGACGAAAGGAGTGGGGTCGTGGAACAGACGATGAAGGCGTTCGCGCTGAGAAGCTTCGAGGAGCCGGCGGGCGTGCACGACGTGTCGGTGCCCGATGTCGGTCCGGGAGATGTGCGGGTCCGCGTGCGAGCCGCGTCGATCAACGGCTTCGACGTGTTCGTAGCCACGGGGATGGCGAAGCACATGATGGAGCATCGATTCCCCGTGGTCGTGGGCAAGGACTTCGCCGGGGTCGTCGATGCCGTGGGCGACGGCGTGACGCGGTTCGGGCCGGGCGACGAGGTCGTCGGGATCGTGCCGACGGAGCAGTTCCTGTGGCGCGGCTCCTTCGGCGAGTACGTCGTCGTGCCCGCGGATGGCTTCGTCCAGGCCAAGCCGGCGAACGTCGACTTCGCGGCCGCGGCCGGGCTCGGTCTCGCGGGGCTGGCCGCATTGGTGAGCGTCGACGCGATCGATCCGTCCGACGGCGACGTCGTGCTCGTCGTCGGGGCAACCGGGGGAGTCGGTACCTACGCGGTGCAGCTCGCCTCTGGCCGCGGCGCCACGGTCATCGCCACCGGGTTACCCCAGGACGAGGCCTGGCTCCGCGAGCTCGGGGCGAGCGAGGTCGTCGACTACACGGGTGAAGTCGCCGCGTGGGTCCGCGAGCACCACCCCAACGGGATCGACGCACTGATCGACCTCGTGAACCGCGACGGCGAGGCGCTCGCGAAGGTCGCCGAGCTCGTCAAGGACGGCGGGCGGCTGGCCACGACCATGGGCTCGGCCGACGTCGAGGGTCTTGCGAGCCGTGGCATCACGGCATCCAACGTGTTCGCGCAGTCCGACCCTGCGCACTTCGCCCGGCTACTCCAGGTCGCCGGCGAGGGGGCCATCACCGTTCCCGTGACGCGGACGTTCTCACTGCACGACCTTCACGAAGGTCTCGAGCTGCTCGGCACCGGCCAGGCGCGAGGCAAGTACGTCGTGACCATGGAGGGCTGAGATAGGTGCTCGCATCGGGCCATCCTCTCGCCGTCGCTCAGCCTCGGATGCGGAGCGAGAATAGAGCCGGGCATAACCCGCGCGTGCCTCCAGCAGGCCATTCTCGTCGAGGGCCGGGGTCCGGCGCTGTTTGGGAATCGCATCCCCTCTCGCCTCCTGCCGGGGTTCGGCCGGGAAGGATGCTTTGCTGCTGGTAGAGGAAGCATTGTCTGGCCCCGCCCGGTCGCTCTTTCTCACGCGCGCGCCCTCAAACGTCCCCCTTCGATGTTCCGGGCCGGGTCGTTCGGTGACGAGGAGACTGCCTCGCGTTTGCGGGCCGACCCAGCCGCTGGTGCCCGAGGTTCTTGCTCACGGCCCGCCGCTCACCGTCGCGCTCAGGGTCGCGCCTCCGTCGCGCCGGTCACGGCGGCGGGTCGCCGTCTCGAGACCGGGCTTGGCGTGGTGCCGATCCCCTCAATAGGTGGTCATCTTCGCTGCGATCGTGTCGCTCTTGGTCGGGGCGCTCTGCGAGCGGAGCGTGATCGGACACCGGTACGAGACGCCCTCAGCGGTGGTCGGCGCGATGATGTTCAGGGTCAGGAACACCCGCTCCTTCTCTGAGGCCGGTTGGAACGAGAACTTCGCCGTACCGTTCTTGAACCGGTTGGTGATCTTGACCGAGCCGGCGTCCGGGTTCTTGTGCTTGCCGATCTGGACCTTGTTCACGCGGAACCGGCGGTTTCCCTTGCAGCCTTCCACGATCAGCGTGTCGGCCTTCGTCCCGTCGTTCTCGAGTGCGAGCCAGAAGCGGACTCCCTCCCCGTCCTGCATCCGTACGCCGACGGTCTGGCGTCTGGCCGTTCCGTTGTAGATGTTCCTCCCCCTCCATGGGTGCGGGGGTGGGTCGATCTTGCACCCGTTGCTAAGACCGCAGAGCTTGATCCACGCGTCGGGCCGGTAGGAGGGTCTACCGCTACCGCCGGCGGCCGCGGATCCGGGCAGCGTCGCGAGCACCAAGGCGGCCAACGCGGGGACCAGCATGAGGGGGAACGCTCGTGTTCTCATCGCCTCAGGGGTATCGGCTTGACCGGCCCGCCGACTGAAGCGGCGTGACGGCATGCCGTCCTGGCAGGGGTCGCACTCACGGATGGTTCGGCGTGCGGCGGCGGCGACCGTCGGGACTCGGATACCCTTAGCCGTGCGAACCAAGGTTCCGACCTGGGCCGCTCGACCGCTTGTTCGGCCTCGTGGGGCCTTCACCCTACTCCCTTCTACCTGCGGGCATTTCTTCGAGTACCGTCCAGTTGGGTGCACCGATCCATACGGTGGTCCGAAAAACCGGTACGCCGGAAGACCGGCTGGATGCGGCCACGAGCTCTACCGCCAGTACGCCCTGGCGGGAGGGTAAAGGCCGGGAGCCCCGGTCGGGCAGAGCAGGGAGGCCCTGGCGGGTACTGTGTGCCGCCTATCCGGGGGTGCGTCAGGGCACTGGTGGGTCCATGCTGGGAGTCCCAAGCACCTGCCCGCCCGGCGGCATCTATCAGGATATGCAGGCAGAGGGCGACGTGTGCGGCTCCCGGTCGCGCAGGAAGGCCCGCTGGACTTCGCGACGTTCTTGGCTGACGAGCACCGGGGGCTCCTCAAGCTCCTGGACTTCGCGACGGGGAACCGGGCGGAGGCCGCCATGACCAGGTTCGTGATGACCGGCAGCGGTTGATCGATGGAGGGTCGGCGGACGGCAAAGACACCCGCTGCAAAGGACCGGCGGGCACCCCTCGCCGCCCGGGCGAGACCGTATGCCGAGATTCTCTCGGACGAGGTCGCATACCACGTGACCGGGCGGGGTCCGTTCGCTGGCGACCACCGGCTGCCATGGCCTTCGTGAAACGCCCTTTGGGCGGAACTTCGTCCTCCGAAATGCGAGGGGAGGATCATCCTCGTGGGGTCTTGTGGCCACGCTCACGCCTCCAGCCGAGGTGTACGATGCGACCCACTGCGTCTATTGCGGCCTCGGGGCCCTTGCCGAGGAGTAAGGAAACCGCGATGCCCCTACCGCGCTGGCTTGCCCGGATCAACAAACGGGTCTTCAACCCTAGGGAGATGCGCCGGGGCGTCCGGCCGGTGTTGATTCACGTGGGCAGATCGTCGGGCAAGACCTACCGGACTCCCCTCGACGCCCACCCCCTCCCCGATGGCTACCTGTTCATCCCGATGTACGGGCCGCGCACCGACTGGCTCAAGAACGTGCTTGTCGCAGGGGCGGCACGCCTCTCGATAGGCGGCAAGGAGATCGAGTTGGAGTCCCCGCGGATGGTGAGGAAGAGGGACATCTGGCCACTGCTGCCGACAACCACCAAGACCCCACCGGGAATCTCGGGCGAGTCCGAAGTGCTGCGCCTGGACGTCCGCTGACGGGGCTGATTCCAAGCGCCGCGGGACCGGGTGCCAACTCGGGCCGCACCGTCCGCCATCGACCGTCAATCGCGTGTCGCAGGTTCGATTCCTGCCGGGGGCACCGCCGATCCGGTGGCCCAGGCTTCCTCACCGCGGTGCATGGTGTCGGGTCGATCGCCGTTGGCCTGGCCTATCCTCGGCGTGTGGACCTCCTCGAGGCCGAACGGCGCTTCCGTGAGGCCCGAGTGGCTCGCCTCGCGACGGTCCGCCCCGGAGGCGCCCCGCACGTGGTCCCCGTGGTCTTCGTCCTTGAGGGGCAGACCGTCTGGCTGGTCGTCGACGAGAAGCCGAAGCGCACCCGCGAGCTCCAACGGCTCGTCAATATCCGCTTCGAGCCTCGTGTGAGCCTCCTTGTCGACGGCTACGACGAGGACTGGAGAAGGCTCTGGTGGGTCCGCGTTGACGGTCGCGCGCGGATCGTCGAGGACGGTCCAGAGCTCGAGCGATGCGTCGTGCTGATCGCCGGCCGGTATGCGCAGGAGCGGGAGCGACGCCCGATCGGGCCGGCGATCGTTGTGCAGGTGGAGCGCTGGCGCTACTGGCCGGACAGCTGACGGCGCACCGGTGTCGACGGAGTGCGCGGAAGCGGCGTTCCACTTTGGGCAAGGATCTGTGGGCCCGGGGCTACCGGGGCCCGGGCCAGGCGCCCCGCAAAGTAGACCGCGCGAGCAGCAGGCGAACGGCCAGGCTGAGGGCGGACGTCGCGATCAGGACGACGAGGGTCGCCGCCGGCCGGCCGAGCAAGGCGCCGATCGCGACGATCAGCAGCCGGGCGTCTCGGCCGCCCAGGAGGAACCCGATCCACCGCTCGGGCAGCGGCGGCACGCCGAGGGCCGCGATGCGGTCCTTCGTGGCCATCGAAAGCATGGCCCCGGTCGTCGCCGCGACGGCGAGGGCGGTCACAAGTCCGGGGTCGGTTCCCGCATCGAGGGCCCAGAGCGCGAGCCCGCCCACGAAGGCCGCGTCGGCCAGCCGGTCAAGGACGCCGTCCAGCAGGGCGCCCCCGGGACCGGCCCGCACCTGGAGGCGAGCGATCTCGCCGTCGACCCCGTCGAGGATCGAGGCGAGCTGCGCGAGGATCCCGCCGGCGATGCCCCGGCCGCTCGCCAGGAGCCAGGCCGCGACGACGCCGAGGAGGAACGCGGTCAGCGAGACAACGTCGGGGTGGATCGGCATGTGGGCGAGGGCCATCGACACCCTGGTCGAGACGGGGCGGTTGAGATGCCGGGAGACTGGCCCGTCGGCCTCCTTCGTGAGCGAGCGGCGGAGCCGTGCCGCGGCCCGGCGCAGGTCCTCCGGCGTGTCGACATCCTGCCACCAATGACCCGGAGGGAGCGGCACGGCGGCGAGCGGCTGTTCCCTGGCAAGCTCGGTGACGGCCGCCGCGAGCGACGCCTCGCCTCGGGCCTGGGCTCGGCGCTGGGCGTCGAAGATGGCCGTCGACAGCATGAACGCCCCGCAGTCGATCGACGGGTCGCCCAGCTCCTTCGAGAACGCGATGACCTGCTCGTCGTGCAAGCGCACTCGCATGCCCTCTGCCCACGCGTCGGGGTCGGGCGCGTGGTCGACGAGGACACCGGGGCGGTCAGCGAACAGCAGCGGCTCAAGCGCTCCCTCTCCGAACACGTGGTCGGTGGTCAGCAAGACGAACAGGCCCTTCTCGGCGACGAGGGACTCTGCCGCGGCGAGCGACGCCCCGTTCCCGAGCTCCCAGCTCTCCGCGAAGACGGCCCGGACTCGGCCGGGGGCGAGGCGGTCCACGACCGCGGCCACAGGCCCCGCCTGGTAGCCAACGACCACCACGACCCGCTCGAGGCCGGCCGCGAGGAGCGTGCGGACGGCCCGCTCTACGAGGGCCAGGCCGCCAACGCGGACGAGCGCCTTCGAGCCGCCGCCCGTCACGCCCGCCAGTCGCTCGGAGCGGCCGGCGGCGAGGACCACGCCGACACGAGGGCGGGCGGTCGCGGGCGCCTGTGGCTCTGCGGCGGCCTCAGCGCCGGTCCAGGTCGTGCCCTCCGACATCCCGTACGACAAATGCCCCCCAAAGCCCGGAATCCCGTCGTTAGGATTCCACATCCGGACGGCGGGAGTGGCAACACCGCGAAAGTCGAAGGGTCGGCACGCGACCACAGGCCTCACGGGCTGCAAATCGTTGCACTTCGCCTATCCGGGATGCTGCTTCCAGCGCAGAAGCGACATTGAACGGCTCTTGGCGAACTGGATGTCGCCCCGCGCTCCGCCGCCAAAGGCGGTCATACGCGTTCGAGCTCGGCTCGGGGTCCTGAGTCCTCTGCTACGAGGGCTTCGCGTACCCCGCCATCTCGTCCGAGAAGTCGATGCCGACGTACGGCTCGTTGCCGACGACCCAGGCGTCGTGGCCCGGTGGAAGGTCGTGCGCGTCGCCGGGGCCGACCTCGATCTCGGTCCCGTCGTCCATCACGATGTGGAGCCGCCCGGAGAACCCGACCCCCTTGTGGTGGACCATGCACGAGTCCGTCCCGGCGATCGGCTTCACGTCGTTGGACCAGCGCCAGCCCGGCTCCAGCGTTGCGCGCGAGACCGTGACCGTGCCGACCTTCGCCGTTTGCACCGTCCCGTGCTCGAACGTGCGGGAATCGCCCCCGTCCAGGTTCGCGACTTCAGCCACGGCATCCTCCCCTCATCCGCCAACCGACCCGGTGAAGCCTAGCCCAGGACGCCCGCGGGCGAAAGCGGTACTCGCGCGCCCGGGTGTCTATGGGGCACGACCCGGCTGCGCGCATCCCCGAGATCCGAAGGAAAGATCTGCTCGGCGGCTCATCCACGAGTACGAAGCGGTCGCCGCATGACGAATCTGAGTCCTCGACCCCCACAGCTTCCGGGGGCGAATCGAACGAAAGGGCCGACATCCGGCGCAGGCGTTCGTCCAGGTAGAGGTCACGTACCCACTTGGGGCCTGAGCCCAGCGGGCGAACCTCGCGATGCTGGGCGCGACCGTCTCTTCGTCGGGCGCGAGGACACCGGCTCCGCCCGCGCTTCTGCCCCGCGGTTGTCGCCACGCGTTGTGAGGCCCCCCAGGTCGTCCAGGGGCTCAGAGCTCGGGCGTTGCAGTTCCGCTCCGGGCGGCTCCGGCCAACGCCCTCGCGAGGCCGCGAGACACGAGGGTGAAGGGTGCCAGAAGTGCGATTCGAGCCCCGAGCAGCACCTTGTAGGTGAACCGTACCGGGTTTATCGGAGACTCGAATCTCTGAGCGTCGCACGTTCGTCGGAGCCCTCCTTGCTCCAGCAGGTGGCCTCGAACTCGGCGGGTGGGACGTCACCGATGGGCTCGAGCAGGCGCCGGTGGTTGAACCAGTCGACCCACTCGAGGGTGGCGTACTCGACGTCGTCTATCCCCTTCCAGGGACCTCGGCGGCGGATCAGCTCGGTCTTGTAGAGCCCAATGATCGTCTCGGCCAGGGCGTTGTCGAACGAATCTCCCTTGGATCCGACCGAGTTGACGGCGCCGGCCTCGCCGAGGCGCTCGGTGTAGGGGATCGGGAGGTATTGGCTGCCCCTGTCGCTGTGATGAACGAGACCGTCGAGGTCTCGGCGGGCCCAGATCCCCATCTCAAGGGCATCGAGAGCCAGGTCCGCCCGAAGCGAGCGCGAGGCGCGCCAGCCAACGATTGAACCGGCTGTAGGCATCGATGATGAACGAGGTGTAGACGAACCCCGACCAGGTCGCGACGTGGGTGATGTCGGCGACCCACAGCTGGTTCGGCCGAGTGGCCGAGAAGTCCCGGTTCACCAGGTCCGCCGGCCGCGTCGCCTTATCCTCGGGGATCGTCGTGCGCCTGGCCTTGCCGCGGCGGACGCCGGAAAGGCCCAGCTCACGCATGAGACGGGAGACGGTGCAGCGGGCCACGACGACCCCTTCGCGCCTCAGCTGGCGCCAGAGCTTGCGGGCGCCGTAGACGCCGAAGTTCGCAGCGTGGACACGGGCGATCTCGACCTTCAGCTCCTGGTCTCGCAGTGCTCTGGCCGAGGGCGGCCTGGTCTTGGCGTCGTAGTAGGTCGACGGGGCGATCGGCAGGTACCTGCAGATCGGCTCGACCCCGAACCGGGCCTTGTTTCGGTCGATGTAGGCGATCGTCTGCTCTGTCGGCGGTCGAGCTCCGCCGCGAAGAAAGCCGAGGCGGACTTGAGGATCTCGTTTGCCCGTCGGAGCTCACGGTTCTCGCGCTCCAGGGCCTTCAGCTGCTCGCGCTCGGTCGTCGTGAGACCGGGCCTTCGTCCTTCGTCACGCTCTGTCTGGCGGACCCAGGACCGGAGCGTCTCGGCCGACATGCCGAACTTCGATGATACCGAGCGGATCGTCGCCCACTGCGACGGGTGTTCGGGCTCGTGCTCGAACACCATCCGCACCGCTCGCTCGCGGATCTCAAGCGGGTACCTCGTTGATCTGGTCATGGCTCCATCCTCTCAAGGTCTGGAGCCTCCAAGATTCCCGGCGCGGTTCACTTTGTGAAAAACACAAGCCTTCTATCGGTAGCTCAGAATCTCCATGACGTCGCCCGTCTCTGCGTCCACAAAGACCAGGGCCTCGCGATTGACACACTCAGGCGACGCTCCGATTCCGGCTTCAGGGTCGTAGCTCACTGGGTAGACACAAATCCCGTCTATCACCACGACCCAGACCGGCAACCCCTGAATCTGCAGGGGTCCAATGGGCTCATCAGTCTGGGGATCTACTGGTCGCCATGATGTGTTTGTGTACAACGCGAGAGTCGGCTGAACGCTGTCAGCACCCTCCATCGACTGGGCTTTGCCCGCAAGGGCGACCGACTGGTCGGCGGACACAGTCGGCTTGAAGTCGGCTGGCGGAGCTTCGAGAACGTGATCGCCAGCAAGGACTACCTTCTCGGACTGCACCACGGGTTGGCGGATGACCCCGACCTCTCCCCCCGCTATTTCACGACGGACTAGGCTTGCACCGAACCAAAGCACTGCCACACTTACCATCAGCGCCAGAGCTACCTTGGCCCTAGGAGTCATGACGCCGCTCGCTCCTTCAGCACGCTGGGTTTCCTGGGTCGAGAGGACACGTCCACACCTCGAAGGCTTTGTTGTCGTTCAATCCATTCACGTGGTAGCGCCAGTAGTCGTCTGGCTCCCATCCGATGGTCAGAACATCGGGTTGGAACTGACCGGGCCCCTCTCATCGGTCCACTCGTTGTGAGACTCGGACCTGGTTTTCCTTCCTCCACCGGCGAGCGAACTCCACCGGCGTGAGGTACCCCAACGACTGGTGCGGACGGTAGGTGTTGTAGTCCTCACGCCAGTCATCGATCAGCACTTGGGCCTCGAGCACCGAGTCCAGCAGCTCGAGATCTAGGAGCTCCTTTCTGAGCTTTCCGTTGTAGGACTCCACGAACGGATTCTGCCACGGCGCGCCCGGCTCGATGTGCGCCGTCTCGGATCCTTTGCGCGAGCACCAGCGCTGGAGAGCCTTAGCGATGAACTCCGGACCGTTGTCGCAGCAGATGTGGGCCGGCGCTCCGCGGCGTGCGAGGATCTCCTCCAGGACTGCGATCGTTCCCCTGGCGGTGATCGAGCGGGCGACCTTGCCGGCCAGGGACTCCCGGGTGAACTCATCGGTCACGTTCAGGATCTTGATCCTCCTTCCTCTGGTTGATGTCGTCGAATCAGAAGTCCATCGCCCAGACCTGGTCGGGACGGACCGGAGCGACGTGTCCCGGAGCTCGCCGTCCCCGCCGGCGCCGCTTCCTTCGGGCCGGAACCTGCAGGCCTTCCTCGCGCCAGATCCGCCGCACACGCTTGCGGTTTACCTTCCAGCCTTCTCGGCAAAGGATCACTTGCTGCTTTTTGTAGCCCAGGCGCTTGTTACGGCGGGAGAGCTCGTGCAGCCGGCTGAGCAGTACAGAAACCCCGATTGCGACGGCGACCAGCGCAAAGTAGCATCGCGCGCCATGCTGTTCTGTCTTCTGTACTTCGTCCTCCGCGCCGTGCTCCGCATCGTGCCCGCCGGCGCGGGCGCAAGGGACAGGGACGTTGAGATCCTCGTTCTTCGCCACCAGCTGAAGGT
>Ga0209751_10001639_pt1 | contig 22774 bp, 20 predicted proteins | sample RifCSP13_1_FD_184019 | JGI IMG/M metagenome (GOLD analysis project Ga0209751, IMG submission 184019) | Soil microbial communities from Rifle, Colorado - Rifle CSP2_sed 13_1 (SPAdes) (version 2) | ecosystem: Environmental > Terrestrial > Deep subsurface > Rock core/Sediment | place: Rifle...
CTACACACTGCCGTGTGTAGGATCCTCTTTTGGAGCTGGATCTAAAAAGCACTACACACTGCCGTGTGTAGGATCCTCTTTTGGAGCTGGATCTAAAAGCACTACACACTGCCGTGTGTAGGATCCTCTTTTGGAGCTGGATCTAAAAAGCACTACACACTGCCGTGTGTAGGATCCTCTTTTGTGGCTGGATCTAAAAAGCACTACACACTGCCGTGTGTAGGATCCTCTTTTGTGGCTGGATCTAAAAAGCACTACACACTGCCCGTTGTAGGATCCTCTTTTGTAGGCTGATGGTCCTTCACCTTCAACCCGGCACCCGTTAAGTTCTTGCCATCTGATTACCCACCTCAGCACTCTCGTCAGTTCTTTTCTTCCGCAATATGGCCGAGGATATCAGCGTGATCAATAAACCGACCGGCAATGGTTCGATCAATGTTATGGCAGCATTGATCAAAGGATTGTCTAACATTGGCTTGTAAGTCATTACCTGCTGCCGAAGAGCTTCGATATCAGCCTCACTCTTGCCTGCAGCTTTGGCCTTGTCGACTAAGTAAGCGGCATATTTATCGGCAAAGTCGGGCATAAGATTGAAGTAGATAATCTCCCACGTGATGACGTAGAACGCGCACCCGATCAGCATGATCAATCCGCCAACAGTGAAGGCGCGGCCAAAACTAATGAACCCGCCACTGACATTGTCCCGGTATGAGCGAATGCCAAAGAACACCATGAGGAAGGCCAACACCATGGTCGTGTAGCCTATGACCACACTCTTGTCGAACCCGATGCGATCTGCGAACGGAACCGTCAGAAGCATCATGATTGACAACATTGCTCCCGAGATCACACCGAATGTCAAAACAGTTTTTTTCATGGAACCGAACTCCTGATTTGGGTTGTGTGAAAATCGGGCTGAAGATAGGTGAATCCTATGGCTGTGTCGTCATACTTTCGGATGATTTTGGCCGAAAGACGCAGAAATCATACTTAAGTATGAAGACTATGGGATGAGGCCCAGTTCCTTTCCCATTTGCACGGCTTGGGTGCGGCGTTTCGCGCTTAATTTCTCAAACAATCGGCTTGAGTGAGTCTTCACCGTATTCTCACTGACGAAGAGCTGCTCGCCGATTTCTCGATTGCTGAGGCCTTTAGCAATTAGCTCCAGAATTTCCAGTTCCCGCTTTGTGATACCAAGTGACGTAAGCTTCTCCTGATTAATCTTGAAAGGCTCTGCAGCGGTGACGGCCACCTCTTTAACGACAACAACCTCCTTCTTCCTCGTTAGCTTCAGGCCCAACCAAATGCCAACAAGGGCGAAGATGCTTGCAATCAACCCTCCGTAAATTTCAATTGAGTGTTCAATAACGAGGAAACGGTATTCGATCAGCTTCAAAAGTGCGATTAGTACCCCGCCGCATGCCCCGTAAATAAGAATCTGTCGCTTCATGACAAATACCAAAGACAATCCACCAAACAACACGAAACAATTCGCAAACGCGGAGGAACCCGCCGTTCGTGATGTTTCGTATTGTTTAGTGGATTAATAAATCCTCAACCGTCCTCGATCACTTCCTCTCAACAACTCTACCCGTGTTCAAACTATCGAAATTGAGAATCGCGTTAAACACCAGGAAATAACTACCTTTGGTTTGGCCTCTCCACATCGGGTTATTGGAGAATAAAACGAAGTGACCCTTTCCCGAAGGCACATCGACAATCATCGGATGTTGTGCGATCTCGTCACCCCCATCTAAAAGACCGGACACAAACAGGTCTCGACTGTCTGCATATCGGAAGACGACACGCGCTCTCATCTCTGGTGGAATCACTAGAACACCATTTCGTTTTTGCTCTTCAGTAAGAGGAACAGCCTCCCAGGCCTCTGCCGTCGGTATTTCGGGAATCTCCGCGGGTGGCCTGCCCTGGGGCGTATCTGGGTCGTCCGGGGTGCCGCGACCCGTAACTCGCTGTTCCTGACGCGGACGCCCTCCCCGCGCACCCGCCATGTTACTGACATTAAAGATGGGCCCGTTGAAGGAATAGATTGAAAGCGAATCGTCGTAGCCGTAGGCGATGGGGCTTGTTTGGTCCACCACCTTAGATTTCAGGACGACCCCGATGGCCTTCAACCGCTGCGCTCTTGCGATCGAAAGTCCGGGAGTGAATGCAGAACTTACCGCCAGGTCGGCTGTATCCATAGCTCCAATGAAGACTCCGCCATTCCTGACAAACTTTTGCAGGTTCATTAGACCCGACCAGCCCAGTCCGGGTCGCATATCATCGGTCGAGTCAATCTTCCCGATATTCGGCGTTACCGGTGTTGTTTTCCAGGGGAGTGGATTGCCCCACATGGGCAAGCCCGTAATGATCGCCGTCGTGCCGCGACCCACAGGCGCAAAAATTATGACATCGTATTTCGATTCAAGATCGCTATCCCGCGAAACGTCTTGCGTGCTGATATATGAATACGGAACTTGCAATTGGTCGAACGCCAGCCTCCACCAACCCTCATCCTGAGTATTCAGCCAGGTATGCATCACCGCGATCCGAGGTGCTTTGATAGTGTGAGTCTTCACCGCCGGAGCCGTCTGAACCGCGTAGACTTGTATTCCCAGCTCACTTGCTGCCCGTTGAACATCCGCATTCTGGGTCTGGCGAATGATGAAGGATCCGCGATTGAACTTACGTCCAGCCGCTTCAAACGGCTCGTTCGCGACTTCAAAGGGAATCTCCTTGAGGCGATAGCGAAGCGAAATGAGCGTGTTGTCTGCGTTATGGTTGATTAGATAGACCGAACCGCTACCATTAACTCCCCCTGACGCGCGAACCTCACCCGATACACGCTCCATCGGCGCGTCCAACGCCTTAATGTCGGTTACTCGCACGACTTTGACGTTACCCAGTTCACCCATGGTCCAACCGGTATCATCATAAACGTCCTGTTGCGGATCGTTAGGTGCCCAGTACTGATGGTCGAGCAGCGCATCTGCAATCCGGCTGTAAGGCTGATCCATCCGTACGATATAGCTTCCTGCGGGAAATTGACGCTCCTCGGATTCTGTTTTCGGCGAGGCACTCGGTGAAGCAGCAGGCGACGGGCTGGGGCTGGGGCTGGCATCAGGCTTAGACTGGGCCGGCTTCTTTGGCGCCTTCATCGTCACCGTGAATGCTCTGGTGGCGCGATGAATCTCGCAGCCCTGGGCCTGCAAAGTCCGCAGTAGTTCTGCCTGATTTGCAGCGCGTGGGTCGTCAGCTGGGAAGACATATGCGGCTGGCCCTTCATTCTTCGGCTTCTCGATTGACCGCTTACTCTTGAGGTAGAAGTTTTTGAGGAAGAGTTTGTTGTTGTTGCTGAAATAGTGAAGCGAGGTCAAGATGCCCGTCTGCTGATAATTGTTGTTGTTGCGCTGCGACCACTTAGTCCGCGGTAAGGGAGGATTCTGGCGATACCAGGTGCGTGAGTATTCGGCAGGTGAAAGCGTTCGCTCAATTGTATCCGCGCCGGCGTTGCCAAAGGTTTCATAGAGCCTGCTGATCCCGTTGTGCGTGGCAGCGATAAACATCAGGTAACCCGGAGACCAGGTATCAAAGTAGCCGTGGGCGAACACTCCCGGCATTCCAAACTTGGTCATCTCGGACACATTATTCCAGCCAATCATCTGCCATTCGTCGGTCAGAATCGGATCAACCCAGGCGTTATATGGTCCATCGCCGATGGTGTTGTCGTAGAGATAGGGAACCGATTCGTGCAGATCGTGCAGCACGTGCGCTTTCCACCCCACAAATGTGTTCAGGACATTCCTTGTGAGTTTTAGCGAAAGCCCGATTGCATCACGATTGTTGTCGTGCGCGACGTAATGACCCCAATAGATCAGTGAGGGCCAGTTCTCGTTTGGGTGGGCAAGATGCCAGTTATAGATATCAACCATCCGATTACGACCATCAACCTCTACTACAGGCGTGATCAGGACGAGAACGTTATCGCGAATATTCTTGATGTATGAGCTGTCATCGACGGCAAGCCGGTAGGCCAGTTCCATCAGTGCAGTGGGCGAGCCGGTTTCTGGAGAATGAATAGCACCAGTCAGGTAATAGACCGGGAAGGACGAGGCCACCAGTTTGTCGGCCACATCGTCATTTAGGTTTATTGTGCGAGGATCTGCCAGTTGTGCCAGCCGGGCCCGATTCTCTTCCAAGCGAGCCAGCAGACTCTCGGAGGCGACTGCGACTGCTATCATTTCGCGGCCTTCTTCCGTCGTGCCGATTGAATAGACCTTCACGCGGGGACTAGCGCGCTCAAGCATACGCATGTAGCGGTACACCTCTTCCGCATATGGCAGTTTCCCCGGAGCGCCAGCGATGTCGCCGAGAACAGCCTTGGGTGTGGGTACTGTTGGCGATGCAGGAAGATAGTCAGTCAGCGGTGAGTTAAAGAATTTCTCAGTAGTATATTCTGAGATTTTTCTTGTGTACTCCTCGTCGATCGGCTGTTTAGGATCGCGGCCGGGTTTTACCTGTGCGACTGCGACACTGGCGAGGGCAAGAAGAATCAGCGCACTGATGGCGGTGCGCAAAGCTTTGGCTGGGGTCATAATAGATCCTCGGTTGAATGAGTGAATGCCTGTTTGCGGATCGCTCTTCTAAACGAGTTTCGGAAAGCGAATCATCAAGTGGAGATGAAAGCTTTTAAGCTAAACTTGGTTCCCAAGTCAACGTAACTGACCACTCCAGACAAGAGCACATTCGTCAATCGACAATCGTCAATTGGCAATCTCTCTGTCCCTCGCCTAGAATCATTTTCCCATTCATCGAGATGTCGGAACGAAAAGAAAACCAAACTCTGCCTAGTGCACAACCGCCCGAGGAGCGGCGCGCACCTAAAACGTCTGCTCCGGCAACAGCTGCAGGGGGTGTTCCCTCAGTCATAGCTGCAGTAAAAGCCTCTTTCGGCCAAATGGGACCGCTGCGCACGCTCAAGACACTTGCCAGCGTAAACCAGTCAAGCGGCTTTGACTGCCCGGGATGTGCCTGGCCGGAGCCTGACGGCGAACGTTCTCATGCGGAGTTCTGTGAAAACGGCGCAAAGCATGTCGCCGATGAGGCGACGACAAAGCTGCTGACTCCGGAGTTCTTCAGACGCTGGAGTGTGACGGCACTTTCTCAGCAGTCCGATTACTGGCTTGGAAAACAAGGTCGATTAACGGAGCCACTGATACTCCGCGCCGGAACGGACCACTACGTTCCAATCGGCTGGAACGGGGCGTTCTCGCTAATCGGCGCAGAGCTGAAAGCGTTGGCTTCTCCAGATGAAGCCGTCTTCTACACATCAGGGCGTACAAGCAACGAAGCAGCGTTCCTTTATCAGTTGTTTGTCAGGCAGTTCGGAACGAACAACCTCCCCGATTGTTCCAACATGTGCCACGAATCCAGTGGTACAGCCCTGAACGAAACGATTGGTGTGGGTAAAGGAACCGTTAGCCTCGACGATTTTCAGTTGGCCGAGGCGATCTTTGTCAGCGGTCAGAATCCCGGGACCAACCACCCGCGAATGCTTGCGGCTCTGGAACGTGCAAAACAGAACGGGTGCCGGATAGTGCATATCAATCCGCTTCCAGAAGCCGGCATGATTCGTTTCAAACATCCGCAGGCAGTTCTCGGCTGGCTTGGAGGCGGTACGGCATTAGCGGACCTGTTTCTTCAGGTTCGAATCAACGGCGACGTCGCGCTGCTGAAAGGGATAATGAAAGCGGTCGTTGCCGAGGAAGGACAACGTCAAGGTGAGGTGCTCGATTGGAAGTTCATCGGCAATCGAACTACTGGTTTTGGCGATTTCAGGTCCGCTCTGGAGACCGAATCCTGGGATGACATTTTGGAACAATCAGGCGTTTCGCGGGACAAGATCGCGGAGGCTGCAAAGATCTTTATCGATTCGCAGCGGACGATTTTCTGTTGGGCTATGGGTCTGACACAACACAAGAATGCGGTCGCCAACATCCAGGAGATCGTGAACCTGATGCTGCTTCGCGGCCAGCTTGGAAAACCTGGCGCGGGTCTGTGTCCAGTGCGTGGGCACAGCAACGTGCAGGGCGATCGCACGATGGGTATTTGGGAACGTCCGTCCGAAGCTTTCCTTAATTCATTGGCTACAACCTTCGATTTTCAACCACCCCGGAAACACGGTTTCGACACGGTCCAGGCGATTCAGGCTATGCACGAAGGCCGCGCTAAGGTCTTCTTTGCATTGGGGGGGAACTTTCTTTCCGCCACTCCGGACACCGAATACACAGCGGAGGCCTTGCGACGTTGTCGTTTGACGGTTCAGGTGTCGACGAAGCTGAACCGCGCCCACTTGATCACCGGGACTCAGGCGCTGATTCTTCCGTGTCTGGGGAGAACGGAGATCGATCGCCAACAGAGCGGGCCACAATTCGTCAGTACCGAGAATTCCATGGCCGTGGTGCAGGCCTCGAGGGGCATGCTTGAGCCGGCATCGAAACAGTTGCGAAGCGAGCCCGCAATCGTGGCAGAACTAGCACGCGCAACACTCGACTCAGAATCTACCGTCAATTGGGAAGAGCTCGTCGCAGACTATGATCGTATCCGAGATCTCATTTCTCGCGTGGTGCCTGGATTCCACGACTACAACAACCGGATTCGCCAACCCAGAGGCTTTCAGCTACCGAATCCAATTCGGGAGTTGGAGTTTCGCACCCCGAGTGGCCGAGCAGTGTTTACAGTTCATCCCCTTCCAAAGATTGAGTTAAAGCCCGGACAGTTTCTGATGATGACGATTCGCAGCCACGATCAGTTCAACACTTCAATCTATGGTCTGGACGATCGCTACCGGGGCATTCGCGGTGGTCGACGGGTGGTCCTTCTGAACAGAGATGACATCCAGGCCAGTGGCTTGGCCGAAGGACAAATCGTTGATCTAATTAGCCACTTTGAGAACGAAGAAAGGTTTGGCCGTCGCTTTATGGTGGTTGGATATGATATTCCACCGCGTTGTGCCGCCACCTATTTTCCTGAAGCTAATGTGTTGGTTCCCTTGCGCAGCGTCGCCGAAAAGAGCAACACGCCTACTTCAAAGTCCGTGGTGATTAGTATCAAGCCTGCAGCGGAAGGGAAACCGCAATGACCCCTGCACAAGCTAAGCCCAAGTTGTACGACGAACTGCAGCGGAAGCTGAGCGCGTTGTTGCAGTGCGAGCGAGACTTCATCGCCAATGCGGCTAACTTCTCGGCGCTGCTCTACCAATCTCTGGATTCAGTGAACTGGGCCGGATTTTATATTCAGCGCGGAGACGACCTGGTGCTCGGTCCGTTTCAAGGACAGCCCGCGTGTGTTCGTATCCCAGTTGGTAAAGGCGTTTGTGGCACTGCTGCTCAACTGCGACAGATAGTCGTGGTTCCGAATGTGCACGAGTTTCCCGGTCACATCGCGTGTGACAGTGCTTCAAAATCCGAAATCGTGGTGCCGGTGGTCGTTGTTGACGACGTGATTGCTGTACTCGATGTTGATAGCCCGCTGATTGGTAGATTCGATGACGAGGATGCTGCGGGCCTGAACACGCTTGTGGAGATATTCGTCGCAGCAAGTGATCCTGTGGAAAGAAGGAATGCGAATGATACAAATCCGAAAAGCTGATGAGCGCGGACATTTCGATCTGGGTTGGTTAGACACGTATCACACATTCTCTTTTGATCAATATTACGATCCGCGGCACATGTCTTTTCGTTCACTCCGCGTTATCAATGAAGACCGCGTGTCTCCCGGCAAGGGTTTCCCCACGCATTCGCATCGCGACATGGAGATCATCACTTATATCCTGGAGGGTGCGCTTAAACATCAGGACAGCATGGGCAATGGCTCGGTTATCCGACCCGGAGATGTCCAACGAATGACGGCGGGGACGGGCGTGGCCCATAGCGAGTTCAACCCTTCACCCTATGAGCCAGTGCATCTTTTGCAGATATGGATCCTCCCCAACCAGAAGAATCTCGCGCCGGGTTATGAACAGAAGGCATTCACCAAGGAGGATCGGCAAGGGAGGTTGTGCCTAATTGCTTCTCCTGATGGTGCTCAGGCGTCCGTAACGATCAATCAGGACGCCAGGGTGTTTGCATCGCTGTTGGACCAGAGTGAAGCGGTTGAGCATGAGCTCGAGTCGCAGCGCCATGCATGGATACAGGTTGCAAGTGGAGCCGTCGCGCTGAACGGTGAGCATTTGGGCCAGGGTGACGGAGCGGCGATTAGTGAGGAGCGGACACTTGGGATTGAAGGTCGTGGGCATGCGGAGATTTTGTTGTTTGATTTGGCTTGAGGTCCGAAGTTCTTCTTTTCACTCTTTCCTGGACCAGTTTCATTGTTGGCTTGTATCGAGGAATATGCGCGCACACCTCAACCTCGACGCCCGAGGGGAGCGCCGCAAAAGAGTTGGAGATGTAGCTTTACCGGACCGGATCAGATCTTGGCCGGACGGCTAATTTGTGGGGCTCAGTGACTCAGCGAAACATCATGCCAACGAGTGTCAGCATTAATGGTTCCAGAGCCTCGATTGACAGTTCTGTGTAGTCAGAATCTGACATATCGGTGCCGGTCACGTTCGAGTCAGAGCTCATTGTGGCTGGCTGAGTCGGCGGTGGCGGCACGAAGTCTGCTGTGGGCACGTCGCCGGCAAGTGCCAAACCAGAGATCGCCAATGTCAACACCAGTGACAAAACAAGTTTTTTCATGGGTCTGTTTCTCCTTAGAGGGGATGCAAGGTTTCTTACATCGGAGGAGAATAGAGCAACATCCGGAAAATCTTGCAAGCCGCCGATGGGCCATTTAATATCCGGCTGCAGTCGGAAGATCTCATACACTCACATGGAAAGGTTATTCTCGCGTGAAGATAGCCTCACCAAAACTGGACACCTCAAATCTAAGCCTGAATGAGAGGGCGCTCCTTCGTTCGCAAGCCGCGTTAGAGTTAAAAGACAAGGGCGATCATGAAGGAGCTCAAGCCGTGCTTCGCTCTTTCTGGAGGGGACCTGGTCATAGGCCCAATACCAAAGGACTACATCCTTCGGTTGGAGCGGAACTCCTTCTCAGTGTCGGCATTCTGACAGGTTGGATTGGAAGCAAGAATGAACTAAGTGATTCCCAAGAGTCGGCAAAGAATCTAATTACTGAGAGCATTCTCTATTATGAATCTGTAGGTGACTTAAAACGGATTGCTGCGGCTCGTGCGGAGATCGCCTATTGTTACTGGCGTGAAGGGGGGCTAGATGAAGCCCGCATCTTGCTGACAGAAGCTCTTGAGAAGCTGTCGCCTGAAGGAAGCACAAGATGCCGGGCGCTGTTGAAACTTGCTGTGGTTGAGTGGTCTGCTGCTCGATACAACGCCGCTCTTCAAACACTGCTATCGAACCAGGGATTGTTTGAGAGAGTTGCAAACAACACTATTCGTGGGACATACCACAATCAAATAGCTATTATTCTACGACATTTGGCAAGAGCTGAGCGCAGGGAGGAATACCTAAAGCAAGCCATCGCCGAGTTTCAAGCCGCCGATCAGTGTTTCAAGTTGGCGAGGAACAATGTTTTCCGAGCCAGTGTAAAGAATAACGTCGGTTTGATTCTGCTGAACCAGTCTCGTTTCAAGGAAGCCCACAAGTACATCGCAGAAGCTCGTCGTCTTAGCGTTCTAATAAAAGACAAGGTTCAGACCGCACAATTTGATGAGAGCAAGGCCCAAGTTCTCATTGCCGAGCGTAGGTTAGTTGAAGCTGAATCTACAATACGGTCATCAATAGCAGTATTTGAAAAGAGCGGACAGCAGTGTCTACTCGCCGATGCATTGATTACTCACGGCATTGCACTCGCTCGACTGCGCCGCTCGGACCAGGCCCAGTTCACCTTTCAACGAGCTGTCGAGGTTGCCCATCAGGTCGGGGCCCTCAATAAAGCCGGCCTGGCCGCACTGACCCTCGTTGAAGAGTTACCCGAATTACCACCCGATACCTTACATGCTGCCTACAACCGCGCCAGCGAATGGCTTGCAACCTCTCAAAGCCAGGAGATCCTGCTCCGGTTGAACGCCGCTGCGCGAAAAGTCTTTCTCGGATTACGCGGAGCAACCGAATCCGAGGATTCAGCCGACAGTCTGTTAAATAAACCGTGTGACTTGCAGGAGGAAGTCCTGCGTTACGAGCGAACCCTCATCCGCCAGGCATTAGGAAAGGTCAGCGGCAGTGTCACCCGCGCCGCCGCAATGCTGGGGATGAGTTATCAGGGACTGGCTTACATTATTCAGTCTCGTCACAAAGAACTCTTGAAGGAGCGATCACCCATACGCAGACGTTCCCGTCGCGACGTCGCTCGCTGACCCAGTCTTAAACGGACGATCTCACTTCTCGTCCGTTCCACAACTGTTAGATCGAAGATGATCGATTGGCCAATCGCCCATCTTCGTACGCAGACGTATTCGTCGAGGGGAACGAATAGTCTGCTTGAGACGCCACGTTAGCGTGGGTGGCGTGGCGTAGAAAGACCGGCACGTGTTCCCAGCGTGCCGGTCTGCCTCCCTGCGACCAACCGAACTACTCACCTCGGGTCGCTTGCTGACTGACAATATACTTGTGTGAACATTCCCATCGCATGTACTCTTGAAGTGCGTGCGAACGAAGTCTCTGCAACAGTGTTCCTGAATACAAAACGTCCTCTCCGGCATCAAACTCATGACCCGGCATCGTCCCGCAGGAATAACCAATGTCAATTAAGGGTACTCTCAACACGATGAGTGTGCCTGATCTCCTGCAGTTCCTCGCTGCGGGGCGTAAGACTGGCACTCTCAGATTCAATCGCGACGAGTTGATGAAGGAGATCTATCTGCAGAATGGACTTGTGGTGGGCGCTAACACCAACGATCCGAAGGAATACCTGGGCCAGGTCCTGATTCACTATGGGAAGATCGACGAGCCACAGCTACAGGTTGTCATGGAGGAACAACGGCGCTCCGGGGGGAGACTGGGCGAAATAGTCGTTGAGAAAGGGTTCATGACAACCGAAGGCGTACTCGAGATCCTTCGCATCCGCGCACTGGATATCATCTATGACCTGTTTATCTGGGAAGACGCGCATTTCGAGTTTTTTGACAAGAGTCCTTTCCCGGCAGACTTGATTCGGATTGAGGTTGAACCAACCACAATCATCATGGAGGGAATTTATCGCGTCGACGAGCTGTCGAGGTATCGCACAGTCATACCTTCTGAGTTGGCGGTCCTGGAACCGACCGATCGTCCCACCGCTGACCTGAGCCCCAAGGTTCGGCAGCTTCTCGCATATGTTGAGAAGCGCATGACCGTCGCCGAGATCTGCTACAACATGCACGACTCGTCCTTTAATGTGTACGGGCAGCTGTTTGATCTGGTTAATGAGGGGCTGGCGCAGGTCGTCGAAGAACTGCCGCAGCCGGCACCTGCGCTACCAGCTGTAGATGAAACCGCCACTCTATTTGCTTCCGCGCGTCAGGAACTCGCGGCACACAACGCCGGCAATGCCATCTCGCTAATGCATCGAGTTTTGCAGCTCGAGCCAAAGAATGAGGAGGCGCAATCACTACTCAAGACGGCCGAGTCTGAGTTCGTAAAACAGGTGTATCAGCGATTGTCCCCACAATCTGTACCCCGGATACTCCTCACGCCGGTGGCCCTGACGGAACAACAGCTCGGTCCACAAGAAGCTTTCCTGTTATCGCGGATCAACGGCGAGTGGGACATTCAATCAGTGCTCTCGATCTGTCCGTTTCGAGAGGCAGACTGTCTACGAATGATGTTGACCCTAAAGGACGCCGGAATAATTGGGTTCTAGTATCCTGCTCTGCTGCTGATGAGTGTGCTCGCTCCACCGCAAACCCTGACGTCGGGCAAACGTTGGGCCATTCTTGCCCTGCTTTCAACATCCGTACTATTGGGAATGTCCCTCTGGTTCAGCGGCGCGGCGGTAGTGCCCGCACTAAAAGCAGAGTGGCGACTCTCAGACTCTGCCGTTAGCTGGCTAACCATCTCTGTTCAACTGGGATTTGTCGCAGGCACCTTACTGAGCGCGCTCCTCAACCTCCCGGACGTGCTGAATGTGCGTCACCTGTTCGCCGTTTCTGCGTTGATTGGAGCCCTCGCAAACTTCGCGTTCGGCTATTACGCGCATTCCCTGGAGGCCGCGATTATCCTGCGATTCATAGCCGGTGTGTCACTTGCCGGAGTGTATCCGCCGGCAATGAAGATAATGGCGACGTGGTTCAGTCGATCACGTGGGATGGCGCTGGGAGTATTGGTGGGTTCATTGACATTGGGCAAAGCGTTGCCTTACCTGATCAACTCAGTAGGGAGTGAAAACTGGCGCCTGAACGTGCTGTCTGTGTCGTTGCTCGCGATCGTTGGCGGATTGATTGTCCTTCTGTTCGTCGAGGATGGACCTTACGCGTTACCTTCCGCGCGATTCGACTGGACCCAGGCCGCGAAAGTGTTCAGTAATCGCGGAGTTCGGCTTGCGAGCTTTGGCTACTTTGGTCATATGTGGGAACTCTATGCGATGTGGGCGTGGTTGCCGGTGATGATGCGCGCCAGCCTCGAATTGCAGCAAGCGTCCCCGGCTTTTGCTGAACTGGCGTCGTTTTTGGTTATCGGTTCTGGGGCTGTTGGTTGTGTTGTTGCCGGTTTGGTCGCGGATCGGGTTGGTCGCACGATCGTAACTTCCTGGGCCATGATCGTTAGTGGCAGTTGCTGTCTGCTGATAGGATTGACATTTGGTGCTCATTGGCTGCCGCTCCTGATAGTTGCAGCGATCTGGGGGGCAACAGTAGTGGCCGACTCGGCCCAGTTCTCAACCTGTGTCACCGAACTGGGTGACCCTCGCTACATCGGCACCGCACTGACAATCCAAATCTGCATCGGATTTCTTTTAACGACTGTTTCAATTGAGCTGATTCCCCGCGTCGTGGAGCTTGTCGGTTGGCAGTACGCTTTTGCGCTGCTTGCACCGGGGCCATTTTTAGGTGTGGTGGCCATGTTGCGGTTGCGAGGACTACCTGAGGCAGTAAAGATAGCCCATGGCCGCCGGTAAAAATGTAACTTCTATGTCGAAGCGAATGAGTATCAAAGCTACTCAAGACAGGTTGGAGTTGAAACAGCGTAACCGCAAGATCATCCGGCTCCTTAAACGTGCCTATCCGGATGCTCAATGCTCGCTGAATCACTCAAATGCTTTTGAGCTTCTGATTGCGACAATTCTATCGGCGCAGTGCACAGACGAGCGCGTAAACCTAGTAACGCACGATTTGTTTCGTAAGTATCAGTTCCCAGAGGACTATCTACAGGTGGCACCTGCGGAATTACAGAACGACATCCGCACAACCGGTTTCTTTCGTAACAAGGCCAAAGCCATTCAGGGTACCGCAAAGGTTCTGATCGAGGAGTATGGGGGCAAGGTACCCCAGACGATGGATGAGTTGCTCGAACTGCCGGGAGTGGCCAGAAAAACCGCGAACGTCGTCTTGGGCAATGCATTCGGGATCGCTTCTGGGGTGGTTGTCGATACTCACGTCACCCGGTTGTCGCGACGTCTCGGGATGACCAAAGAAAAGGTTCCCGAGAAAATTGAAACGGATCTAAAGCAGATCGTGCCTAAGCGTGACTGGGTGATGTTCTCGCATCTACTCATTGCCCATGGTCGTAAGGTTTGTAAGGCGAGAAACCCGCTGTGCGCCGATTGTGCAGTCGAGCCATTGTGTCCGAGCTCCTACCTGAAGACTGGTGTTGTACCGGGCTCGTAGAAGCTTGAACTGCGCTAATCAACGCTGGCACTGGTTGAGTGGGCCGCTCCGGCGCGAGTACAATGCGGCCGCTCCACTACTCTGACTGCCAAACCCGAATGTCCTTGTCTGTTACACGGCATATGGCGTTGCCCCCCTCTTCGCTTCGGCGGCCGATCTTCCATCAAAAAATGACGGAGCACCGAGCCGCGTGAGCTATCGATTCCCCTGGCACCGCCTCTCTGATGAGCACCTCCTGAACATGCGCATCTGCGATCTTGATCTCAAGATCAAAGGCTCGTTTCTGGAACCACACATCATTCGCTTGTACGACGAGTTGAATGATCGAGGGATTCGATTTAAGCCTCACCTCTGGCTGTCCGAAGAGTGGTTTTCACCGGATGGTGTGCCCGGTATCGCCATTCCGTTCTATCTCGCCCATCCGCGCCTTGTGAAACTCGAACGGAAGCAGATGCTTGAGGTCGAAGGTGGCACTGATAAAGAGTGCATGCGCATCCTGCGACATGAAGCGGGACATGCTCTAGATACGGCCTTTCGTCTACACTACCGGAGGCGTTGGAGAGAACTGTTCGGTTCTTTTGCGCAACCCTATCCCGACTTCTACAAGCCAAAACCAAAGAGCCGCAATTATGTGTTGCACTTGCGAGCTTGGTATGCCCAGGCACATCCGGCAGAAGACTTTGCCGAGACCTTCGCGGTTTGGTTGACACCTCGCTCGCGCTGGCGCCGTCGATACAAAGGATGGGGAGCGCTGAGAAAGCTCGAGTACATAGATGACGTGATGACTGAACTGGCAGGCACCAGGCCGCGGAACCGCACGAGAACCAAGGTTGAGCCACTCTCTCTCATTCGCACCACGCTACGGGAGCATTACCGTCGCAAACGAGAGCGCTACGATTTTGAATGGCCGGCTGTTTACGACCGCGATCTCACTCGTATCTTTTCCGATGATCCACGACACCGATCTCGACCGAGTGCGGCTAGTTTTCTGCGCGGCATCCGACGCGAAGTGAGACAGCTCGTTGCCGACGGCACAGGCGTTCACCAGTACACGATTGATCATGTACTTCAGAACATGATCGACCGTTGTAAAGAGCTGAAGTTACGTGTGGGCACTCCCGGGCGGGAGGCTCGACGTCGAGTAATGATCGTCCTTACTGTTCAGGTAATGAATGTTCTCCATTCGGGTTACCATCGCATTGCCGTATGACGCATATGACATTTGAGCCACGAAAAAAGCTGCGCGTTATTGTCCTGGTTCACGAGGATCTCGTACCCCCGGAATCCCTGGACGGGCTAAACGAAAAGGAGAAGCTCGAGATTAAGACTGAGTTCGATGTGTGTTCGACCCTTCGAAAGATGGGCCACGAAGTCTTTCCCATCGGCCTATACAATCAGCTGAACGTAATTGGCAATGCGCTGATGGAACATAAGCCTCACATCGCCTTTAACCTGCTCGAAGAGTTTCACGGCTATCCGCTCTATGATCAGCACGTCGTTAGCTATCTGGAATTGATGAAGCAAGCTTACACCGGCTGTAATCCGCGTGGACTGACGCTCGCACATGACAAAGCGCTCACCAAGATGATTCTTGCCTACCACAGGATTCAGGTGCCCAACTTTGCTGTCTTTCCAATGAATCGGAAAGTGCATCGTCCCAAACGCCTGAAGTTTCCTCTGTTGGTAAAGTCGATAAGTGAAGAAGGGTCCGTCGGGATAGCACAGGCCTCGATTGTTTACGAAGACGAGAAGCTAAAACAGCGCGTCGAGTTCATTCACCGGCAAAACAAGACAGCGGCGATTGCCGAGCAGTACATAAAGGGGCGCGAAATTTATGTAGGGCTTATTGGCAATCAAAACATCCAGACCTATGCGCCCTGGGAACTGGTAATGGAAAAGCTGCCGGAAGGTTCAGAAAACATCGCCACCTTAAAAGTTAAGTGGGATCCCGATTACCAGGAACGGGTGGGGGTGAAGACCAAGGCCTCTGATCTGACTCCTGAGCAGCATAAGGTCCTGGAAAGGCTTTCGAAGCGTATCTATCGCTACCTATTCTTGAGTGGTTATGCTCGCCTGGATTACCGGCTGACGGAGGAGGGTCAGTTCTACCTGCTGGAAGCGAATCCAAACCCACAGATCGCGTGTGACGAGGATTTTGCCGATTCAGCTGCTCATTCCGGCGTACCTTATGATCAACTTCTCCAAAAGATAATCACGGTTGGATTGAACTATCAGGCTGCTGGCCAAGTGAGTTGACACCTGGGTGGACGTTTAGAGCGCAATTGAAGTGCGAAAAGATCAGGAACGTATCTGGATTAGGAGTTTATTCTGGGTACACCATTAGTTCAGTCTTAAGGAGCGCGCCCCATGACGATCGCACTCACTTTGCTGTTTGCGCTAAATCTCTACAAGAGTTTGACTGCGTAGATTTTTTGGAGTGCAGGGCGCCTTGCCGCCGCACTCCAAAATCATTTTGACCGAAGTGTTTTATCTTGAAACGCTCTATTCAGTTGTTTGACTCCTTGCGGGCTCGGTGCTGGATTCTTTTAGTCCGCATGTTGCGCCACTCTGCTGATTCGTCACGAAACAGTCACATTGGTTGTTGTTAGCCCTCAGTGCAGCAGGTAGACTCCGCTTGGGCTCAGGCAGTGCCTCCCTCACGAAATTTCCGAAAAGTGGTTGCACTCTTAATAAGGAGAACAGCGCCTCCTCAAATGGATTTGAGAAAACTATTCCCCTACCTAGCCTCCGCTTGTGTTTGTCTTGCGGCTTCAGTTTCCGCTTTCGCTCAGACCGAGGAAACGCGTCCCAGGGTCTTCAATCATCTTGCCGGAAATAACCGACTGGCTGACGAGCAGATGGTTGATAAGGAACAGCCGTTCGTAGTCTCGGAAGCCTCTGCCGCAGAGATCAAAGTTGCCCGTATTCCGGCCGCTAATAGGTCAAACTTCAATTTCCAACATCTGATTTCTGCAGCAATCGATGAACGCTTAGGAACCCGTTATCGCTGGGGCGGAACTGGACCATCGGGTTACGACTGTTCGGGGTTCGTTTGGAGTATCTTTCAGGCCGCAGGAATAGATTTCGAACGGGGGAGCGCCCGCAGCTTATGGGCACGTTTTGAGGAGCCGGAAGACGAAGAGAAATACAGATTCGGCACGCTGGTTTTCTTCAGTAACCTGGCACACGTTGGAGTGGTCGCTGACGAACGGGGCTTCTATCACGCTTCGCGACACCACGGAGTAATCTATTCACCCTTTAATGAGTATTGGTCAAAGAGGTTGGACGGCTTCCGCAAAGTTCCGGTAGTTTCGGACGCTGAGTAGACAGTCAATAATCAAGCTTCGCTGATCAAACAGCCATCGGGTTTGCAGCGGGTGTGTCCCGGTCGGATCATAGAAAACTAAGGGGTCATCCGTCGTCTTAGTGAACCAAAGGAATCCTACACACTGCCGTGTGTAGGATCCTTTTCCACTTGGATCTCATTACTCGGACCACTTTCAAGGTGGTCCACCCTCACCTGGTCCATGTTCAATCAAATCCTACACACGGCAGTGTGTAGTGTTTTTCAGATCCAGCCTACGAGAGGAACGCCACCCCCCTTTTTATCAACGTTGCCGACTCAGAAGCTTCATCGAAATTGAGGACGGGTGAAGTTAGGGTTCTGAATGTCACCCGTCTTCTTAGTTGGTATTGTTGAAAAAAAAAGAAGGGGGGATGGCGCGTCTTTGTAGGTTGGATCTAAAAAGCACTACACACTGCCGTGTGTAGGATTTAGTTTTTATGACACAGGCTTTGAGCCGGTGGTTTTTTATTGAAACGCTTATCACCTGTTATTGGGGACTCCTGAGACGAAACCAGCGCGATGTTCGTCCTCCCGCGCCTCCCACACCACCACAATCTTGTCTATCGCTACATAGCACGTCTTCTGTTCGTCATCACGAAGACAAAGGATACCACCTTCGACTTTCACGACCTCGCCTCGAAGACTAGAACCGCCAAAGCAGTAGACATCCAATTTCCTGGCAATCATTCGCGACAAAAACTGTTCCATGATCTTTACTTCTTTCCATTTGTAAATGTGATCTTAACCAGTGGCAGAACGTCCGGATCGTCCTGTTGTTGCCTTTCAAATCGCAAAAGATCGTAGTAGGCACAGCGGGACGTGGTGGGAAACTCCCGGCAGACGAGCGGCCGCGCATGATAGATAGTGCACTGTCGCGTCTCTTTATTTAAAAAACTGCAGGCTTGGCCGAAAATTGGATCAAAGTTTCGCCGCAGTACACGCTCTTTCCCGTATAGCTTTGTGTACCGCTGCGTTGCTACTTCAGGCGTCACGCCAAAATGTCTGGCCAGACGGTTGATGTCACGCGGTGTGACCTGAACACGCTCGTAGACTGAGCAACAGTAGGCGGGACACTTGCCGCAGTCGTAATTCGAGCGCGTTATGGTCTGAGGCAACATGTTCAGTACTGGTTTTCCCATGCAGTAGCTCGCTCCCTAAAGTTCCGACGGTCCTTATTTCCGTTTTGATCTTTTGTATTCCGACACCAGAAGATTCATGAACTCTTCGCGTCGTTCATAGAGTCTCTTTGGTGGCCGCGGTTCGTGGCGCGACAAAGCATAAGCTGTAATGATTGGTAGCGCCACAGTTGAGTCGAGATAACACACGACGGCATCGGGCAATCGATTGGGATCAACCTTACCCCAGGAAACGGCCTCGCCCGGTGTGGCGCCGGAGAGGCCACCGGTATCCGGTCGAGCGTCCGTGACTTGCAGAAAGTAGTCATGACCGCGCTCATCGATTCCAAGAACTTCCTGAATCTGTGGTTCCGTCTGCAGCAAGAAATTCTTTGGCGACCCACCACCAAGTATAAATACAGCAGACTTTCCTTTCTGTCCTGCTCTGTGTCTCTTGGGTGGATCCTTTCCCCGCTGCACGGCATTGCGTTTGGCAGCCAACACGATCGCTGCCGTCTCGTTCACATCGAGCGAGGGATCGAAACTGAGTTTGTTGCCCTGCAAGGCTTTCGCGGCGACGTTCATTCCTATCGATGAGTCACCGGGAGATGAAGTGTAGATCGGTACTGCATACTCAAAAGCCACTGCCAATAATGACTTCTCCTTTTGCCCGAGCTGTCGTTCTCGTTCTCGAACGTAGCGCCCGCATAGGTAGTGAAACTCAGCTGTCGACATCGAGCGTTGAAACTCATCTCCAGCAATTATCTTGCGAAAGAAGGCATCCGTATCGAGCAGCACTGAATAATCAAAAAAGATGTCGTAGATTCGGACTACTTCCTCTTCACGCAGCACGATGTCCGAAATTTGCGAGCTCCCCTGATGCATCTCCAGCCCAATGCCAAAATGCGTATCGTGATAAAGGTTGGCTCCGGTAGAAATAATCCAGTCAACAAAGCCGGCTTTAATTAGCGGAATCAACGCCGAAATACCCAAGCCGCCGGGTGTTAGCGCTCCGGTTAATGAGAGCCCGACTGTTACTTCCGGCTCCAGCATTTTCTGTGTAAAGAGCTGGCACGCTTCACGCAACCGCGCAGCGTTGTAAGCGAGAAAGGCCTCGTCTACCAGATCGGCAATCCCAATTTGCGGGGTGATGGGCGCCGGATCAATCCGGCGTCCCTTGAGGAACTTGCTCTTCCTTTTGACCATTTTCCCTATTTACCTGAGCTGAAGTGACTACGCCCGCATACTTTTCCAGACAAGCGCGACACACGCAGCCGGAAAATCGCGAACTCAATTGGCTCCGTGCCTCTGCACTGAACTTCACTTCTGAACACCAACAGCCAGACAGTGACGCACCACAAGAAAAGCTGTCGCCGCAAGAGCTGCACGTCGCCGCGTCTCGCAAACTTGGCGAGAAAACAGAGGCAATGACTCTTAGGGTTCGGTTCACGGTTTCGCCTGCGGAGTCTCGGTTCCATTTGGCGACTGCGCACGTTTGACCAGCAGCCTATTGATGCGTCGCTCATCAGCTTCCAAAATGGTAACTTCAAGACCACGAAAGCTGAGCTGCGATCCTGGCGGTGGAACTTTCCCCGATTCGTTGATAACCAGACCTGCGATAGTGGTGAAATCGTCGGCTTCGATGTCTATATCGAAGAGCCGCTCAATCTTTCCAATCTCGGTCCAACCCTGAACCTCATAGCAGCCCTCACACGACTCGACGATCTCGCGCAATTCCTCTCCAGCTATGTCCTCATCTTCTATCTCACCGACTATCTCCTCGAGAATGTCTTCCACGGTGACTAAACCGGATACGCCGCCATACTCGTCGATTACAATGGAGAGTTGTACGTGCGCCTTCTGCATCTCTTCAAGTAGATCTGAGACTGGTTTCGTTTCGGGTACGAAATAGACTGGCCGAATCAGCCGTGTGATTGGTTCGTCTTCGAGCTTGTCCGGCCAGCAATGCAAGAGATCTCGAACGTAAATAAGACCCTCGATGTTGTCAATTTGATCACGATAGACGGGGAGTCTGGAATACTTCGACTCTATGATCACGTCGCGGGCTTCACGTACTGTGGCCTCGGCGGGCACGGCGACGATATCGGGTCGTGGCGTCATCACTTCGCTGACACGAGTGTCGCCAAACTCTAGAATTGAATGTATCAGTTCACCCTCTTCCTCCTCCAGAATCCCTTCCGCTTCCCCGACTTCGATGAACGCCTGAATATCGTCATCAGTGTCTTCATCTTCCTCAGCTTCGCCGTTTTCCTGGATCTCTTTTCGCTTTGTGCGGTCAAAGAGACGGTGGAAAGGATCCGCAGCGAAGGCCATCAGCGGGAGGTAAGGTCGAATGATGGGCAATAAAAATAGGAGCGTCCCTTCAGGATCCCGTGTAGAGATGTACAGAGGGATAAGCTGTCGAAAGATGCCGGCCAGGACCAGGCCCGCAAGTAGACCTACGAGGACAAAGCGAGGGTCCAGTAGCTTCAACGATATTGACGTGACCAAGACAGCCACGATTACCAGCAGGATTTGAATAGTGGCAGAGATGGCAAAGCCGAATCGAGGTCGGTTTTCCAGCACTTGCTTGAGAAACCCGACGAGCCGGGGTCGTGATCGTTCTTCGGCCTCGCCGATGAGTCGTCTCAGGCCGACATCGCTCAGTTGGCCGAAGGCCATGTCAACCGTGGCAAGTAACGACAGAATCACCAGCAACAGGACAGTGAGCGCGAATTCGATCTGCATTTTCCCGAATAGTAAAAACCAAGATGGAGTAGGTGTAAAGGAGTGAGGGATAATGAATTGCCAAATTTCGATTGCAAATTGCCAATTAAATGGAGACCAACTCGGCAATTGTCAATCGGGAACCGGGAATCTCCTAAATCCTTAGCTTTCGGCGAAGTTTCAACTCCAACCGGTTCATCTCGCCCTCGTCGGTTTCGTGATCGTACCCACAAAGATGCAGCAGGCCATGAAGAATCAATTGCGAGATCTCCGCTTCGAAACTCAGGCCGTTCGCTCGCGCCTGATCCCTGGCACGTCCAACAGATATCACAATGTCGCCAAGTATTTGGCCTTTCTCTTCGCCGGACGGGAATGAAAGGACGTCTGTGGTACCGCGTTTACCACGCCAAATACGATTAAGCTCGGCCATTCTGCGGTCTGAAACAAAGACTATCGTAACTTCTGACGAGGGAGACTGGACGACGCCTAGCGCCCGAGCAGCGAAACTCTGCCAGCGCTCACAATCGAGTGACACCTGACGTTGTCGATTGATGATTTCAACCATTACCTGGCGATGTGGTGAGGTGAAGTCAAATTTGCGGGTGTTTTGTATGTTCCTCGTAGGCCCTGATTATCATCTGCACCAACTTGTGTCGCACAACATCTTTCTCTGTAAAGTAGATGAATTCAATCCCTTCAACCTTGGACAACACTCTTTCGGCTTCAATCAAGCCACTGCGCTTGCCGGTTGGAAGATCAACCTGCGTCACATCGCCTGTAATAACAGCCCTGGAACCGAAACCGATGCGAGTGAGAAACATCTTCATCTGTTCGCTGGTTGTGTTCTGCGCCTCATCCAGAATGATAAAGGCATCGGAAAGTGTCCGACCGCGCATGAAAGCGAGCGGCGCGACTTCGATGACGCGTTTTTCCAACAATCGGGTAGCACGCTCGTAGTCGATCAGATCGAACAGGGCATCGTAGAGTGGCCGCAAATAGGGATCGACCTTGTCTTGTAAGTCACCCGGCAGAAAACCCAGTTTTTCCCCTGCCTCAACTGCAGGCCGGGCCAGGACAATACGATTCACCTGCTTCTGCATCAACGCCTGAACAGCCATCGCCACTGCCAGATATGTCTTGCCTGTTCCCGCGACTCCGATGCCAAAAACAACGTCCTTATCCTGAATCGCCTGAAGGTACTTTCGTTGTGTAGCCGATTTCGGTGCAACCTGTTTCTTGCCGGCGGGATTGAAGCGCGTCTTGGTAAAATAGTCGCGAAGGCTGAACGCCCGGTCTTCGGCGATCTGTGCAAAGGCTTCGCGCAGTTCCTTGTCTGTAAACTGTCGTCCCTCTTGAAACAGATCCGCGAAATCAGCGAGGATGCGTTCCGCAGTGTCTACGTCTTTTGGATCGCCATCGATGGAAACATCCTGGCCGCGAGCATTGATGCGGATATCGAGAAGGGACTCCAGATACTTGATGTTCTGGTCGTGAACGCCAAAGAGTGTTTCCAGGCCTCGGGGTGGAAGCTCGATCTTCTTCACCAGCAAAAACTCTCGCTTTCCAGGGATGGACAGGGCGGGCGGCCCAGCATGCGGGTGTGAGTTTGCAGAAACACCATGGACATCTTTGCTCTGCGGACGCTACTACAGCATTTCCGGAGAGTCAAATGATTGACGATTGCAAAATGTCAATTGCCAATTGGGGTCCGGCAATTTTCAATCGTCAATCATCAATTGACAATCGGCGGGGCGTAGTGGTTCAGTTAGA
>Ga0209751_10001640_pt1 | contig 22767 bp, 23 predicted proteins | sample RifCSP13_1_FD_184019 | JGI IMG/M metagenome (GOLD analysis project Ga0209751, IMG submission 184019) | Soil microbial communities from Rifle, Colorado - Rifle CSP2_sed 13_1 (SPAdes) (version 2) | ecosystem: Environmental > Terrestrial > Deep subsurface > Rock core/Sediment | place: Rifle...
CTTCCGATCTCGGGGAGTGGATCACCTACGTCACCTGGACCGCCGACGGCGGTCACATCTGGAAGGCGCGCGCGAGCGGCGGCTCGCCCGTGCGGCTCACGCAGACAGCGGCTTTCTACTCGGACCCCGTCTTCTCTCGAGACGGCTCGAAGATCCTGGCGCTCCGCGGCTCCCGCTTCATGCGCGTCCGCGCGCCGTTCGACTTCCCGGGCGCGCTCCCCCTCGACATCGTCTGGGTCCCTGCGGAGGGAGGCGAGGCGACGCTCGTCGCGCCCTCCCGCGGCCTGGGCAAGCCCCACTTCGGGCCGGAGGCCGACCGCATCTACGTCTACGGCGGCGGCTTCTTCCTCGAGGAAGGCGGGCAGGGGCTGGTCTCGATGAGGCTCGACGGCACCGACCGGCGGGACCACCTGAAGGTCACGGGGACCGGCATCTTCGCCGAGAAGCCGACGGGCGCCTACGACGCGCGCGTGAGCCCGGATGGGGCCTGGGTCCTCGCCCAGGTCCAGAACGAGCTCTACGTCCTCGCGATGCCGAGGGTCGGCGGGCCCGCGCCCACCGTCGACGTCAACAAGCCCGCGGTCCCGGCGAAGAAGCTCACGGACATCGGCGCCGATTACTTCGGCTGGGCCGACGGCGGGAAGACGCTCGTCTGGGCCGTGGGCTCGACCGTCTTCCGCCAGTCGCTCGACACCGTCTCCTTCGAGAAGCCCAAGGAGGAGAAGGCCGAGGGGGGCGAGGGCAAGAAGGAGGGGAAGGGCAAGAAGAAAGAAGCCGAGAAGGAGGAGCCGCCCCGCTACGACGCCTTCGAGGTGAAGGTTGAAGTGCCGCGGGCGAAGCCGAAGGGGACGCTTCTCCTCCGCGGGGCGCGCCTCGTCACCATGAAGGGCGACGAGGTGATCGAGGACGGCGAGGTGCTCGTCGTGGACGACCGGATCGCCGCCGTGGGCCGCCGGGGGACGGCCGTCTCACCGCCGGCGGCGAAGGTCGTGGATGTCGCGGGCAGGACGATCGTCCCTGGCTTCGTCGACACCCACGCGCACTGGTTCGAGATCCGCCGGGGCATCCTCGACGTCCAGAACTGGAGCTTCCTCGCCAACCTCGCCTACGGGGTCACCGCCGGTCTCGACGTCCAGACGATGACCAACGACATGTTCGCCTACCAGGACCTCGTCGAGGCGGGGGCCATCCTCGGCCCCCGGGCCCACTCCACGGGCCCCGGGGTCTTCGAGGACAACGACTTCAAGTCGCTGAAGGAGGCGAAGGCGGTCCTCACCAAGTACCGCGATCACTACCGCACGCGGAACCTCAAGTCCTACATGGTGGGCAACCGCAAGCAGCGGCAGCTCGTCGCCCAGGCGGCGAAGGAGCTCGCCATGATGCCCACGACCGAGGGCGGCCTCGATCTGAAGCTCGACCTCACCCACGTCGCGGACGGCTTCACGGGCAACGAGCACGCGCTGCCAATCGTGCCCCTCTACCGGGACGTGGTCGAGATGTTCGCCCGCGGAGGCACCGGCTACACGCCAACGCTCCTCGTGAACTACGGGGGCCCCTTCGCCGAGAACCACTTCTACACGACGGAGGAGGTCCACGACGACCCCAAGCTCAAGCGGTTCGTCCCCCACGAGGACATCGACGCGAAGTCCCGCCGGGTGAGGTGGTTCCGGAGCGACGAGCACGTCTTCCCCAAGACGGCGGCGGAGGCGGCGAAGATCGTCCGCGCCGGGGGCCGGGTGGGTGTCGGCAGTCACGGCCAGCTCCAGGGTCTCGGCTACCACTGGGAGATGTGGGCGCTCGCCGCGGGCGGGCTCACGCCGCACGAGGTCCTGCGCGCGGCCACGATCCACGGCGCCGAGATCATCGGTTTCGCCCAGGACCTGGGGAGCCTCGAGGCAGGCAAGAAGGCGGACCTCCTCGTCCTCGACGGCAACCCCCTCGCGGACATTCGCCTGACCAACACCGCCCGCTACGTCGTGAAGAACGGCGAGATGTTCGAAGGGGAAACGCTCCGGCAGGTCTGGCCGGCGGAGAAAGAGCCGCCGCGCCTGTGGTGGTGGGAGGCCTCAGCGCCGGCCGGTCAGTGACACGCGGTCCGCAGGCCTCGTCCTGCGATCAGGGCGGCCCTGGCCGCCCGGGGGCCGCGGAGCACTGCCCCGACCCGGGCTGCCTGATGGGCTTCGCCGGCTCCGTCGAGAAGGCGGACGCCCGGGCTCGCACTTCTGCCCCGTCTGTACGCGGCGCCTGCCCCCCTGGCTCCGCCGGGCCTATACTGAGCCGTGCGCGTCGTCGCCGCCATGTCGGGGGGGGTCGACTCGTCCGTGGCCGCCGCCCTCCTCAAGGAGATGGGCCACGAGGTCGTGGGCGTCTCCATGCAGCTCCACGACCAGACGGAGGGATCGGGTCCGTCCTTCGGTCGCTGCTGCGCCCTCGAGGACGTCCACGACGCCAAGGCCGTGGCCGCCCGCCTGGGAATCCCTCACTACGTGATGAACCTCGAGCCCGCGTTCGAGGACGGGGTCGTCTCCCCCTTCGTTCGCGACTACCTGGAGGGGCGCACCCCGCTGCCGTGTGCGCGCTGCAACACCGAGGTCAAGTTCGAGGCCCTGGTCGAGAAGACGCGCGCGCTGGGCATCGAGCACGTGGCGACCGGGCACTATGCGCGGCGCGATGAGGATCCCGCGACCGGCCGCCATCGCCTCCTCAAGGGCCGCGACGCGGCCAAGGACCAGTCGTACTTCCTCTTTGGACTCACCCAGGACCAGCTCGCCCGCGCCGTCTTCCCGGTCGGACACCTCGAGAAGGCGGAGGTGCGGCGCCTGGCCCGCGACCGTGGCCTGGCCAACGCCGAAAAGGCCGAGAGTCAGGAGATCTGTTTCGTGCCCGAGGGTGACTACGCGGCCTTCGTCGAGCGCCACGCTCCGCCCGTCGACCTTTCGGGGACAATCGTCGACGCGTCGGGGCGAGAGCTGGGGCGCCACCGCGGCGTCCACCGCTTCACCGTGGGCCAGCGGCGGGGGCTGGGCATCGCCTCTCCCCGCCCCTTCTACGTCCTCGAGGTCCACCCCGCCGCGCGCACGGTCGTGGTCGGCGACGAGGACGCTCTCCGCTCGGACCGGCTCATCGCGCGCGAGGTCAACTGGCTCTCGATCCCGCAGCCCGAGGGCGAGATCCGCGCGCGCGTGCGGATCCGGTACCGGCACGCGGAGGCGCCGGCACGCGTCCGGCCGATCGGCGAGGGCCGTGCCGAGGTCCTCTTCGACGAGCCGCAGCGGGCTGTGACCCCCGGCCAGGCCGCCGTCTTCTATGACGGCGAGGTGTGCCTGGGTGGGGGCTGGATCCAGGGGGTTGAGGGTTAGGGCCTCGCTCGGGGCCGAAGGTGGGCGAGGGCGAGCCGGGCCGCGTCCTGCTGCGCCGCCTTCTTCGATGACCCCTCGCCGGTGGTCACCGACCCGTCGTCGAGCCGGCACTCGATGCGGAAGCGCCGGAGGTGGCTCGGGCCCTCCTCCGCCACCACGCGGTACTCCGGTCGCGCGCGCCCCTCGCCCTGCAGGCGCTCCTGGAGCGCGGTCTTGGCGTCTTCGGCGGGCTCCGCCGCTTCGAGGTCGCGCGCGAACTCGGCGCCGACGAAGCGGTGCGCCTCCTCGAAGCCCCCGTCGAGGTAGAGGGCGGCCACGAGGGCCTCGTAGGCGTCGGCCCAGAGAGCCGCCTTGTGGCGTCCCCCCGTCTTCTCCTCGCCGCGCCCGAGCCGCAGCAGCTCGGGCAGGCCGAGCCCTGCCGCCCGCCGGGCCAGGCTCGGCGCCGAGACGAGCTCGGCCCGGCGCCGGCTCTTGACGCCCTCCGGCCCGTCCGGGTCACGGCGGTGGATGAGGTCGGTGACGACGAGACCGAGCACGGCGTCGCCGAGGAACTCGAGCGGCTCGTTGTCCCCGCGCGCAGCCTCTGCGTCCTCGTGGGCATGGCTGGCGTGCGTCAGCGCGCGGTCGAGAAGGGCGAGGTCGGCGAAGCGGTAGCCCAGCCGCCGCTCGAGCGCGTGCAGGCTCTCCTCGCGCTCGGGTGTCACCGCCGCCGCCGCCCCCGGGCATCCGCCATGCTGCCGAATGTAGCACCACCGCTGCCGCCCCGCGGGGGCACCGTCGTTGACAGCCGCCACGCCCTCGGCTAGCTTGGCCTTGACGGATGATCCCGCTCGTTTTCCTCGTCGCCCTGTCCCCGGAGCTGATTGCGGTCGGCGTTGTCGTCTCGCCGTCCCCCGAGCGGTCGGTCGCGATCCTGCGCGACGGGGGACGCACGCGGGTGGTGCGGGTCGGCGAGAGCGCCTTCGGGGGACGGCTCGTCGCCGTCTCCGCCTCCACGGTGACGCTCGAGTTCGGGGCGGAGCGGGTCGAGCTGAGGCTGCCGGCGTCCGCCGCCCCCGCTCCGCCCGCGCCGACGCCGCGTGTGTTCGCGGGCACGGATGCGCCCCCGGAGGACCCGGCCACGCCATACCGGACGATGGAGCGGCGGGACGTGGAACGGCGGCTCGGGGCGGAGATCCCGCGCATCCTCGCCGACACCGCCGTCGCCCCCGTGCTCGAGGAGGGGCGGGTCGTGGGGCTCGCCCTGACGCGGATCGCCGAGCCCAGCCTGCTCCTCGACGCGGGCCTTCGAGTGGGGGACGTCCTCGTCCGGATCAACGACGTCGAGATCGACGGCATGGCCACCCTCATCGGCCTGTGGCCCCGGCTCCAGGGCGCGAGCGAGCTCCGGGCGGTGGTGCTGCGCAACGGCCAGCCGGTCAGCCTCGCGGTATCGCTTCGCTAGTGGCCTCCCGCGCCGTCGCGCCCTTCCTTCTCGCCGCGCTCGCCTTCCCCGCGACCGCCTGGACGTGGGACCGTCCCGCCCACCGTCTTGTTCACGAGAAGGCGGTTCTCACCCTGCCGCCCCCGCTGCGGGACCTCTTTGCCGGCAACGTCGAGTACCTGCAGGCCCACGCCACCGACCCCGACCTCTGGATCCTGGCCGGCCATGAGGAAGAGCGCGTCAACCATTTCCTCGATCTCGACCGCTTTGGCGAGTCCCCCATCGACGGGCTCCCGAGGGACGAGCGCGAGCACCGGCGCCGCCACGGTCCGGAGGCGGCCGAGAAGGGACGCCTCCCGTGGCGCGTGGGCGAGGCCTACCGGGACCTTGTCGCAGCCTTCCGGGCCGGCAACGAGGCGCTCGCCCTGGAGCGAGCGGCGGTGCTCGGCCACTACGTAGCCGACGCCCACGTGCCTCTCCACGCCGTCGCGAACTACGACGGGCAGCAGACAGGACAGACCGGGCTCCACTCCCGCTGGGAGCGTGAGCTCGTCGCGCGCTTCGAGCGGCAGATCTCGGCCGCGGTCACGCCGGGGGCGGCGCGGCGCGTGGGCGACCCCGTCGAGCTCGCCTTCTCCGCCCTCTCTGAGTCGCTCCGCCAGGCGCCGCAGACGCTCGAGGCGGACCGGGCGTCGACGGGCGAGGGCGACTTCATCGAGACCCCGGAGGACGACCGCTACGACGACGGCTACTACTCCCGCCTGTTCGAGCTCGAGGGGCCCCACCTTGTCTCGCGACTCACCGCTGCCGCCGAGGCCGCGGGTTCGCTGTGGCTCTCGGCCTGGGAAGAGGCGGGGCGGCCCGAGCTTCGCTGGGGTTTCCGCTTCCCCTACGTCCGGGGGCGCTCTCGCCTGATCGTCGCGCTCCTCGAGGGCGCGGGGGCGACGCTCGTGGATGAAGCGGCGTCCCGTGGTCTGCTCCCCCACATCGCGGCCCTGCGGTCGGAGGGGGCGTGGGGCCGTATCCTCCCGCCCCAGCCCGCCCGCCGGGCGGCGGCGCAGGCCAGCCTCTGGACAGGGGCCGAGCCGACCCGCCACGGCATCGTGGGAGACGGGACGGCGCCACCAAGCGGCGCCGTCACCGACACCGCCGAGGGCGGGAGCGCCCTCGCCCTCGGCGCGGAGCCGCTGTGGCTGACCGCGGCCCGCGAGGGGCTCACGGCGGTCGTGCTCGGAGTCCCCCAGGCCGCGCCGTACGCCGCCTTTGGGCGCGACCGCCGCTTCGGCGGCGACTTCTCCCGCGGCCTGATCCTGGTCGACCCCGTCGTCCTCGCCCCCGCGCGTGTCTACACCGCAGGCGATCTCGACGTCCGGCCGGCGGGGGAGTGGACGGGAGGCAAGGGGCAGGCGGGCGGGCGCGAGTTCGATCTGGAGCTGGCGGGCCGACGGTTCATCGGGCTGCTGCGCGACGACCCCGCCGATCCCGCGGTCGGCTTCGACACCGTCTCGCTCGGGTCGTCGCGCGACCTGACGCGGGCCGTGCATCTCAAGCCCGGGCGGCAGGAGGGCGACGAGGGCTTCGCCGCCCTCCGCATCGAAACCCCGGAGGGCCCCGCCTTCGTCGACCTGCGGCTCTTCGCGCTGGCGGGCGACGGCTCTCGCTTTCTTCTCTATGCCTCGCCCGTGACGCGGCTGGCCGGGAACCAGGATCGGGTCGCGGCGGCGGCGACCGCGGTAGAGGGGCTACCGCCTTCGGGGGGTGCCGACGCCTACGCGGAGGGGGCCTTGGGGCCCCGCCTGTGGGAGGGCGGGGACGGGACGGCGGAGAGACGCTATCTCGAGACGGCGAGGCACGTGGCGAGGCAGCGCGCACGCCTCGTGGCGCTGTTGGTCGGGCGTACGCGCTGGTCGCTGCTCGTGGCGTCGCTCCCCTTCCCCGCGGAAGCCCTGCGCCTGTGGGCGGGGCGGCTCGATCCCGCCCTCCGCGGCTACGACCCCGAGCTCGCGGGCCGGCTGCGGCCCCTGGCCGACGAGGCACTGAGTCTCGTCGACGAGTGGGTCGGGGAGCTCGCCCGCCTCGTCCCGCCCGAAGCCGCCCTCGCCCTCGTCGGCGACCGGGGACTCGGTGGCGTCGACCGCCTCGTGCGCCCCAACGTCGCCCTCGAGCGCGCGGGTCTCCTCGCCACACGCGAGGACGGCTCCATCGACCTCGCGCGCACCCTCATCGTCTACGCCCCCGCGAACGCCGGCACGCTGCTGGTCAACCGCGTGTCGCGGCCGGGCGGCCGGCAGCCACCGAAGGGTGAGCCCCTCGTGCTCGCGCGCGCCATTGGCGCGCTGCGCGCCCTGAGCGACCCCCTCTCCGGGCGCCCCCTCGTCGAGGTCCTCGTTCCCAGGTCCGGCCGTCGTGCGCCGGCGGGCGGGGAGCTCGAGCTGCGCCCCGCCCCCGGGGTCGCGCTCTCGGCGGAGACGCGCGGCCCGGCCGTCGAGCCGATCTCGCCCTCGGCCGACGCCTTCGATCCCACCCCCGCCTCCGCCCGCTCTCTCCTCCTCCTGGCGGGGGCGGGGGTCGCCCCCGGCGAGAGGCTGGGCGAGGTCCGGGCGACCGACGTCGCACCGACCCTCGCCGCACTCCTCGGCCTCGGCCCTCCCGCGCAGTCGGAAGGCCGGCCGCTCGAGAGGGCGCTCGCGCGCGGTCTCGGGTCGGGATCAGAATCTTCGAGGTGACCATGGCCTTTGCCACCGACTGCATCCACGCCGGCCAGGAGCCCGATCCGACCACGGGCGCGGTGACGGTTCCGATCTACCAGACCTCGACCTATGTCCAGGAGGGCCTCGGCCGGCACAAGGGCTACGAGTATGCGCGCACGCAGAACCCCACGCGCCGCGCCCTCGAAAAAAACCTGACCGCGCTCGAGGGCGGGGCCGATGCCTACTGCTACGCCTCGGGCATGGCCGCCATCCAGGCCGTGCTCACGCTCGTCAAGGGCGGACAGAGGGTCGTGGTCTCGGACAACGTCTACGGCGGGACCCACCGGCTGTTCACGAAGGTCCTCGCGGGGGGCGGGGTGGAGTTCGCCTTCCTCGACGCGAGCGACACCTCTGCCTTCGCCGCGCGCGCCGGGCGCTTCGACCTCCTCTGGGTGGAGACCCCGACCAACCCCCTGATGAAGGTCTGTGACATCGCGGTGCTGGCGGAGGTCGCACACCGCCAGGGAGCGCTCCTCGTCGTCGACAACACCTTCATGAGCCCGTTCTTCCAGCGCCCGCTGGCGCTGGGGGCGGACATCGTGGTGCACTCCACGACCAAGTTCCTCAACGGCCACTCCGACAGCGTAGGGGGGGTCGCCGTCGCCAGGGAGAGACGGCACGGGGAGTGGCTGCAGTTCGTCCAGAACGCGGCGGGCGCGATCCTCTCCCCCTTCGACTCCTGGCTGGTCCTCCGGGGGACCAAGACCCTCCATCTGCGCATGCCGCGCCACGAGGAGAACGCGCGGCGGATCGCCCCCTTCCTGCGCGCCCACACGAAGGTGAGAAACGTCTACTGGCCTGGCTTCCCCGACCATCCCGGGCACGCGATCCACGCCCGGCAGGCGAGCGGCTTCGGCGCGCTTATCTCCTTCGACGTGGGTGGCCGCGAGGCGGCGGGGAGGCTGCTCGAGCGCGTGCGGCTCTGCGCCCTCGCCGAGAGCCTCGGCGGCGTGGAGACGCTCATCTCCCACCCCGCCACCATGACCCACGCCGGCTACACACAGGCCGAGCGCGACGCGCTCGGGATCGGCGACGGCCTCGTGCGCATCAGCGTCGGCTGCGAGGACGCAGAGGACCTCGTGGCCGACCTCGAGCGTGCGCTCGAAGCCGTTTAGAGTGTTCCGTATCGTAAGTAGTGGAGCTGACGGCGCCATGAGCGGAGGCGGCGCGCGGGCCCCCGCGATTGCGCGAGCAAGGTTCCTTTGTCCCTTCGCGGACGCCCCCCGGCGGCGACTTCGAAGCGGCTCCGCGGCGGTGCGCGATCGGGTCGCACCTGGATGAAGACACGCGAGCGCAGAGCGGGGCGCGCGACGCCTCCGCCTCCCAGCGCAGCATGACTTCGGTTACGGAGCACTCGAGGCTCAGCCAACGCTCTCGTCCAGCCAGGCGAGGTAGGGCGGGTGCCCGCCCTCGATCGGCAGGGCGACGAGCTCGGGCAGCTCGTAGGGGTGAAGCTCCAGCAGCGCCGCCCGCAGCCCTTCGAGCCGCTCCGCACGCGTCTTGATGATCAGCAGGCGCTCCTCGTCGCGCTCGACGGCGCCCTTCCAGCGGTAGATCGAGACGAGGCCGGGCACGACGTTGACGCAGGCGGCGAGCCGGCGCTCCACGAGGGTGCGGGCTATCCGCTCCGCGTCCTCGCCGCTCCCAACGGTCGAGAAGGCCACGACGCGCTCGCTCACGGGCGCCCCCATCTCTCGACCGCCTTCCACTGCGCGGCGGTGATCGGGACCACCGACAGCCGACCCTGACGCACGAGCGGGCTGCCCGCGAACTCGGGCAGGGCCCGGAGGTCCGCGAGCGCCACCGGCCGGCTCAGGCGACCGCGCGGCTCGAGGTCGACAACGACCAGCTTCGCGTTCTCCGCCCCAGGGTCGGGGTAGGCGGCGCGGACGATCTCGGCCCAGCCCACGACCGCCTTCTCGTCCGCCGTGTGGTAGACGAACGCGCGGTCGCCCACCTTCATCGCCCGGAGGTTCTTCAGGGCCACCGGGTTGGTCACCCCGTCCCACCGGGTGCGCCCGTCCCGCTCGAGGTCCCGGTAGGAGTAAGCCGTGGGTTCCGTCTTCAGCAACCACATGGCCGTCGCCTCCTGAGCCGCGGCCATCTTACACCGCCATCCCGGCCTCGGATTCCCGGCCTCGAGAAAGTCGTTGACTCCGCGGCGCGTCTTCTGTATCTTACAGCAGTTATTTTAGTATTACTGTAAGACACTCGTGATCACCGCCGAGACGATCCGACGCCGAGTGCGGGCTCAGCTGCAGGAGCAGCGGGCGCTCGTCTCCGAGCTCCTTGCGCGGAGGGAGCTGCTGCAGGGGTCCCTCTTCCTGCGCTTCGGGGTGTGCGGGAAGGAGGGCTGCGTCTGCCGCACGGGGCAGAGGCACGGCCCCTACTACGTCTTGTCCACGCGCAGGGCCGGCCACAGCGGGTTTGCATACCTCGACCCCACCCAGATCGCGCGCGCCCGCGAGCTCGTCCGCGCCTACCGGGCGTACCGCGCGGGGCTCCGCCGTCTCCGTCGGGTCAACCAGGAGCTGGTCGGCCTGCTGCGGCGCTACCAGGAGGTCACGGCGCGACGGGGCGGGCACCGGGTGGGGCTTCCCCCTCAGCCTGCAGCGTGAAAAAGTGAGCTATAATCGCGTGTTGTCGGTAGGATTTAAAGCAAAGGATCAGGTCTTGATCGGCCGGGAGGAGAGCGCGAGAGCGGAGACGGGGCTCCAGAAGAAGGCGTGGGTCCTCGGCACGATCATCGCCCTCCTCGCCCTCGTGGTCGGGTCGGTCTTCGGAGATCGCGGGATCCTGAACCTGGTCGACAAGCGCCGGCAAGTCGAGGTGCTTCGCCAGGAGCTCGACGAGCTGCGCGCGGAGAACTCCCGTTTGGCGGCCGAAATCACCGCGCTGCGGACGAGCCCGCGCGCCATCGAGCGCCTCGCGCGCGAGGATCTCGCCCTGGCACGGCCCGACGAGACCGTGTTCCTCATCCGGGAGGAAGACCCGGCGGGGAGACGGTGAGCCGCTCGAAACGCCCGTCTTTTGTGGGCGAACCGTGTGTTTGGCGCTTGACAGCGCCGTCGAGAACGCGCTTAGAATGGGCCGCGTTTTGACGTGCGCTCAGGACGAAACCTGCCCCGCAGCCCGACTCTGAGGAGGATAGAACTCGATGGCAAAGGCGATGACGAAGTCGAAGATCGTGGCAGCCCTCGCCGAAAAGGTGGGCGTGTCGAAGAAGCAGGCGGTCTCATTCCTGGAGGCCCAGGCGCAGCTCGCCTACAGGGAAGCAAGGAACGGCTTCACCTTCCCGGGCGTCGGGAAGCTCGTGGTCCGCAACTACAAGGCGCGCATGGGTCGCAACCCCCAGACCGGCGAGGAGATCAAGATCCCGGCCCGGAAGCGGCTGAAGTTCGTGGTCGCCAAGGCAGCAAAGGACAGCGTCCTCACGTAACCGGTTCGTCGTCGAGGGGATAAGGGGCGCGGGGTGGACCCCGCGCCCTCCCTCCATCCTCCTCTCCCCAAGACGCTCGGGCCCGGCTGGCGTTCGCCAAGCGTCTGCCGGGCCCATCTCCTTTCGCCCCTGGCCGCCGCGGGGTTTGCGCGCCTCGCGCGCCGCCGGGTAGAGTGGCGCCATGCCCCCGAGCGCGGCCGCGCCGACGCTCGACGCCGTCACTGAGCGCGTGCTGGGGATCGTGCGCGCGCTGGCTCGCGAGGTGGGAGGGGCACGCGCGGTGCGGGCGGTCGCGCCCGAAGCCTCGCTCGAGCGCGAGGTCGGCCTGGGCAGCCTCGAGCGCGTCGAGCTGCTGCTGCGTCTCGAGCGGGCCTTCGGGCGACCGCTCGACGACCGCTACCTGCAGATCGACACCGCCTTCGGCCTCGCCCGCGCCCTCCTCGAGTCCTCTCCGGAGGAGCCGCTGCGCCCGGCCCCGCGCGAGGAGACGCTCGGTGCCGCCGCCGAGATCGGCTCCGATGTGCGCACGGTGCACGAGTCGCTCTGGCGGCACGCGCGGCTCGATCCGGAGCGGATCCACGTCCGGCTGCGCGGGGACGAGGGAACCGAGGAGGCGATCACCTACGGGCGCCTCTGGCGAGAGGCGGCGGCGGTGGCAGGAGGTCTGCGCGAGCGCGGGCTGGGCGGCGGGGACACCATCGCCCTCATGCTTCCGACCGGGCTCGATTTCCTTCGCTCGTACCTCGGCATCCTCATCGCGCGATCCATCCCCGTCCCCATCTATCCGCCGCTCCGCCTCGACCGGCTCCCCGAGTACGCGGCGCGCCAGTCCGCGATCCTCGCCGACGCCGGGGTCCGGCTGCTGGTCACGATCGGCCGCGGACGGCCCATCGCCTCGCTCCTGCGGCCCTCGGTCCCCTCCCTGGCGGACGTGGTGACCGCGGACGAGCTCGTCGCCGCGGGAGGGGCGGGCCCGGCCGGCCCCGCGGGCGAGGGCTCCGACCCCGCCTTCATCCAGTACACCTCCGGCAGCACCGGGCAGCCGAAGGGAGTTCTCCTCACACACGACAACCTGCTCGCCAACATCCGCGCGATCACGACCGGCCTCGGTATGAAGGCGACCGACGTCGGGGTGAGCTGGCTTCCCCTCTACCACGACATGGGGCTCATCGGCTCCTGGCTTCTCTGCCTGCACCAAGGCATCCCGATCACGCTCATGCCGCCGACGGCGTTCCTCGCCCGGCCCGAGCGGTGGCTGTGGGCGATCCATCAGCGCCGGGGCACGCTCTCCGCGGCGCCCAACTTCGCCTACGAGCTGTGCGTGCGCAAGGTGGGGGACGACGCCCTCGAGGGCCTGGACCTCTCGAGCTGGCGCTGCGCGTTCAACGGCGCGGAGCCGGTGAGCCCGGGGACGCTCGAGCGCTTCGCCCGCCGCTTCTCTCGCTGCGGCTTCCGCCGCGAGGCGTTGCTCCCCGCCTACGGGCTCGCCGAGTGCTCGGTGGGCCTCGCCGTTCCGCCCCCGGGGCGCGGGCCGAGGATCGACCGCGTGGCGCGCGAACCGTTCGAGCGCGAGGGCTGGGCCCGGCCGGCGGCGCCGGGGAAGGCGGGCGCGCTCGAGTTCGTCGGCGTGGGACGTCCGCTGCCGGGGCACGAGGTCCGCATCGTGGACGAGGAGGGTGCCGACCGTCCGGAGCGGGTCGTGGGCCGCCTGGTCTTCCGCGGTCCATCGATGACCCCCGGATACTTCCGCAAGCCCGAGGCCACGGCCGCGATCACACTGCCCGGAGGGTGGATGGACAGCGGCGACCTCGCCTATTGCGCCGACGGCGAGCTCTACATCACGGGGAGGCGCAAGGACCTGATCATCAAGGGCGGCCGCAACCTCGTGCCGCAAGAGATCGAGGAGGCGGCGGCCACGGTCGACGGCATCCGCCGCGGCTGCGTGGTCGCCTTCGGCGTCGACCAGCCTTCGCTCGGGACGGAGAGCCTCGTGGTGGTGGCGGAGACCCGGGCGAGCGAGCCCGACGAGCGCGACCGCATCGCGGGTGCGGTCACCGAGCGCATCGCGGCCGCGACCGACGTGCCTCCCGACCGCGTCGTCCTCGTGCCGCCCGGCTCCGTGCCCAAGACCTCGAGCGGGAAGCTCCGGCGGGCGGAGACGAAGGATCTGTTCCTGAAGGGCGCCCTTGGCCGCCCCTCGCGCACGACCGCCGGCCAGAAGCTCCGCCTCGTCGCCGCGGCCTTGGTGGAGGCGCTCCGTCCCTGGGCCCGCCGCATCCGTCGCGGGCTCTACGCCGCCTATCTCGCGCTCGTCCTGCCCACGCTCCTCCTCCCCCTCTGGACCCTCGTCGCGCTCGTGCCGAGCCGCCGCCTTGCCTTCGCCCTCGGGCGCTTCGGCACGCGCGCCGCCCTGCGGCTCGCGGGCTGCCCGCTCTCCGCGGAGGGCCTCGAGCGGCTCCCGGCGCGCGGTCCGCTGGTCCTCGCCGCCAACCACGCGTCTTATTTCGATGCGCCGGCGCTCATGGCGCTGCTCCGGCTCGACTTCCTCTTCGTGGCGAAGAAGGAGCTGCTCGCCTACCCGCTCGTGGGCACCTTCCTCCGCCGCACGCATCACCTCACCGTGGACCGCTGGGACGCCCAGCAGAGCGTCGCCGACGCGGATCTGGTCGCCCGCGCCCTCGGGGCGGGCGAGAGTGTCCTCTTCTTTCCGGAGGGGACCTTCACCGCCGCCACCGGACTGCGGCCCTTCCGTCTCGGTGCCTTCCGAGCCGCGGCCGCGGCCGGAGTGAGCGTCGTCCCCCTCGCGCTGCGCGGCACGCGCCAGGTCCAGCGCGGCGACGAGTGGCTGCCGCGCCCCGGCCCCATTCACCTCTGGGTGGGCGAGCCCGTGGCGCCGGAAGGGACGGACTGGGCGGCGATGGTGCGGCTCCGGGATCGAGTGGCGGAGGCGATCGCCGAGCGGTGCGGCGAGCCGCGCCTCGACCTGGTGGCGGCGGGACCGGAACGCCCGCCTGACGACTGAGCGCCGACCGTGAGCGCAGGGTTGACCCTCGACGACGTGCTTCGAGCGCGGGAGAGGATCCGGCCCCACCTTTCCCCGACTCCGTTGCGGCGCAGCCTCGCCGCCCCCGGGTTCGACCTCTGGCTGAAGCTCGAGTGCTGGCAGCCGACCGGCTCGTTCAAGGTACGGGGAGCCACGAGCCTCCTCACGGCCCTCTCCGAAGAGGAGCGCCGGCGCGGGGTGGTCGCCGCCTCCGCCGGGAACCACGCCCTGGGGGTCGCCTTCGCCGCCGAGCGGCTGGGCGGAGCGGTGCGAGCGACGCTCTTCGTGCCGAGGACGGCGCCCCGCCCGAAGGTCGAGAAGCTGCGGTGCTTCCCGGTGGACCTGCGCGAGGTGGGCGAGACGTACGACGACGCGGCGGCGGTGGCGCAGGCTTTCCAGGAGAAGAGCGGGGCCGTCTTTGTCCACGCCTTCGAGGACGAGCGAACGGCGGCCGGCCAGGGAACGGTCGGCCTCGAGCTGCTCGAGGACCGCCCCGACCTGGGGACCGTCCTCGTCCCCGTGGGCGGTGGTGGCCTCATCGCCGGCCTCGCCACCGCGGTGAAGGCCCGCGCCCCGGGCGTTCGCATCGTCGCCGTCCAGCCGGAGGCCTCCCCCGCCCTGCGCGAGTCCCTGCGCGTCGGGCGGCCGCTCCTCACCTACCCCTCCCGGCCTACGCTCGCCGACGGCCTTGCGGGCGGCATCGGCGCGATCGCATTCGCCCACCGTCATCTCATCGACGAGGTGGTCACGGTCACCGAGGCCGAGATCGAGGACGCCATCGTGGCGCTCCTCGCAGCGGACCAGGTGGTGGCCGAGGCCTCGGGCGCGGTCGGCGTCGCTGCCCTGCGTGGGGGCCGGGTACGCCCCGCTGACGGGCGGCCGGTGGTGGCGGTCATCACCGGCGGGAACCTCGACGCGCGGATCCTCGCGCGGTTGCTCGCGGGGCAGCCGTGAGGGCGGAGCGGCCGCAAGACCGGCGGTTCGCGCGCGTGGCGGGGGTGGTGGCGGCGGCGGGCGGGGCCGGGCTCGGGGCCCTCGCCGCCGGGCTGTCCGGCGCCGTGGCCGGACTCGCGGCCGGGGCCGGCCTCGGTATCGGCCTGCACCGTCTGCTCGAGCGGCGCACCCGAGGCCGGCGGGCCGCCCTTGCCCGTCCCTTTCCCGAAGAGTGGCGCCGCTTGCTCCACGAGCGCTACGACCACTACCAGCGCCTGTCCGGCGAGCTGCGAGCGCGCTTCGAGGACGACCTCCGCGTCTTCCTCGCCGAGAAGCGCATCAGCGGGATCGGCGTGACGGTGACCGACGAGCTGCGCCTGCTCGTTGGCGCCTCCGCCGTGAGCCTCAGCCTGGGCTGGCCGGACTACGAGTGGGACCAGCTCACGGAGGTGCTTCTCTATCCGCAGGACTTCGACCGAGACTACACCTTCGGGGAGGACGAGCTCTCGGGGCAGGCCCACCCGTGGGGCACGGTGATCCTCTCCGTGCCCTCACTCCTCGAGAGCTTCGCGTGCCCGGACGACGCCTACCACGTCGGTATCCACGAGTTCACGCACCTGCTCGACGTGAGCCAGACCCATTTCGACGGGATCCCGATGGGCCTCGACGAGGCCCGGGAGCGGGAGTGGGTGGAGGTGGCGGAGAAGGAGATGGAGCGGCTTCGCCACGGCCGCTCCGCCCTCGACGACTACGGGGCCCACGACCCGGTCGAGTTCCTGGGGGTGGCGGTCGAGGCCTTCTTCGAGATCCCGCAGGTCGTGCGGCGGCGCCACCGCGAGCTCTACGCGCTGCTCCGCGGCTACTTCAACCAGGACCCGGCGGAGGAGGACGACGCGCGCGGCCTCGAGGAGTAGTGTACCTTCGAGCTGCTCGAGGCGTGCCGGCTCGAGCGAGCCCCTACGGGGCGATGATCGGGAGCTTCGGGAAGTACGTGCGGTATCGCCGCGGATCGCGGGTGAGCAGAGCGAGCCCGGCCACGGCGGCGTGCGCTCCGATGTAGAAGTCGGGCAGAGGGGCGCGTTTCTGGCCGCCACGCCGCCGGTAGGCGAGAAAGCACTTGCCGGCAAGGAACGCAGCCTCCCAGGGGAGGGGGCTGCGGACGAAGACCTCCGCGGGGAGCGCCGCCTCGAGGTCCTCGACGCGGTCGAAACCGATCGACACCTCGGCGTAGACGATCGGGTTGAGCACCAATGCCGCTTCGTCGGCGCAGCGCGAGAGGGCCTTTGAGGACCACTCGAACCAGCGCCTGTCCTCCGTTAGCACGTCGAGCAGGACGTTGCTGTCGACCAACACCCCTGGCACGTCGTTCTACCCTCGGGTGAGGGCGAGGATCGCGTCCGTGCTCATCCGCGTGGTGGCCTTCCCCCGGAGCCGGCTCACGAGCCTGGCGCCCCGGCCCGGCCGACCTGCCACCTTCCGGATCCGCACGGTGTTGCCGAGGACGTCAAAGACGACCTCGGTTTCCGGCTGCAGACCCAGCCGCTCGCGGATCTCCTGCGGAATCGTGACCTGACCCTTGGCCGTGATGCGCATGGTCTTACTCCAACTGGTATTACTCTAACATATCGACCCCCCGGTAGCGTCGGGGCGGCGGCGACCGGGACGCCGGCGAGGGCATGCTAGGCTTCCCACGCCGTCTCATGCGCCTCGATCTCGCCCTCATACGCCTCCATCCCTCGCTGTCCCGCCGGAAGGCGCGGGCGGCGATCGAGAAGGGGCAGGTCACCGTCGACGGGGAGCGGGTCCGCGCGGCGGGGCGGCACGTCGCGGAGACGGCGAAAGTCATCTGGGACCCCAACCGCCCCGCTCTCTCCCGCGCCCGATCCTCGCTGCCGCTCCTTTACGAGGACGAGCACGTGCTCGTCGTCGACAAGCCGGCGGGCCTGCTCTCCGTCCCCACCCCGGGCGCCGCCACCACCGAGGACACCGCGTTCGCGCGCGTGCGGGACTACGTGGCCCGCCGGCGGGGCGGAGCGGGCTGGGTCGGGCGCGTGCACCGCCTGGACCGCGACACCTCGGGCGCGCTCGTCTTCGCCCTCACCCCGGCGGCCCGCGCCGGGCTCATCCGGGCCTTCCGCGCGCACCGGATCGAGCGGCGCTACCTGGTGCTCGTCTCGGGCCGACCGCCCGCGGAGACCGGGATCGTGGACGCCCCCTTGCGCGACGCCTACGTCGGGGGCCGGCGCGGGGTCGCGCGGGCGGGCGAGCCGGCGCAACCCGCGCTCACCCGCTGGCGCGTCCGCGAGCGGTTGGAGGAGGCGGCGCTGCTGGAGGTCGAGCTCGGGACGGGCCGACAGCATCAGATCCGTGTGCACCTCTCACACGCGGGTCTACCCGTCCTCGGCGATCCTGTTTATGGAAGGCCGGGGCGCGGGCCACGCACGCGCGCCCCGCGGCAGATGCTGCACGCCTTCGGCCTGAGCTTTGCGCACCCCATCGGCGGTGAGCGGGTGGCAATTGAGAGCACCCTCCCCGCCGACTTCGCGCGTGCCCTCGCCGCCCTCCGAAGGAGCGCCCCCCGACAGCAGCGACACCGCGCCCCGAAGGGGGCGCCCAGGCCCCTTCAGGAGAGGGCGGAGAGGACCTCGAGGAGACCTGCCGGCGAGTCCTCGAAGTGCACGCCCACCTGGTAGGACAGCCCCTCGAGCCGCCCCCAGATCGCCCGCCCCGGGACCTCGACCGAAGCGGCCGTCGCGCCGTCGGAGAGGGGCGTCTCGAAGACCACGGCGACGACGGCGCCGCGCGTGATGTCCTCGCCCACCCGCAGACGGCACCCATAGGGGGAGAGGTCCATCGCCGTGGCCGGACGCCATTCGCCGTTGACCCGGTAGCGGACGGTGAGGAGGCAGGCCTTGCGGGCCGTGATGCGCCTGTTGGTCCGGCTCGAAACAGCGGTTTCGCTCATTGGGAGCTTCAGCTTACGGAGGGATGACGCAGTATAGCCCCAAGCTCGCACCGGAGGCAATCCCGTGCTAGCATCGATCCACGTGAAGCCTGTCCGCGCGGCCGCTCTCGTCTCGGGCGCCCTCGCTGCCGCCGGCTGCGGCTCTTCCCCCACCGGCCCCGGGCCCACGCCTACGCCAGGCTTCCCCGTGAGCGGGCTGGTCTTCTACGACGAGAACCTCAACGGCCTCCTCGACCCCGCGGAGCTCGTTCGGCTGCCCGGGGTCACGGTGGGCGTCGGGGGGCGCACGGCGGCGAGCGCCGCCGGCGGCCGGTTCACGGTCGCCGACGTGCCCGAGGGCATGCAGGCGGCGGGGCTCCGCGCGGAGAGCCTCCCCGCCTACTTCACGACGGGCGCGCCGGTGCCGGTGGCGGTGCCGCAGTCAGGGGGCGAGCTCACCCTGCCCGCCTCGCTGCCCACGGGGTCCAACCGCCCGAACGTCTACCTCGCCTTCGGCGACAGCATCACTTGGGGTGAGGGCTCGAGCGACGGCAGCGGCTACCTCGACGAGCTCGCCGCCGAGCTGCGCGCCTACTGGGGGCGCGGCGACCTCATCAACGACGGCGTCCCCGGGTCCAAGAGCCTCCGGGGCGAGCAGCGCATGGGCACGAGCATCGCGCGGTATCGGCCCACCTACGCGCTCATCCTCTACGGCACCAACGACTGGAACGACGGGGAGTGTCGCAACGCCCCCCCGTGTTACACCATCGACGCGCTGCGCTCGATGATCCTGCAGGCCCGCGATGCCGGGACCTACCCGATCCTCGGCACGATCCCCCCCGTCAACCCCGCCTACCAGGACCGCGACGCCGACGGGCGCAACGATTGGGTGCGGCAGATGAATGAGTTCGTCCGCGCGATGGCCCGCCAGGAGAGGGTCCCGATCGCCGAGATCCACCAGGACTTCCTCCGCGAGCCGAGCTTGCAGGTCCTCTTCGAGGACTTCGTGCATCCCAACGACGGCGGCTACGCGATCATCGCCCGGGCCTTCTTCCGCGCCATCACCCAGCCCGTCGCCGCCAGCTCGCGATGAGCCCGTGAAGACGGGACGCCTCCTGAAGTTTCACCGACCGGGGGGCGAGGTCCACGCCTATCTCTACCAGGAGAGGGGCGCCTGCCGCGCCTCGGTCTACCTCATGGCCCCCGGCCGCGATCACACCCCCCTGCGCATCCTGAGCGGCGACGACGAGGAAGAGGTCGAGGCGACCCTCCGGCGATTCATCGAGCAGCACTTCCCCCGGGACGATCGTCCGTGAGCAGGACCCGGGCCGAGGCGGAGGCCCTCCTCTTCGAGTTCACGGAGTCGCCCGCCTTGCGGCAGCACGCGCGCGGGGTCGAGGAGGCGATGCGCGCCTACGCACGGTGGTTCGGCATCACCGACCCCGCCGAGATCGAGACCTGGGGCATCGTGGGCCTGCTCCACGACTTCGACTACGAGCGGAACCCGACCGAGGACACGCACCTTCATGTGGGCGGACGCGTCCTCCGCGAGCGGGGCTGGTCGGACGAAGTCGTGGAAGCCGTCTGCTCGCACGCCGACTACATGGGGATCCCGCGGGACACCCCGCTCAAGAAGGCCCTCTACGCCTGCGACGAGCTCGTGGGGTTCATCGGCGCCTGCGTGAAGGTCCGGCCGAGCCGCTCGATCAGAGACCTGCCCACGGAGTCGGTCGTCAAGAAGCTCAAGGACAAGGCCTTCGCTCGCTCGGTGGACCGCGCCTGCGTCTACGGAGGTGCGGAGGCGCTCGGACGTCCCCTCGCGGAGCACGTCACCTTCGTCATCGAGGCCCTCAAGCCGATCGCGGGCGAGATCGGCCTTTAGCCCTGGCCGCGGGGGCGGGCCGCGTGTCATATCATGGGCCCGGTGGTGCCCGCGATGGCGAGCCTGGTCCAGGACGTCTGGCTCGGCTGGGAGCCACGGCTGCGTGCGCGCCGGCTCGGACCGTGGGAAGAGCCGTCGGCCCGGGTGATCTTCCACCTCGACGCCGGCACAACCCTCAACGATCCCCTGCTCGCCGGCTTCCTTGACCTTCTCGCCTCCCGGCTCGAGGTGATCGCCTGCGAGCCGCGCGGCCAGGGGGGTAGCGGCGGCCGCCTCGGCCCGGAGGTGGTCGCCGATGCCCGCCGGCTGATGGAGGAGTCGCCCCGTCGCTGGGGAGACGGGCGGAGCGTCCTGCTCGGCGGGCTCGGGCTCGGCGCCTGGCTCGCGCTCGCGACCGCGGACGGCGCCGGTGTCGTGGGGGCGTTCGCGCTGGCCCCTTCGCGGGCGGCCGCCGGCCCGGCGGGGCCGGAGCCGGGTCCGCTCCGGGCAGCGCTTGAGGCCGCCCTCACCCGCCCCCCGCTTGCGGTGCCGACGCTGGTGGTCGAGGAGCGGGACGCGGCGGAGACGGAGACGGCCGCGGTCGCGGAATGGCGGGCCCGGGAGCCGCTCGCCTCCCGGATGCAGGTCGCCGGCGCGCACGTCCTCGCCCCGCCCGTCGCGGCGGCGGTCGCGGCCTGGGCGGAGGCGGTCGGCCGGGGCGCGCGGGGATAAGAAGCGATGAGAGGGCGGCGGCTCCGCTTCCTGCTCCTCCCCCTCGCCGTCCTCGTCCTGCTCCTGCTCGCGGGCACGATCGGTTACCAGTGCGTGGAGGGATGGGACTGGTTCGACTCCCTCTACATGACCGTCATCAGCATCACCACCGTGGGCTTCCAGGAGGTGCACCCGCTCAGCCCCCGGGGTCGCGCCTTCACGATGGTGCTGACGGTCGGCGGTGTCTTCACCGCCTTCTACGCGGCGATGGAGTTCATCCGGGCCGTCGTCAGCGGGGAGATCGGAAGCGTCTTCGGGAGGCAGCGCATGGAGAGCCGGCTCGCCCAGCTCAAGGGTCATTTCATCGTCTGCGGCTTCGGTCGCATGGGGCGCCTCGTGTGCGAGGAGTTCTCGGGCGCGGGCCTCCCCTTCGTGGTCGTCGACCGCGAGCCCCGCGTCCTCGAGGGCTTCGCGATGCCCCACGGCATTCCCCTCGTCGGCGATGCCACCGCCGACGACGTGCTGCGCCACGCGGGGGTGGAGCGAGCGCGGGCGCTGGTGAGCGCCGCCGCCTCCGACGCCGACAACCTCTACATCACGATGAGCGCGCGATTCATGAACGAGCGGCTGCTCATCGTGGCCCGGGCGGAGAGCGAGGGGGCGGAGAGGAAGCTCATCCGCGCGGGCGCTAGCCGCGTCGTCTCTCCCTATTCGATCGGAGGTCGCCGCGTCGCCCAGGCCGTACTCCGGCCCAACGTCATGGACTTCATCGAACTCGCCACCCGCAGCGAACACCTGGAGCTTCAGATGGAGGAGACGGAGGTCCGCGCCGGGAGCCCGCTCGTCGGGGCAACCGTCAAGGCGAGCCCGATCCGCAGCGGCTTCGGCATCATTGTCGTGGCGATCAAGAAGCCCGACGGGAGGATGCAGTTCAACCCCACCCCGGAGACCGTGATCGAGGAGCGGGACCTGCTCATCACCCTCGGCCACCGTCAGCAGCTCGACCGCCTGGAGGTGATGGCCCAGGGCGCCGGGGCGTGAGCACCGAGACGCGGATCCGCCCCGCGCGCGCCCGCTCCGACTACGAGGCCTGCGTGGCCCTGCAGCGCCAGGTCTGGGGCCTCGAGGATCTCGAGATCACGCCCGCGATCCAGCTCATCGCCACCGTGCACGCCGGAGGTCTGCTGCTCGTTGCCGAGGAGGTCGGCGCGCGCATCGTCGGCTTCGCCTACGCGTTCCCGGCCCTGGGGGACGTTGGGGCGCACCTGCATTCCGACATGCTGGCGGTTCTCCCCGAGGCACGGGGCCGGGGCCTCGGCCTGCGGCTCAAGTGGGCGCAACGGGAGGAGGCGCGCCGCGGCGGCATCTCCCTCCTGACCTGGACGTTCGATCCCATGCAAGCCCGCAACGCGAGCCTGAACCTGCGCCACCTCGGCGCGATCGGCACCGAGTTCCGGCCCGACTTCTACGGCACGACCACTTCTCCCCTTCACCACGGGCTGCCCACCAACCGGCTGCTCGTGCGGTGGGAGCTCGACAGCCCGCGTGTGCGGCGGCGGGCGGCCGCGGGCCCGCCCGCGGAACGAGGTGCGTCCGCGCCGCGCATCAACGAAGTGGCGTGGCGCGAGGGCCGCCCCGTCTCCGGCGCGCCACGGCTCGACCTCGACGCTCCGGAGCTGCGCCTCGAGATCCCCGTCGACTGGAACGACCTCTGCCGGGCAGCGCCGGAGGAGGCGGCGGCCTTTCAGGTCCACGTCGCCGCCGCCTTCCAGGCGTACCTCGGGCGCGGCTACGTCGCGAGCGGCTTCGTACCCTCCATGACCTGCCCCTTCTACCTCCTGCGCCGCGAGCAGGAAGGGGCGGGGACGCGTCACGGCCCTAAGGTGGGTCGTCGCCGACGGCGATCGGCAGCGACGGGTCCGCGCTCCACTCGCTCCAGGACCCGGGGTAGAGGACACCACCGAGGCCGGCGAGGCGGAGCGCCAGCAGGTCGTGGCAGGCGTTGACGCCGGATCCGCAGTAGACGACGGGCTCGGACCGATCGGCTCCGAGCGCGGCGTAGCGACGGCGCAGGGCGTCGGGCGGGAGGAAGACGGGCACCGCTCCCGTCGTCAGGTTCGAGGGGTAGGGCGCCCTCCGCGCTCCCGATATGTGGCCCGCGCGCGGATCGATGTGCTCGACCTCCCCGCGGTAGCGCTCGGCGGCGCGCGCGTCCAGGACCAGCCGCGTTCGATGGGTCGCCACCATCTCGTCCTTGCCGACGACGAAGCCGGGGCGGAGGCGGCCCGTGAAAGGGGCGGGCTC
>Ga0209751_10001641_pt1 | contig 22752 bp, 12 predicted proteins | sample RifCSP13_1_FD_184019 | JGI IMG/M metagenome (GOLD analysis project Ga0209751, IMG submission 184019) | Soil microbial communities from Rifle, Colorado - Rifle CSP2_sed 13_1 (SPAdes) (version 2) | ecosystem: Environmental > Terrestrial > Deep subsurface > Rock core/Sediment | place: Rifle...
CGCGGGCGTGGGCGTGGACCAGATCGAGGTGGGCGCCACGTTGGCGGGGGCTTCGCTTAATGGGACGCAATTCGTCGCGGTCACGGCGGACTGGTCCGGGATTGCGGACATCACGGATGCGGCAGGAACGCGCGGGGGCCAGGGGCCGCAGACGAGGAGTTCCCCGGTTCCGCCCGTCGTGCTTGACGTCGCCGGAAACGGGGTCTTCTTCCTTCGCGATACGAACCATGGGACGGAGAACGATTGCACGTACAACAAAGTGGCGAGCTGGACGAAGGGAGCGGGCCCTGTGAAGACCATCACGTTGAACACGGGAGAGACGGCATGTTGGTATGCGGACCAGGTGCGCGGAGTGACGATCCCGACCGGTACGTGGGAAACCCTCCTCGACCTTTCCTCGAGCGGGAGCCCGGCGTACAGCGTCTCTCTCCAAATCTGGAACCTCGGCCCTAACACTGTCGCTGAGACGGTCATTTCTTGCACCAATCAGACCACGTTCGGGGACGATGTCCGCTGTTTCACCGATTCCGTCCCGCAGAAGAACCTGGGCGGAAGCCAGGTCGTCCGAATTCTTGTCACGTATGCGTCCGGGAGCGGAAGCGTGACCATCGAGTACGACGACGCGGACGCGACAGGCGACTCTCGTCTGACCCTTCCGATTCCCGAGTTTGGCGATCTCGCGCTGCCCATCCTGGCGATCGTCCTCATGTTTGCGGCCGCCGCGCGCCGGCGCCGACGATGGGTCGCTCCGAGCGTCCGTCGCCCCCTCGCGAAGATACTTTAGCGGAACCGCCTTGCTCGCGCCCGATGGAGGTCGGCCTCGTCGGGAAACCCAACGTGGGGAAGTCGACGTTCTTCAGCGCCGCCACCCTCGCGCCCGCGCAGATCGCGGACTACCCGTTCACGACAATCGAGCCGAACCGGGGGGTCGCGTACGTGCGCGTCCGATGCCCTCACGTCGAAATCAACAAGCCGTGCAGTCCGGTTCACGGCGCCTGCGACGAGGGTACGCGCCTCGTGCCCGTCGAGATGCTCGACGTGGCCGGGCTCGTCCCAAAGGCACACGAGGGCCGCGGTCTCGGGAACAAATTCCTGGACGACCTTCGCCAAGCGAACGCCTTCATCCATATCGTCGATGCCAGCGGGCGCACGGACTTCGAGGGAAACCCCGCGAAGGGAGGGGAACACGATCCGACCGAGGACGTGAAGTTTCTGGAGTCGGAGCTCGCGTACTGGATCGCGGGCATCCTTGCCCGGGACTGGGAGAAAAACGCGCGGCGTGCGTCCCTCGCGGAGGTCCCGGTCGAACGGATGGTCCAGGAGCGACTCGCGGGCCTCGGACTCTCCGAGGTACAGATCGCTTTGGCGGTGAAGGAAGCGGGCGCGCCGCCCATGAACGCCTCCGCGGACGCCCTCGTCCCCTTGGCGGACGCGATCCGGCGGCGAGGGAAACCGATGCTTCTGGCGGCGAACAAGGCCGATCTCGCCCCGGAGGCGAACCTCCAGAGGCTCCGCTCCCTGGCGAGATACGAGACCGTGCCAACCTGTGCGGAGTACGAGCTGGCGCTGCGACGCGCCGCCAAGGCCGGCCTGATCGACTACCTTCCGGGGGCGCCATCGTTCATCGTACGAGACACCGCCAAGCTGACCGCCGCGCAGCGAAAGGGCCTCGACACGGTCCTCGAGTTCCTCGGGAGGTTCGGCTCGACCGGTGTCCAGGCGTGCGTCGAGGGCGTCGTGTTCCGCCTCCTCGATCGCATCGTCGTCTACCCCGTGGAGGACGAGGCCCACTGGACAGATAAGAAAGGCCATGTACTGCCGGACGCCTTCCTCGTTCCGCGTGGAAGTACGGCAAGAGACCTAGCGGGTCGCGTGCACACGGACTTCGCCAGGAACTTCATCCGCGCGATCGACGGGCGAACGAAGATGGTCGTCGGCGCGGACCACGCCCTGAAGGACGGGGACGTCGTGAAAATCGTGGCACGGGTGTGACATGGGCACATACGACGTCCGGATCATCACCGCCTCGTACCGCCGCGAGCCGAAGGACGGCCCGGAGTCTGCGCAGCGCCCCGTGATCCAGCTCTTCGGCCGGACGCGGGAGGGAAAGAGCATCGCTGTCGAGTACGCGGGGTTCAAACCGTACTTCTTCGCGATCAATCCGTCGGCCAGCTTGCGGGCCGCCCTCAAGGACCCCGGCGTGGACCGCTTGGAGGACATGGTCCTCGAGGTAGAGGGCAAGGCGACGCCGTGCACGCGGGTCGTGCTCCATCACCCCTGGAAGACGCCGGAGTACCGAGAAAGATGCCGCCGGTACGGGTCGACTCCCCTCGAGGCCGACATCCCCTTCCAGCATCGCTTCATCTACGACATGGACCTAGGCGCGGCGGTCCGGGTGATCGGCGAAGAGCGAGACCCGGGGGAGGTCTACACGACAGACCTGTTCGTCGTCGCGTCCTCATTCGAGACATGCGAGCCGTTCCGTCCTGCGCTTCGCATTCTCTCGTTCGACATCGAGAACAGCATGAAGGATCAGCGGATCCTATGCATCGGGATCGCGTACCGCGATGGCGATGCGCTCAAGACGCAGATTCTCAAAGGAGAGGAGAAACAAATCATCGAGCAGTTCGTGAAGGTCGTCGAGGAGCTCGACCCCGACATCGTGTCTGGGTACAACATCGACGGGTACGACCTCCCGGTTCTCGTCGAGCGAGGGAAGGCGCACAAGATCGACGAGTTGCGACTCGGGCGGAACCACGAGGGATTCTTCCACCTCGGGGAGCGCTTCTGGCGGGTCGACGGCCGGATCATCACGGACGTGTGGTGGGCCGTGAAGGCGGAGCGGCTGAGCCTTCGGATGAAGCAGGAGACCTTGGACTACGTGGCGAAGCAGCTCCTCGGGGAGGGGAAGCACGAGCTCGAGCGTCGCAAAATCGACGAGGAGTGGGAGAGGGACCAGGACAAGGTCATCCGGTACTGCATCAACGACGCGGAGCTGTCACTGAAGATCCTCGAGCGCGTTCGACGGATCGAGAAGACGCTCGACCTGGCGGCGGTCGGCAAGCTGCCCCTCGAGGACGTCCTCCACGGCCGGACGTCGAACCTCATCGACTCGATCCTTATCCGAGCCGCGGACCGAGCGCGCGTCGCGGTGCCGATGATGAAGATGCGCGGCGGCCGCGTGGAGCAGATCGAGGGCGGATACGTCCACAGCCTGCAGCCCGGCCTGTACGAGTGGGTGATCTCCCTCGACTTCCGCGCGATGTACCCCTCCCTGATCATCGAGAACAACATCTGCTTCACGACGGTGCACCCCCAAGGGACGGTCGTGAGCCCGACGGGCGCGCGCTTCTTGGCGGCGGACGCGAAGAAGGGGCTCCTACCGGCGATCCTTACGAACCTCATGCGGGACCGCCAAGACGTCCAGCAGAAGATGAGGGACGCCTCAGAACAGCAGATGAAGGAGTTCTACGACGGCCTCCAAGCAGCGATCAAAGTGCTGATGAACGCCTTCTACGGCGTCCTCGCGTCCTCGTTCTACCGCTTCAACGACCCGAAGGTCGGCGCCTCGATCACCGCCTTCGCGCGCTCGACGGTCCAGGGGATCATCGGTGAGCTTGAGAAGGAGGAGGTCAAGGTCGTCTATGCGGACACCGACTCCGTCTTCTTCCAATCGCCGGTGACAGACCCCGCCGGGTCCCTGGACTTTGCGAAACGGACGGCGGAACGGTTCTCGAAGGGCCGCGTGACAATGGACGTCGACAAGATCTACCGCCGCCTGTTCAGCCACGGGAGGAAGAAGCGGTACGCGGGCAAGGTCGCGTGGCCGCCCGAAGCGGAAGGGGAGATTGTCGTCCGAGGGTACGAGATCCGGCGCACGGATGCGTTCGACCTGCAGAGCCGCGCCCAGCTCACCGTCTTCGAACGCATCCTAGAGGGAGATGCTGACGGAGCGATCGATCTCGCGAGGCGGACCGTTGCGGAGGTCCGCGGTGGGACCGTACCATTCACGGCGCCGGACGAAGACGCCGTTGGCACACTCGTGATCTCTCGCACGGTCAAGGAGGAGACCCGCTACGTGAACCCGAACTCCATGAGCAACGTGATCGCCGCCAGGAAGCTCGGGGAGATGGGCGAGGAGTTCGTGCCAGGGATGAAGGTCTCGTGGGTCGTCACGGACCATAAGAAGTCCCCGATGGAAGTCGAGCCCTACCTGAGCGGGCGCGCATTCGAACGATCCCCGGACTGGGAATACTACGCGCGGCGCATTGCGCAGACCCTCGCGTACATCACGGAGGTGTACGGGTGGGACGAGAAGGCACTGTTCACGGGCACGCAACCCGCGAAGCAGAAGTCACTGTTCAGCGACGACTTCGCGAATGGCGAGGCGGAGAGCGCTTCCGGACCCCGACGCACGGAAAAGAAGCTCACCCTCGAGGATTTCTTCTGAGGTAAGCCATGGCGGTGACGGATGCGGTCTGTCGGTATTGCCGATGGGAGGGCCCCGATCCCGTGAGAGACGCGCACGGGAGCCTCTTCTGCCCTCGGTGCGGCCGGCCGGCCGACTACCGGATCGTGGTCGAGGAACTCAAACGTCAAGGTCTCTGGCGGGATTGAAGCCGTCCGGTTCTGTCCTTATTCCTCTGGTGGGTCCGCAGCGGGCATCGGCGATTTCCGAGCCCGCCACGCCGCAACGCGCTTGGAAGTGGAAACGTAGATGCCGGTGAGGGTCATCGCAGTACCGCCAAGCGCCACGAAGTCGAACGCTTCGCTACCGACCGTGACGCCGAGGAACACAGCCACGATGGGAGTGACCATCGCAATGTACGAGGCCGTGGTCGCCTCGATTTGTTTCAGGAGCCACCAATAGGTGACGAACGTGACGACGGACCCGGCCAGAGCGAGATACACGATCGCGAGGACGCCCTCGGGCCAGGACGGCACCCCCCATGGCTCTCGAACAACGGCCGAGAGGCTCAGGAGCCCCACGGCGCCCACTGCCATCGACAGCGCCGTGAAGGAGACGGGGTCCGTATCGTGCCCCCAACGCTTCGTCGCGACGGAGGCGACCGCGGCACACGTCGCGGAGAGGACGATCGCAAGCATCGGGAGGAACTTGTCGAGGCCTGCGGTGCCAATCTCGCCTCGGAAGATGACGAGGATGCCCGCAAAGCCCACGCCGATGCCGACGATCTTCTGCGCGGTTACCTTCTCCGCCGCGAGGAGGATTTGCGCGAAGAGGGCGGTTTGGAAGACGAATGTCGCGAAAAGGATCGCGGCGAGCCCGCTCTCGACCCCTTGCCCCTCGCCCCAGTAGATGAGGCCGTAGTCGATCGTGAACAGCACGATGCCCACGAACAGCACCAGCGACCACTCCGTGCGGCCTTTCGGGAGGCGGTTACGCCTCCACGCGATGACCGGCAAGAGGACGGCGAACGCGAGGGCGAACCGCAGTGAGGCTGCGAGGAAGGGCGGCGCTCCCTGCAAGCCGATGCGAATCGCCAACCAAGTGGAACCCCAGATTCCGCAGAGCATCGCATACAGCGCGCCGGTTCCGAGACGACCCACCACGATCGCGCGACGCGGCCGCACCCTAAAGTCTTAGCCCCGCCCCAGGGCGGTCAACCGATTGCGGCGGCGAGGGTGTACCATCCCTCGTTCCGGTTCCCCGGACCGACGACGTTCGACCAGTCGACGACGACGTAGTAGGTCCCTGCCCCGATCGCCTCGTACAGGAGGGACTCCCAGACGCCGTACCCCGTGCGTTTCGATTCCGCGAGGGTGGTCACGGCGGAGTTGAGGAGGACGAGTCGGAAATCTCCGGTCGATGGCACCGCCAGAGAGAGTGCCAGCACGTCTCCCTTCGAGAGGGTTACCTTGAACGTGTCCGAGCAGTCCTGACACGTGCCGGCGAATTGAAGGCGCTCCGACCATGCGACTTCGAGGGGGAGAGGGGCCGCGCTCCCGAGGGAGCTTGGGGTGTCGAATCCAAGGCCATGGAACACCGCGCCGTAGGCGTTCCCGTCCGTCCGCCGCCCGCCGTCGTCGACCGTGCGGATCCGCATGAAGTACGTCAGGTTCTCCAAGGGGAGGAGAATCCACGCGGTCCGGTCTGTGCGCGAGAGCGAGGCGACGCACGTCTCGGAGATCTCGCACGCCATCCCGTCGGGCGTGAAGGTGGCGGTCGTACCCCGATGCGCCTCGAAGCGCACGACGTCCGGCGCAGGGGTCGCGGTCCACGTGGTGTTGGTCGCCTTCGCGGCGGGATCGATGAAGTTCGGGAGCAGGAGCACTGCCGCCTCCGGTGCATGGGCGTTGTAGGCGAGGGCGACGTCCCCCTGACCGAGGGGCGGGAGAGCCTCCTCGCGTCCGGCGCGGTCGCGCGCCCGCGTCGCCAGCTCGTACCGGCCATCGCCTTGGGGGAAATCGAAGGCGAAGACCCAGGGGGATTGCACCCTCGTCATCGCGAACGTCCACGGGGACCACGATGCCGTCCCGTTGGCCCTGTACGTGTAGTAAAGGTCGACTGTGGCCACGCCGCTCTCGTCGTCGGAGCCGTTTGCGAACAGCGTCACGGGCTCCGCGCGCCAATATACGCCGACGGGGTCGATCCACGATCCGGGGGCCTCGATGTCGAGACCGAGTGCGACGTCGGCCGACCCGGGCGTTTGCTCCGTTTCGGTCCATCCGCGACCGTCCCGACCGCGCGCGGAGAGTCGGTAGTGTCCGCCGCCAAAGGGGAACGCGAACGTCCACCGGAACGGGCTGGTCGTGTTGCCGCCCGAGAACGGACCCTGCCAGGTGGCGTTGTCCGAGGCGAAGTAGTATCGCAGCTCGGCGGTCGACGCGTTGTTGGCGACGATGCCGTCGAGCTCGACAGGCCCGAGTGCCCAGTACGGCCGCGGCAGGAGGGAGGCGCTCGGGGGTGTCGCATCGTAGTCGACGGTCGCCCCGTCCGTGCACGGTCCCTCGGGATTCCCCGCAAGGTCCACCGCCAGCGCGCAGAACATGAACGTGGCCTCGACCTCGCCCGGGTCGACGCGGTATCCGCCCGCGGCCTCCGGCCCGCTTGTGAGAATGATCCAAGGTCCCGTGCTCCCACGGTATCGGAGATCGACGCGCGCGACGCCCGATCCGTGCCCGTCCGATGCGTCCCACGCCACGTCGAAGGGGGCGCTCGTTCGATTGACGAGGGCCCTTGTCCGGGTGCGGGGCGCCTCCGTGTCGACGAGGTAGGTCGTCGCGTGTCCGGGCATCTCGTTGTGCCTGAGATCGCGAATGGCGGCGACGGTCAGATTGTAGGAGCCATCGGCACCCTCCGGGATCGTCGCGGCCCCCTTCCAGAAGAGCCCGTCGAACGACTCGTCCTCAATCGCGATCGTCGTCGTGCCCGCGAGGTCGACCGTTGGCGGCGCCGCCAGAGCTTCGGAGAAGGCGATGCGGAACGTCGCGTTCCCCGCGGCAAGCAGGGCGCCGTCCTCCGGTTCTACGGACAGGATGTAGGGAGGGGTTCGGTCCGCGGAGCTCGGGTCGTCGGGCGGACTGAGGAGGATCCCTGCCAGGCTCGCGCCGAGCACGCCTCCGAGGACGAAGCCGACCGCCGCCAACCGAATCCGTCCAATCGCCCGTCGCCTTGCAAGGGCCTCACGCTTGTGCGACTCGTTGCGTCTCGCCATGGTGCTCCCGAGGGAACGACGCGATGGGGGAACGAACTACCCTTGCGTTACATGTACGCGGATGTCCGTGGCGAAAGGGGGATGTGCGAGGTGCGGCTTCGCCGGCCCGTGGCGGGCATCAGCTTCGACCGCGCGGCGCAGACGTACGACGACACGCGAGGACTCCCGCTCGCGCTCATGGACGCCGCCGTTGCGGCGCTCGCGCGGGCCCTCGTTGGCGGCCGGGTCCTCGAGGTCGGCGTCGGCACCGGCCGATTCGCCCTCCCGCTGGGGGAGCGCGGGCTTCGCGTGGTCGGCCTCGACATCTCCGAAAAGATGATCACGAGGGCCCAAGCGAAGGGTGCCCATGACCTCGTCCTCGGGTCGGCGACGCGAATCCCGTTCGGTGACCGCGCCTTCCCCTCGACGATCGCGATCCACCTCCTCCACCTGATCCGGGATTGGCCGGTGGCCTTGCGCGAGATTGGGCGCGTCACGAGCGTACGGTTCGTCACCCTGCTCGAAACGATTACAACGTGTCCGGTCGGCGGCGAGGCCCCGCCTCCGGGACACGGACCCGGAGATGCGTATCATCCGATTCGCCGGTACGAGGAGATCGCGGCTCGGTGGGGCTACACGTACGAGCATCCGGGCGTTCGCCCTCCGCAGATGATCGAGAGTGCGGCGCCGAGCTTGCGGCTGCGCGTCGGTCGCCACGCGGAGGTCGTGTCCGGAGACGCCCTCCTCGCGCCGGCCGCGGTGCGGTCGTACAGCTCCCAATGGGCGGTGTCCGACGAAATCCATGGTCGGGTCATGGAGGTCCTCACGGCGGAGATGTCGGGCCGCGACTTCGAGCGGACGTGGGAGATCGAGGTCGTGGGCTGGACCCCGGACGCCCTGCTTCGCATGTGAGGCGTACAGGTACGCGACGCATCCATGAGGCCCCGCGACGTCTGCTGTTCCGCGTGACCGCCGCGATGGAAACCCGCACGCCGTCCCGGGAGCCTGCGCTCCCGCCGCCAGAGATCACGACCCTCTGGGACTTCCCCCACCAGTCCCTCGAAGGCCTACGACTCGGAGACCCTACGTTCTCCGGCGTGACCCCCGCACTCGCGTGCCTGAACGTGATCCGACGGTTCACGCAACCCGGGGAGCTCGTCATCGATCCCATGTCCGGCTCCGGGACGGCGCTCGACGCCGCCCGGCTTCTCGGACGACGGGCCCTCGGGTTTGATCTTTCTCCTCGGAGACCGGACATCCTCCCCGCCGACGCCCGCGCCCTCCCCCTCCCCGCATCGTGCGCCCATCTCGTGTTCGTGGACCCGCCGTACTCGAACAACGTCCGATACTCGGACGACCCCCGGTGCATCGGCCGTTTGGCGGCGCCGGACCCCGCGTTCTACGACGCCCTCGAGGACGTCGCGCGGGAGGCCCATCGTGTCCTTCGCCCCGGGGGCGTGCTCGCCTGGGTGATCAGCGACGAGTATCGGCGGCATCGGTTCACCCCCGTCGGATTCCGCGCCTACGAGCGTCTCCTCCGCCATTTCGTGCCCATGGACATCGTCTGCCTCACCCGGAGGAACGACCGGAGCGCGACGCCGATGTGGGAGCACCGTGCCCGGACGCGGGGGTTTTACCTTCGCGGGTTCAAATATCTCTTCCTGATGCGAAAGGAGGGCGCCGCGTGAGCGTGATGCGCCGCGCGAGCCCGGAGACGATGCGCGCCGTTCGAGTGATGCGCCACGAGCTTGCCGCACACGCAGGCCGGCGAGGCGATCGTCTAGAGGTGAGGTACTTGTCGGGCTGGGTGGCGTTCCGCAGTTCTGCCGCGAATCGCGCGTTCGCGGAGATCCGGCCGGGAAAGAAGGGCGTCGAGATCTTCCTCCTGGTGCCCAGGGCCGAACTCCGGGACGCCCACGGGATCGCGGCGCCGGTGCCGCCGAGTCGAGGCTGGGGCTGGTTCCGCACGCGCGCGAAGATCGAGAACGGTCTCTCGCCCGCCGTGGCGGTGGATCTGCTCCGCCAGTCGTACGAGTACGCGAAGCGCATGCCGCGGAGACGTCCAACGCGATCGATGCGTCGGGCCTGATCCCTGGAACGCGGCGGCGTTCAGGGCCGTGTCACCGTGAAGGTCAGGACCTCTGTCCCCCCATCGTCGTCCGTGACGGTCAGCGTCACCGTGTACGTTCCCGCTAGTCTGTACCCATGTGTCGCGGTCGAGTTGACCGAGGCTGGCCCGCCCCCCGGGCTGGGGGATGGGTCTGGGCCCACGCCGTCGTGGAAGAACGTGAAGACGTCGATGGTTCCGTCGCCCCAGTCCCATGTGAATGTCAGGTCGTCACTTCCCGGATCCGTCGCGTTGGCGTAGAAGAGGAACAAGAAGCCGGCCCCAGAGCCGCCGCCTTCCTCGTCGTCATCGTCTTCATCGTCCTCACTCCCCTCGTCGTCGTCATCATCATCGTCATCATCATCGTCATCATCATCGTCTTCAGGCTCGCACACGAACTCGGAGAACGATTGATCGTCGTAGTAGAACAGGCCGTGCCGAGCAATGTTTGACACATCCCCCAGAATGACCGTCGCGTTGCCGGCGGATGGAATCCCTCCGTTGGCGCGAATGCTCCCCACGGGGGCGCCGTCCACGAAGTAATCTTGGACCAACGAGCAGGCATCCGCGATTACCGTCACCTCATGCCAGGAGTCCGGGGAGAGCGGCGTGAAGTTCGCTTGCGTGTCCCAAGCGTGGAACACCGTGCCTGCGGGCCCATACTCCAAGGCCGTTGCGCCGACAGCACTTCCCGTGACGCCTCGATCCCAATTGTATACGACCTCTGCGACATTGAATCCCTCGATCGGGTAGATCCAGAATGTCCAGACATACGAGGCCGAACTCGTGGTGAAGTCCTGGATGACGTGCTCGCCAAAGGTCGCTGTTCGCGTGTCGATTTCCGCAGCCCACGCGCCGCTGTGCACTGGTTGCGGCGAATTGGTGAGCCGTGGGGGCTGAGGCGGGTTGTCCCTCGCAGCCCAGTAACCAAAGGACGGGGGCACCGCCCCGAATTGGGGCACGAGGACAAGGGAGCCGGATTCGAATCCGGGATCAGAGACTAGATTCGGGGAGGCTCCATGACGGTCTCCCCCGTCATCCTCCTCGTCCTCATCGCCACAGTCCCCGTCATCGTCGCCGTCGTCATCATCGTCGTCGTCCATGACGCGGGCCCCGCCGCCACGGCTGAGGATGTCGCGGCCGGGATTGCGGTCCCCGTCCTCTCCCTCGTCGTCGTCATCCCCGTCATCGTCATCATCATCATCATCGTCATCATCTCCGTCGTCATCGTCATCATCGTCCGCACAGCCTAAGGGCGCGACAAACCCCGTGACGGTCGCATTGACGTTGAGGACCGACACCGTGACGGTGTCGGACACGAAATATCCGCCTCGCGTCTCGTTGATCTGCTCCGCAATCTCGCTCAGAATCTCCTCGAGCGCCTCCGCCGTCGGGGCCGGGAAGTACTTGCCTCCGGTTTCGTTCGCGATCTGTTCCATGCGAATCCGGCCGAGATCCTCGGGGATGTTGAGGCCGATCGTGAACACCCGGATCCCAAGGTCCTTCGCGAGCTGAGTCGCCTCCGGGAGCTTGAACTGGTCTTGGATCGTTGAGGAGTCGGCGTCCGTGAGATAGATGACGAGCCACTGGTGCAATGGGTCCCCGTGGTCGCGCAGTTCGACGGCTGCGGCTTTGAGCCCCGGCGCCATGAATGTGCCGCCTGCATCGTCGATCGTGTCGATGTCCGCCTTGATCTGCGCATAGTTCGTGCTCAGGTGATGTCCGTTCACGAGGATCGCGTCGTCATCGAAGTCCACCACGGCTCCTTGGTCGTACAGGATCATGCGGTCCACGTACGTCTTCGTCGCGGTCTTTCGGAGGCCGGAGGGGTCGTTCGAGAGCATGGAGCCGGAGGAGTCGATCGCGAAGACGACATCCTGATCGAGCCTCTCCTTCGACGTCAGGTTCCCGAATCCCCGCACGTTCATGACGACGTCGTAGGCGCCATCGTCCCCGAACGTGTGCTCCGGGTTCTCGCCAACGAGGTCCGCGTCGTTCGTCGCGTTCCCATCCCCGTTCGCGTCCGTGGTCGAGTCGACGTCCCAAGTGATGGACGTGATGTTCGCGTCGCCGAAGAACTGGATCGTGGGCTCGAGTCGGAAGGTCTCACCTTCGTCCACGGCGATGTCCTTTCCCGCGTCGAACTGCGTGCCGCACTGCCCGATCTCGAACGTTGCCTCTCCGAGGATGACGGGTTCTGGCGGCGCGATGCCGACCTGGGTCCACACGCGAGCGGTGTAGTTCCCGGACGGCACGTAAAGGCCGAAGCGTCCGTCGAGCGTGTTGTACGTCTGGTCCCAGGTGAAGTTCACGAATTCTCCAGGGTCCAGGATGAAGCGCTCGCGCGTGAACTTCGTGAAGATGTGCACGAGCCCGTCCGTGACACTCTCGACCTCCCACTCGATGCTCCAGCTCAGGACCAGGGGAATGTTCCCAACGTTCGTAAGGATGATAATGACCGGCTCCCGAGGAAAGTAGCAGTTCTTGTCCACGCGCACCTGAGGCCGCGCCCCCGCGAGCGGCGTGTCCGGGGGCTGCCCATCGGGGAGCGGCGAATCCTGCGGCAGCTCGTTCGCGAGCGGGGATTCCGGCGGCCCGTCGGCCCCGGGGGTCGCGGCCGTGGCGAAGTCCGATCGGAAGGTGCTTGCGGACCCCGCGAGGGCCATCGTGACGGTCAGCAACAGTGCGAACCCCAGAGTCGCGAATCTCGCGCGGTCTCCCCCGGTCATTCCCCTCAACCCCATGGAAGCGATTCGGCGGGCGTGATAAATAGGTTCCCTCGGTCACCTAGCCTGCAACAAGGACAAACGAGACCACCGCCACGCCGCCATCGTCGTCCGCAACGGTCAATGTGACTGTGAAAGTGCCTGCGGCGGCGTACGCATGCTGGGCGGGGTCCGACGCCGACGCCGGCCCCCCAGCAGGGCTCGACGAGGGGTCCGAGCCGACGCCGTCGTGGAAGAACGTGTGAACTTCGACCGTGCCATCGCCCCAGTCCCATGTGAACGTCAGGTCGTCGCTGCCGGGGTCCGTGGCGTTCCCGTATACGAGGAAGCCGCGACTCGGGCCTCCACCTATTCCAGCGTCGTCATCGTCCTCGTCTTCGCACTCGTCATCCTCGTCGTCATCATCGTCCTCCTCACCATCGTCCTCATCATCATCGTCGTCATCGTCGCCGTCGTCATCATCGTCATCGTCCATGACGCGGATCCCGCCGCCACGGCCGAGGATGTCGCGGGCGGGATTACGGTCCCCGTCGTCTTCCTCGCCGTCGTCATCCCCGTCATCGCCATCATCGTCGTCATCATCTCCGTCTTCATCGTCGTCCTCGTCATCTTCGCCGCACCCGAGCGGGACTGTGAAGACCGTGGCGGTCGGTGCGAGGTTCTCGACGCGAATCGAGGCGGTATCCGACGAGAGGAAGAACGAGCCCCGGATGTCCCCGATGTCTGCAGCGATATCCCGGTACACTTTTTCCAAAGAGTCGGCGTCCGGACTCGGGTAGAACTTCCCTCCCGTCTCGGTCGCGATCATCTCCATGAAGGGGAAGAGGCGGGGCGGCGTGTTCAGCCCGATTGTGTAGATTCGCACGCCGAGGTCCTGTGCGCGCGCGACCTGAATCGGCATGAGGATGTCGTCGTCTTCGATGATGGACTGTGCGTCGGTGAGGAGGATGACGACCCACGCGTGCTGCGGCAGGCCGAAACTCTGGAGCTCGTCGAGGGACTTCTCGACCCCGGTCGTGATGAAGGTGCCGCCGAAGCTGTCGATGAATCCGATGTTCTCGTTGACCCGGGTGTAGTTCGTCCCGAGGTGCGTGTCGTTGACGAGGAGAGCGTTCTCGTCGAAGTCGACGACCGCCGCGCGGTCGGGAGGGTCGAGGAGGGACACGTAGACCTTCGCCGCATCCTTCCGCAAGTCGAACGGGTCATTCGTCTCCATGGACCCCGACGAGTCGATCGCGAAGACGACGTCTTGCCTCACGGGCCCTGTGGTCTCGTTCGTCAGGAAACCTCGGACGTTGAGCGTGGCAGTGTAGTTGCCATCGTCCCCGAACGCGAGCTCCGGCGTCTCCCCGACGAGGTCCGCATCATTTGTCAGAATTCCGTCCCCATTCGAGTCGAAGGTCGGGTTGAGGTCCCATGTGATCCCCGTCACGTTCGCGCCGCTGAGGACCGTGAGGTTCGGCTGGAGGCGCACCGGCTCCGACTCGTTCGTGAGGAGGTCCGGCCCGGCACTCACTTGAATGTGACACGCGCCGATCACGAACGGCACCTGGCCGATGACGTCCTCGTCGACGCCGGTGTACATCTTCATTTGTGCGAGATACTCGCCCTCCGGGACGAACTCTCCCACGTGTGAGCCGTCGAGCTTCCGCCAATGTTGCGTCCACGAAAGCGTGAACGCCTCGCGAACGTTCAGGATGAAATCCATGGGGACCCACGTGAGGTTCTCGCGGACGACGCCGAGCGTGGGGCTCACAATCTCGAAATCGGCCCGGAAGTCATAGATGAGGCGGCCCGGACCGAGGTTCCGCAAGGTGATCCGGACGGTCTCCTCGGGGAGGTAGCAGTTCTTGTCCGTGCGGACGGAGGCCCGGCCTGAGAGCAGCGGCTCTTCGGCGCCAGGGTCCGAGGTCGCTCCCGGATCCGTGCTGCCGGCGGTGGCGTCGGTGGTCACAATCGTGGTCGTGGCGAAGCCGCCAAAGACTCCCGCGGGGGCTGACGCAGCAAGAATCGCCGCCAAAAGCAACGCAATTACGACAGGACTCCTCCGAACCCACCTCGCCCGCCCGAACACGGGAACCCCGTGAAGGGATGTGGGGGTCGCGGTAAATAGATTTTCCCAGACCCAGCGGTTCCAACCGGGAAGCAATTCGTCGGACCAGCCCGCTCACAGTTCGAACTCGTCCTCTTCGTCCTCCGGTACGGGCGTCCCTCCATTAGCTATCCCCGAGAGGGCCCGGCGCCCCCGTTCGCCGCAACGATTCGCGGAATCGCGTCGTCGATATCGTTTAATACGGTCATGAGGTAGGCCGTCCTCCGGTCCGGCGGCGCATTTCCCGTCGAGGCCGTCGACCCAAGGTGAATCGGATGGCGGACGAAACGCCCGAGAAAGGCGCGGGATCAAGGCCGCGCAGCCTCTACGCCCATGTGCGGGAGGCTTGGAAGGATCCTGGCGAGAGTTGGCTGAAGGACGTGCGCCGGGATCGGCTTCTCGCGTGGCGGCGCGGCGAGTCCTTCGTCCGTCTGGAGCGACCGACGCGGATCGACCGCGCACGGGACCTTGGGTATCGGGCAAAGCCCGGGTTCGTCGTCGTGCGTTCGCGCGTACGGCGCGGAGGCCTTCGGAGACCCAACCCGGCGGGCGGGCGCCATCCCAAGCGCCGTGGCATGCTCAAGATCACGATGGCGAAATCGATTCAGCGCATCGCGGAGGAGCGCGCCGCGAAGCGGTATCCGAATTTGCAGGTCTTGGCGTCGTACTGGGTCGGGGAGGATGGGGGCCACAAGTACTACGAGGTCATCCTCGTAGACCCGCAGCACCCGGCAATCCTCGCGGACCGGAAGATCGCTTGGATTGCAGAACCGCAGCACCGCGGTCGCGTGTATCGCGGCCTCACGCCCGCAGGGAAGAAGGGTCGGGGACTCATGCACAAGGGAAAGGGCGCAGAGAAGCTCCGCCCGTCCATTGGGGCGCACGACCGAAAGGGAAAGTAGGCTCGTCAGGCCCCCATCTCGTGGTCGAAGTCGGTGACGCGGGTTTCCACCTTCTCCGGGAAGTCTTTATAGCGGGGTTATCCATGCGCGCCTCAGTAGACCCAGGGATGGGTGGGGCATGATTTCGAATGCTGGACGAAAGGATGCGGTGACCAAGATGCGTACTCGACAGAATGCATATGTGACTGGGATTGCGGTCGTGTTGGCGGTGCTGACGGGGCTGAGCACGGGAACGGTGGCGGCGTCCGTCGACGCGCCGACCTTGGACGTTTCGGTTGGAATCGGCCCGCGCCCTGCGTCCCTCGCGACGCAGGACACGGACGGGGACGGTCTGAGCGATGCGGACGAGTTGTTCGTCTACGACACGGACCCCTCGCTCCGGGACACCGACGGCGACGGTCTCGAGGATCGCGAAGAGGTCACGCAGGGAACGGATGGGCACATCTCCCGCCCTCGCGACCCAGACAGCGACGATGATGGCCTCGGAGATCGCGACGAGGCGGTGGCCGGTAGCCACCCGATGGTTCGGGACACGGATCGTGACGGCCTGCGGGACGGGGATGAGGCGTCGTTCGGGACGAGGCCGACAGACCGGGACGCGGATCGGGATGGCCTCTTCGACGGACTCGACACGCCGACGATTATCGAATTCTCGGACGACATGGAAGTCGGGACGAGCAACTGGGAGTGGTCGGGCCTTTGGCACGACGTGACCGCATGGGCCAACAGCCCGGTGACGTCGTGGTGGTACGGTCAGGACGCCACGGGGGACTACGACGACGGATCCCGGAACTCTGGGTACCTGCGGACCCTCCGCCCGGTCGTCGTGCCCGAGGCATATCCGCGCCTCGAGTTCGTCTGCTGGTACGAAACCGAGACGGATGGTCCGGACTATGATCGCCGGTTCGTGCAGGTCGAGGTCGGCGGTCAGTGGACGGACGTCCGGCAACTCACCTTCGATCCAATGTACACCTGGAACTCCCACACCATCGATATGCTCGCGTATGCGGGCCAAACGGTCCGCATCGGGTTCTTCTTCGACACGATTGACGATGTCGAGAACCAGTACGAGGGTTGGTACATCGACGACGTAGCTCTCCTGGGTGGCGGCATCGGTTCCGACCCCGACCCGCCGGACACGGACGGGGACGGACTGAGCGACACGTTCGAGTTCCTCGTCTCGGGGACAAACGCGGCGGTCGCGGACACGGACGGGGACACGCTCTCCGACGGCGCCGAGGTATTGACGCTTTTCACAGACCCTCTGGCGGTGGACACGGACGGGGACGGTATCTTGGACGCGGCCGAGGGCGCCTTTGGCACGGACCCCCGCCTCATGGATACGGATCTCGACGGGATTCCCGACGGCGAAGAGATCGTCGCGGGCGCCGACGGGTTCGTGACGAATCCCATCAATCCCGACACGGACGGGGACGCCCTTATCGACCCCCACGAAGTCTTCTTCTTCGGCTCGGATCCGACGATTCCGGACACCGACGGCGGCGGGCGGATCGACGGTGTAGAAGCCTGGAACTTCTTCAGTCCCGTTGCCCCGGGGGATGACGCAGCTCCTCTCCCCGGTGGCGATCCGGACGGGGATCTTCTAGGATCCGGCGCGGAAGGGGCATGGGGGACGCCCCCGGGTCTTGCCAATGCGGACGGGGATGTGTTCCCGATCACCTTCGCCCCCTTCACGGACCTCTACGAGGCCGCGTATCTGATTATCCCCTTGGGCATCGGCGGCGCGTGGGCGTCCGTAGACTCGGACTTCGACGGCATCCCGGACTCCGAGGAGCTCTTCATGGGCGTGGACGGGGTCATCACGTCGCCGGGCGCGTTCTCCACGGACGGGGACGGCAGAGGCGACCTCACCGAACTCACGCCCACGCTCTTCGGCTCTCCCTGGTACTCCCATCCGCGGTACTTCGATACGGACCGGGATGGAGTCCCCGACGACGCGGAGGCGTTCGGCTTCGGCCTGGCCACCAACCTCATGGACACGGACCGCGACTTCTGGATCGACGGGGCCGACCCGTTCCCGCTTCCGGACCTCGATGGGGACGGCATCCTCGACGGCACGGAGGTTCTTGTCGGGACTTCGCCGTTCTCCTTCGACTCTGATGGGGATTCCATCCCGGACGGGTGGGAGCTGAACGCGTTCTTCACCGATCCCACGTCTCCGGACACGGACGGGGACGGGATCGCGGACGACGATGAGCTCATGGTCTTCTTCACGGACCCGACGATCGCGGACTCCGACGGCGACGGCCTGTCCGACGCGTTCGAGCTCTTCGGACTGGGGACGGATCCGTGGGCGGTGGACTCCGACCTAGACGGGCTCTCCGATCTCGGAGAGATCACCGCACCGACGCCCACGAGTCCAACCATTTGGTCGACGGACGCGGACGGACTGTCGGACGGGGAGGAGGTCAACATCCTCGGCACGCACCCACTTCGCGTGGACACAGACATGGACGGCATCTGGGACGGTGCGGAGGTGTGGAACGGCCTCGACCCGCTCGTGGCGAGCGCTCCGTTCCCCGACGCGGACGGGGACGGGCTGAGCGACGCGAACGAACTCCTCTGGCGCACGGACCCGAACTATCGGGACACGGACCGGGACGGCCTGTTCGACGGGTTCGAGGTATACAACGACTGGCAGCTCTTGGCCCCAGGAGTCCAGGGCACGGATCCGCTCACCTGGGATGCGGACGGGGACTGGGTGCTGGACGGGACGGAAGGGCCGCCGTTCGGCGGGAACCCAACCGTCGCGGACACGGACGGGGACGGGCTCAGTGATGGCTTGGAGACATGGACGATGGGGACGAGCGTGATGCGCGCGGACACGGACAACGACGGTCTTTCGGACTTGGAGGAATTCGCGCTCCTGGCGGACGGTTATGGGACGGACCCGACGAATCCGGACACCGATGGCGACGGCCTCCTGGACGACGCGGAACTCCTCGCGGGGTCGAACCCCGTGCGGCTCGACACCGACACGGACTCGTTCTTCTTCGTCGGCGACGGGGGGGAGACGTACATGACGTTCACGAACCCGATCGTTCGGGACACGGACGGCGACGGTCTTCCGGACGGCTTGGAGACGAACGGGGCCTTCTTCTTGCCCTTCGGTTTCATGCCGGATCCGCTCCTCGTCGACACGGACGGCGGCGGTGCGAGCGACCTCCACGAGTTCATGCTGATCGCAGGCTCGTTCTTCTGGCCTTCCCCGTTCTTCTTCGCGAACATGGTGGACCCCGTGGACGACGCGTTCATCCTGGCCAGCTTCCCCGACCTTGACGGCGACTGGCTCTCCGACGCGTTCGAGGATCTAAACGGGAATGGGTCATACGATCCGGGTGTCGGGGATGGCGTGGACAACGACGGGGACACCGCGGTCGACGAGGAGGTCTGGGACAACTTGGACAACGACGGGGACTTCCTGATCGACGAGGACCCGCAGGAACTTCCCCTGGACGACGCGGACGCGGACAACGACGGATCGAACGACCTGATCGATTTGCTCTGGGGCGCCGTGGGATTCTTCGGCCCTACGAGCCCGTGGAACCCGGACAGCGACGGGGACGGCCTCGGGGATGGCGCGGAGTGGGCTTCCACCACGTTCGCGGGCGTCGCGGACTCCGACGGCGACGGTCTCTTTGATGGAGAGGAGGGCCTGGTCCTCGGAACGCAGCCTCTGGCGACGGACACGGACCGGGACGGCGTTCCGGATGCCGTCGAGCTCCTGTTTGGGACATCCCCCACGTCCGCGGACATGGACGGCGACGGCCTGACGGACGGGACGGAAGGCGCGACGGACCCGCGGAACCTCGACACAGACGCGGACGGCCTCGGGGACGGGGAAGAGGTGTTCGCGTACGGCACGGACCCCACGACGCCGGACACGGACGGAGGCGGAATCCGCGACGGCGACGAGATTGCCTTTGGCCCGCCGCTCGACCCGACGGATGGGACGGACGACGTCGCAGACGCGGACGGGGACGGACTCAGCAACGCCTGGGAGGTCAACACGTCGGGCACAGACCCGCGCGACGCGGACTCCGACGACGACGGTCTCACGGACGGGGAGGAGGCTCTTACCTGGGGCACGGACCCGCTGATGGCGGACACGGACGCGGACGGGCTCACGGACGCGACGGAGGCCCAGGTCGAAGGTACGGACCCACTCGTTCCGGACACGGACGGGGATGGCCTCACGGACGGGAACGAGGTGAACGTGCGGGGCACGAACCCGCTCTCCACGGACACGGACGGCGACGGCCTTCTGGACGGGGACGAGGTCACGCGCGGCACGAACCCCCTCCTCTCGGACAGCGACTCGGACGGGCTCTCGGACTTTGAGGAGGTCCTCGGCGGCACGAATCCGTTGCTAGCGGACACGGATGGGGACGGCCTGTCGGATGGGCGCGAGCGGAACGTCACCGGGACGAACCCATTGGATTCCGACACGGACAACGACGGTCTTTCGGACGGTTTCGAGGTGAACGTCACCCTTACCGATCCCCTGTATTGGGACACCGACGGCGACGCGATTGGGGACAACGTCGAGATGACGGACGGGACGAACCCGCTCTTGGCGGACACCGACGCGGACGGTCTCACCGACGGCATGGAGAAGGGCCTCGGGACGAACGCGACGGTCCCTGACTCCGACGGAGACGGTCTCTGGGATGGCCAGGAGGTCCTCACGTTCGGCACGAACCCGCTCCTCGAGGACACGGACGGGGACGGGCTCGGGGACGGAGCCGAGGTCAACGTCGAGGGCACCGATCCGCTCGTCGGGGACTCCGACGGCGACGGCCTGACGGACGGGAACGAGGTCAACGTGCGGGGCACGAACCCGTTGGCGGTGGACACGGACGCGGATGGACTCGCCGACGGGACGGAAGTGATCGCCGGGACGAACCCCCTGTCCGTGGACTCCGATGCAGACGGGATCTCGGACGCGGACGAACTCGTGATTGGGACCAACCCAATCCTCGCGGACTCTGACAGCGACACCCTCACGGACGGGAACGAGGTCAACGTGCTTGGCACGAACCCGCTCTCGACGGACACCGACGGCGACACGATCCTCGACAACGTCGAGGTCACAGCCGGCACGAACCCGTTGGCGGTGGACACGGACGCGGACGGGGTCGCGGACAACGTCGAGGCGACGGACACCACCGATCCGCTCGACCCGGACAGCGATGGGGACACTCTCCTGGACGGGGACGAGAAGTCCCTGGGCACGGACCCCTTGGATCCGGACGACGACGGCGACACGCTGACGGACGCGAGCGAGGTCTTTGCATTTGGGACGGACCCGCTCTTGGCCGACACGGACGGGGACACGCTTTCCGATAGCGCGGAGATTGACGCGGGAACGAACCCGCTCGTGGCCGACACGGACGGGGACGGCGTCAACGACAACGTCGAGGGCACGGACGGCACGGACCCGTTGGCGGCGGACACGGACGGCGACGGACTCTCGGATGGGACGGAGAAGACGCTGTCCTCAGGCGCCACGGACCCGCGCAAGGTGGACACGGACGGGGACGGTCTGTGGGATGGGGCCGAGGTGGACCTCGGGACGGACCCCACGAACGTTGACACGGACTCGGGCGGGGTCGAGGACGGGGTCGAGGTGTCCGTGGGCACGAATCCGCTCCTCGCCGCGGACGACCGAGCCCCGGCAGACTACCGGAACACGACAACGTCGCTCCTGAACACGCAGACGATGCTCCTGTACGTGCTCGTAGTCCTCGCGATCGTGATCCTCATCGTGCAACTCGTCACGAGGCGCAAGAGACGAAAGGCGGCGCCAACGAAGAAGGAAGACGAGTCGACCACGCAGGAATCGCCCCGGGAGGAGTCGCCCCCGCCGCCAGAAGGATAGTCGTGGCCGCGAAGGCCGCGCGAGCTCCAGGCGAGCGTGAGCGCTCGATTGCGCTCGCAGCCGGGTCCGGCCGCGCGACCCGGAGATGGTCTTTAATGCGACACCGCTTCCCCCGCGCGTGGCCGATGCCCTCGTCCTGGCCGCGATCGCCCTCCTCGTCTTCATCGTCTCCTTCACGTTCGCGAACGTCGGCCTGGGCGGGGGCGGCCTGTACGTGCCCATTCTCCTCCTTCTCTGGACGGACGTGCGGGACCGGCCGGACGCGGAGGACTTCATCGTCCCGGTCTCCCTCGCCCTCGCGGCCGCCACTGCGATCAGCTCGACGTTCAACCACTGGAGGAAGGGCTTCGTCGACGTGAAGATCTCGCGGAGTCTCGTCCCGGGCGCCCTAGTCGGCGCGGTCCTCGGCACGACGGTCACCCTCGACCTCCTGGTCGCCGCCACGTTCAAGTTGTTCTTCGCGACCGTCCTCTTCCTCCTCGCGTGCCTTCTCCTGTACGACTGGGCCCGCAGCCGTAAGGTCGAGGCGGACGACGCCTCGAAGATGACGACCCGGCGATTGGCGGTGAGCTCCGCAGCGACGATGGCTTCCGGCTTCTTCTCCGGCTCCGCGGGCGTCGGCGGCGGGGTGTTCAACGTCCCGATCATCGGGTACGGCCTCGGCCGGAACACCCGGACGGCGGTTGGGACGTCCTCGCTCATCATCATCCCGACCGCGGTCGCAGGGTTTCTGATTTTCCTCGCACGGAAGGGCGTGCCCGCGGAGTTCTCGCTAATCCCCCTTCTGTTCCCCCTGACGCTCGTCGGCGGCTACCTCGGTTCCCGATGGGGCCTGCAGGCGCTGCGCACGAAGTCCGTCGCCCTCCTCTTCATCGGGGTCGTGTTCCTGGCGGACGCGCTCGTCGTGCTCGACATCCTCGGCGTCCTGTGAGACGATGGACGCCGCCTTCCTGTTCCGTGGGTTCTTGGCGGGGTTCGTCGCGACTCTCTCGATGCTCATCGCGGAACTCCCGGCATTCCGGCGATTCGGCCGCCGCGGCGTCTTCGAATGGCACGAGATCCACGTGTCCCTCTCCCGTGTCCGCCGCCCAAGGGACTTTGGCGACGAGTTCGTCTTCCCACTCCACCTTCTGATCGGCTCGTCGTCAGGACTGTCCTTCGCCATCGCGCTGTCGTTCGTCCGGCTCGAGGTTCCCCTCGCCGTCGCCGGTCTCGCGCTTGGAGTCGGGATGTGGCTCGTCACCCTCGCGATCCATGGCAGGGTTACGGGCGTTCATCCGTGGCGGAACGACATGGGTTACGTCCCCGTCGCAGCGAGCCTTGCCGGCCACGTTCTCTATGGCCCAGCCCTCGGGCTCTTGCTCTCGT
>Ga0209751_10001644_pt1 | contig 22748 bp, 20 predicted proteins | sample RifCSP13_1_FD_184019 | JGI IMG/M metagenome (GOLD analysis project Ga0209751, IMG submission 184019) | Soil microbial communities from Rifle, Colorado - Rifle CSP2_sed 13_1 (SPAdes) (version 2) | ecosystem: Environmental > Terrestrial > Deep subsurface > Rock core/Sediment | place: Rifle...
CCTGGCTCGCCCCGGTCAACCGCTCTCCGTGGTTATGAGCGGCCATTCCTTCGTCAATCCGCGCCACCCCTCGGCGCGTACGACCGCCGGTTCGACTCAGAGTGGTTTGGTGAGGACCGCGCCGTAGACGAAGCCGAGGGGGCCCATCCGCCACAAGGTGGTGAGGGGGAGAGTCAGATCGGAGAAGAGTTGCTCGGGGGGGGGGAGGGAGTCGAGAGACCGGTGGAGGTACCAGTACTCGCCCGCCGCCCCGGCGGCCAGTCCGGCCAGTGGAAGGGTGATGGCCGTACCGACCCGGTGGAGGAGCGTCCGGCCCTTGCCAAGCGGTCGAGTCAGGTCGACCACCACCAGCCGACCTCCCGGTTGCAGCACCCTCGCCACCTCCGCCACCGTTTCCTCGATGGAGGAGAGGTTGCGAAAAACAAAAGCGGAGAAGACACCCGCAAAGGTGTCGTCGGCAAAGGGGAGCCGCTCGCCCACCGCCACCACCCGGCAGAGGGCGGCGTTGCGTCCCAGCATCGCCGCCACCGGGTCCAACGCCACTACCAGCCGGCCCTTGAACCCGGGATTGGCCGCCCCCGTCCCCCCCCCAAGGTCGAGTACCCGCCCGGGCGGAAGGTGGGCGATGCCGCGGCGCCGCCATTTCTGCTCCTGGCCCAGAGAGAGCACCGTGTTCAGGAAGTCGTAGCGGTGGGCGATCCGACCGAAGATCTCGTCAGAACGTCTGCTCACGGAGCGATGACGTCGAACCCGAGATACGGCCGGAGCGCCGCCGGCATGGCCACCGACCCGTCGGCCTGCTGGTGGTTCTCCAAGATGGCGAGGATCGCCCGGCCGATCGCCACCGCCGTCCCGTTGAGGGTGTGCACCAACCGGTTGCCGGTAGCGCCCTTGTATCGCACCCGCAGCCGCCGGGCCTGATAATCGGTTGTGTTTGAACACGACGTGACCTCTCGATATGCCTCTTGGCCGGGAAACCACGCCTCGATGTCGTACTTCTTGGCCGCCGAAGAACCCAAGTCGCCGGCGGCAATGTTCACGACCCGGTAAGGAAGCTCCAATCCCTGCACGATCGACTCCTCCAAGGCGAGAAGGCGCTCGTGTTCGGCCGCGGCGTCCTCCGGCCGCGTGAAGACGAACATCTCCACCTTGTCGAACTGGTGCACCCGGAAGATCCCTCGCGTGTCTTTCCCGTAGGTGCCAGCCTCCCGTCGGAAGCAAGTTGAGAACCCGGCGTAGCGAACGGGCAGTGCTTCCTCGTCAAGGATCTCTTCGGCGTGATAGGCAGCGAGTGGCACCTCGGAGGTCCCCACTAGATAGAGATCGTCGGCCTCCACCGCATACACCTGCTCTCGATCACCTGGAAAGAAACCGGTGCCATGAAGGGCGGTGTCCCTCACCAGTACCGGTGGAACCATCGGGGTGAACCCGGCCGTCACCAACCGGTCGAAGGCGAACCGAACCAGCCCAAACTCGAGTAGCACTGCCTTGCCCTTCAGGTAACCGAAGCGGCTGCCCGACACCTTGGCGCCCCGGTCGGTGTCGATCACGTCGAGCGATTCGCCCAAATCCTGATGGTCTCGAACCGGATAGTCCCGGTGGACCGGCTCCGACCAGCGTTTGATCTCAAGGTTGCCGACGTCGGTGTGGCCTTCGGCGGCGGTCGGATCGACAAGGTTCGGCACCTTCTCCCAGCTTCCCTGAAAGTCACTTTCCAGAGCCTCCACCTCGCTGGTCAGACGTTTGTAGGCCTCAGCCAGGTTGGCGCTGGCGGCGATGGCGGCCTCTTTGTCGGCGCCCGTCAGGTTGGCGATCCTCTTGCCCGCCTCCTTCTGCTCGGCCCGAGTCTGTTCGGCTTGCCGCTTTCGGACCCGCACCGCCTCGTCCAGACCGATCAAGGCCGTCAGGTCGGCGTCCAAGCCACGCCGCAGCATCGACTCGGCGATAGCCTCGGGGTGTTCTCGAAGAAGGGCGACGTCCAACATCGGGGTGAGATGGTAGGCGAGGCCGTTTGCCGCTCTCACCGCAATTCCGGCACCCTCAACCGCCAGTGGCCGGATTGATCCGGAACTCGAAGCGGCGCACGTTGTCGTCCGTTTGGATCTCGTCTTCGGCCAGCTCCAGGCGGGCCACCAACTCGTAGGCAGCGCCCGGCACTACCACCACCGAAGGCAACTCCACCACCGTCGAGGAGTCGGGAGCGAGCTCAGGGACCAGCGCGGTCAAAGGCTCACCGATCCTCGATCCGCCGCTGACGATCTCAACGCTGACCTGCCGGGGCGAGGCGGTGGCATTCCCGCGGTTGGCCACCACCACCGCTACCGACAGCGTGTCGGTGGCGACCACCACCAGCTCCCCATCAACGCTCTCCACCCACAGCGGATCGGTCCGGACGTCCTCGATAGCCATCTGGCTGAGCAATGGCAGTCCGGGGGCCAGGCGGGCCGCCCCCACCAGAGAGGCGGCGCGTTCCGCCGGCCTGGTGCCCTCGAGCAGAAACTCCACCTCCGGGAAGGTGCCGACCGAGACCTCGAGTTCGGTCCGGAGCAGGTTCAGACGCTCGGCGAAGCTGAGATAGAGGCGGTCGCCGTTGCCCAGCTCGTGCAAAGCGGTGGCAACGTCATCGACCACCTCGAGGTCGGAAGGGGAGTCAACGGCGCGGAGGATCGCCTCCTCGAAGCGGGTTAAACCGGCCGCCCATTGCTGGGCGGCCAAACCCATGAGCGCGTCGGGGGCGGCAAGTTCGGGAGCGGCGGTGATACCGGCCAACTCGGTCGTAGCGTTCCCTACCGTCTGCTGGAGAGCGTCCATCACTCGTGTGAACTCACCGCGCTGCACACCGATGAGACGACCGGCGATATCCTCGAAGCTCGTGGCGGACTGGGCGATCTCGGTGGATTGACGGCGGGCTTCGTCGAGGTAGGCCGATTGCAGGCGGGCATCGTCGGTGAGCCGACCAACCAACACTGCCAAAACGGCGATGATGGTCACGACCAGCGCCACTACCAGGCGGGTACGCCGGTGCGACCGTTGGCGGTTTCGGAACACTGTGTGGGCGAGGGGGGACTTGAACCCCCACGTCCTTGCGGACACAGGAACCTGAATCCTGCGCGTCTGCCAATTCCGCCACTCGCCCATGTCAGAGGGCGGCGGGCCGCCCGTTGTGGCAGGCGGCGAATGGTACCACGGGGGGTTGTCCCCCCCTCCCGGTAGACTCCGGTCGTGAAGCTGGCACGCCAGCTCGAACGCCGAATCGAGCAACTGGTCGAGGGCGTGGCAGGCAAAGTGTTTCCTGGCCCTCTCCACCCCGTGGAGTTGACGGCGCGTCTTCTGCGGGAAGCCGACCTGGCCGTCTCACCCTCCCCGGCCGGCCCCATCACCGCCAACGAGTTTCGGGTGGGGGCCCACCCGAAAGACCTGGCCGGTTTCGAAGTTGGCAGCCTTCTGGCGGTCGAATTGGCGCGTGTGGTCGACGACGAAGCCGCCCAACGAGGTTGGCGGCTCGAAGGTCCGGTGGTGGTGGAGATATACCCCGATCCCGAAATCGACGCCGGGTCACTCTCGGTGACGACGTCGGTATCGGCCGGTCCGCTCCCGCCTTGGGCCAACCTGATCGGTCGGGGCGTGCTACCGGTTTGCTTCAATCGGGTCGTGATGGGACGGTCCCGCACCGCCGATGTGGTCATCAACGCACCGGAGGTGAGCCGTGTCCACGCCCTGTTGTGGAGAGAGGCCGGCCGTACCTGGGTAGAGGACCTCGGTTCCACCAACGGTACCTTCGTCGACGGCCGCTCCGCCGACCGCGGGTCGCCCTCGATAGCGGAGGGCGGGGTGCTGTCCTTGGGCGGCCTCCAACTCACCTTTCGGTTGGTGTAGGCCCACCATGCCAGCCGTTCTTCTCACCGTCCTCCGGCTCATCTTCCTCGCCTTGGTCTACCTCTTCGTCTGGCAAGTGGCGCGCAGCATCGCCGGTCACCTCGGCAGCCAACCCGGCCGCCGCTCAGATCGCAAAGCAGTCCGCTCCCTGGTCGTGGTCCGATCCGACAGCCAGGCGGGGATGAAGGTTGCCGTGAAGGATGCATTGGTCCTGGGCCGCAATGCTCAGTCCGACGTCTTGATCGAAGACCCCTACGTCTCCGACATGCACGTCCGGTTGGTTGCCAAGGACGGGCGTCTCACCTTGCACGACCTCGGCAGCACCAACGGGACCTATGTAAACGGTCGCCGTATCACCACGGCCATCGCATTGGACCGTGGCGACGCCGTACAGCTCGGGAAGACCATCTTGGAAGTCCGTTGAGCATCGTCTGGTCGTCCGTCACTCATCTCGGCCGGGTGCGATCGGTCAACCAGGACCGCGCTCACCCCACCAGCGGAGGTCGAAACGACGGGCCCCAGTTGCTGGTCGTCGCCGATGGCATGGGTGGGCACGTCGGTGGAGAGATCGCCGCTTCAGTGGCGATCGAGGCCGCCCTGGAGTCCGAGGGAACCTTGGAAGAGAGAGTCCGTCAGGCCAACCGGGCGATCGTCGAAGAGGTGGAGGAGAAACCAGAGCTGACGGGGATGGGTACGACGATGACGATGGCCGAGGTCGGGACCGACCGGCGGCTCCGCCTCGCTCACGTCGGTGACAGTCGCGCCTACTTATTGCGAAGCGGTGTGCTGGTGCAATTGACCACAGACCATACTTTGGTGGCCGAATACGTCGCCCAAGGACGGCTCCGCGCCGACCAAGCCTCCAGCCACCCCCAGCGAAGCCTGCTGACGCGCGCCCTCGGGTTGGAAACGCACCTACTGGTCGACACCGCCGAGTTCCAGCTGAAGGAAGGAGACCGGTTGCTGTTGTGCTCTGACGGCCTGAACAGCATGCTCTCCGACCGCGAGATCACCGATCTCTTGGATGGCGACTCCACCGAGGAGGCAGCCTGGCGGCTGGTGGAAGCCGCCAATCTGGCAGGGGGCCACGACAACGTCACCGTTGTGGTCGCCGACGTCAGATGACCCGCACCGGCGAGCTTGTCATGTCGGCGGCGGCGGCGGGGTTGGCTGCGTTCGGAGTGACCCTCGTAAACCTGGCGGGGGGGGGAACAATTGATGCCCAGGTTGGCATCACCTTCCTCGTGGTTCTGCTGGCTCTCGGTTCGGTACATGTCGCCGTGCGCCAATGGTGTCCCGGCGCCAGCCCCCACCTCCTCCCCTTGGTGGGGTTGCTGGCGGCCATCGGCTTCATCGAGATCTACAGGCTCGACCGGTACCGGGCCGGTCTGCAACGGTGGTGGCTGCTGATCGCGGCGGCGACCGCGGTGGGGTTCTTGTTCTGGGTCCGGCGGCGGGGCCTGGCGACGCTGCGCCGCTACCGATACATCTTCCTGCTCGCCTCCTCGGTGCTGCTAATGCTCCCCCTCCTGCCGAGCACCGGGCCCCTGCCTCTTCACGGCCTCGAGATGAACGGCAGTCGCCTGTGGGTCACTCTCGACGTTGGGTTCACCGTTCTCCATTTCCAGCCGGGGGAGTTGGCCAAACTCGTGTTCATCGCCTTCCTGGCGTCGTATCTGGCGGAACGTCAGACCGGCCTGGCCGCCAAGAAGCTGAGCGGGCTGGTGGAGCCGCGGCTGCTGTTGCCCTTGGTGCTCGTGTGGCTTGGGAGCGTGATCGTGCTGGTGGTGCAACGCGACCTGGGCGCCTCGCTCCTTCTGTTTGCAGCCTTCGTGGCGGTCCTTTACGCCGCCACCGGCCGGGCCGCATATCTGGGGGTGGGAGGATTGCTCTTCGGGGGGGGGGCGGTGATGTCGTGGGTGATGTTCGACCACGTCCAGCGCCGGGTAGAGGCGTGGCTGAGACCTTTTCAGGTCTACGACGATGCCGGATTTCAGATCTCCCAGGGCCTGTTCGCCCTCGGGACGGGCAGTCTGTCGGGTTCTGGCCCCGGACTTGGGCGGCCCTACCTGATACCCAACGCCACCACCGATTTCATGTTCGCGGCCGTGGGTGAGGAGTTCGGACTGGCAGGATCGGTGGCGGTGTTGGCGGCGTTCGCCCTGCTGGCGGCGGTTGGTTTCGGCATTGCCCTCCGCGCCCGGGAGCGATACCGGAAGCTGCTGGCGGGAGGCCTGGCGTTCGTAATCGGGCTTCAGGCCATGCTGATCATCGGTGGTGTGCTGCGGGTCTTGCCTCTCACCGGCATCACCCTTCCGTTCATGTCCTACGGGGGTTCCTCGCTCTTGGGGAACATGCTCGGTGTGGCCGTCCTGCTCAGAATCTCCCACGAGGAGCGCACTTGAACGGACCTCTCCGCCGGCTCGGTTACGTGGTGGTGGCGAGTTTCGCCGTGCTGGTGCTGGCGGTTAGCTATGTCCAGGTGCTGGCCGCCGACCGCTTCCGTGACGACCCCCGTAACGAACGGGTGGCTATCGCTAGAACGGGGAAGGAACGAGGTGTCATCGTCGCTGCCGATGGTGTGGTCCTGGCCGAGTCGGTGGCCGCCGCCGAGGAACGACAGGTCTTCGACCGCCTCTATCCGGGCGGACCGCCCTTCGCCCATCTGGTCGGTTACACCTCTCGCCTCTTTGGTGACACTGGCCTGGAGAGCTCCTACGCCGACCTGTTGCGGTCGAGACGCGATCTCACCATCTCCGACCTGCTTACCGCCCTCACCGGTGGGGACCTCCGGCCCCACCGTCTCGAGCTGACGTTGAGTTCGGACCTACAACAGGTGGTCTACCAGGCGCTAGGTGGTCAACAGGGAGCCGTCGTGGCCCTGGAGCCTCGCACCGGAGCGGTGCTGGCGCTGGTGTCCTCCCCCTCCTTCGATCCGGCCGCGCTCACCGGAGCAAACGCCGCCGCCAGCTGGGAAGCCCTTCTCGCCGATCCAGCCGCCCCACTCTCCAATCGGGCCACTAACGAGCTCTACGCCCCAGCCAGCACCTTCAAGCTGGTGGTGGCGGCGGCGGGCCTCGACGGCTCGATCGCCTCGCCCGACACCGAATATCCCGACGAAGCGGAGCTCGACCTGCCCGGTTCATCGGTGGTGATTCGCAACTTTTCGGGCGAACCATGTGAGGACGGTCAAACCGTCAGCTTGCAGGTGGCCATGGTGCAGTCCTGCAACACGGTCTTCGCCGCTCTGGCAATGCAGCTCGGCGCCGACGTGCTCGGCACCGCCGCCGAAGCAGCCGGCTTCAACCGCCAGTACGAACTGGGGGTGCCGGTGGCGACCAGCGTCTTCCCCCTCGACGAGCTGCGCAATGATCAGGCCGCCTTGGGCCAGAGTGGCATTGGCGAGAGAAGCGTGCGGGCCACCACCATCCAGATGGCATTGGTGGCGGCGGCGATCGCCAATCAGGGGGTGGCGATGGCACCCTTCGTGGTCCGTTCGGTGGTGGACGCCGACGGCGTTGTGGTCGAGTCCACCGAAGCCCGCCCTCTCGACCGAGCCATGTCACCTGCCACCGCCCTGCTGATTGGTCAGATGATGGAGAGGGTCGTGACCGAGGGGACCGGGCGGCGAGGGGCGATCCCGGGGGTGAGGGTGGCGGGTAAGACCGGTACGACCGAGTCCGAATCGCGCGCCCCCGACGTCTGGTTCGTAGCCTTTGCGCCGGTGGAGGACCCGGTCATCGCCCTGGCGGTGTTCGTCGAGGAGGGTGGGGAAGCCGGTGAAAGCGCCACCGGAGGCACCGTCGCCGCCCCGATCGCCGCCGAGATCATCGCCCACTACCTGGACAACTAGCGGCCTCCCCTACAATTTCCCCTCCCCCTATGACCTCCAACCAAGTGCTCGCCGCCCGTTATGAGCTCACCGGCCATCTGGCCCGGGGGGGTATGGCGGACGTCTTCACGGCCAAGGACACCCTGCTGGGTCGGCAGGTGGCCATCAAGATCCTTCACTCCCAATTCTCCTCCGACCAAGCCTTCGTCAAACGCTTCCGGCGGGAAGCGCAAGCGGCCGCCAACCTCAGTCACCCCAACATCGTCTCCATCTACGACTGGGGCGAATCCGACCAGACCTACTTCATCGTCATGGAGCTGGTCGACGGCCGGTCACTGCGAGATGTCCTCAAGAGCGAGGGTGCGCTCCTCCCCCGCCGGGCGGTGGAGATCGCCGCCGAGGTGGCTACCGCTCTCGGGGTCGCCCACCAAGGCGGACTGGTCCATCGCGATATCAAACCCGGCAACATCCTCCTCACTCGCACTGGGGCGGTGAAGGTCACCGACTTCGGGATCGCCCGCGCCTGGGACGATTCCTCGGAGTTGACCAAGACCGGAGCTGTTATCGGCACCGCCACCTACTTCAGTCCCGAACAAGCCCAGGGAGTGGCCGCCGACGAACGTTCCGATCTCTATTCGCTGGGAGTGGTGCTGTACGAGATGCTCACCGGCCGGGCTCCGTTTCAAGGAGACACTCCGGTGGCGGTGGCCTACCAGCACGTTTCCACCGAAGCGCCCTTCCCTTCGAGCCTCAACCCGGACGTGCCGGCGGAGGTCGATCAGGTGGTGATGCGGGCGATGCACAAGGACCCCAACCACCGACACCAAACGGCCGAAGAACTCAGGCGCGACCTGGTGCGAGGCCTCGAGGGACCCGACCACCTGGCCAGCGAGGCTCCAACGCGGATCATCGATCGAACGATGGCGGCGGCGGCGAGCGGCCGAGGGACCGGCTCGCGTCCGGCGGTACAGCGGCCCAGCCAGCTCCCTTTCATTCTCACCGCCATGGGGCTTCTATTCACCCTCGGGCTTGGGGTCTTCCTGCTGTTTCAGATACTCGATCGTGGTAGCGCCGCCGCCGCCGACCAGTTGGTTGCGGTGCCCAACGTCGCCGGCATGAGCGAGCAAGACGCGCTGGCCACCCTCCAACAGCAGCAGCTCTTGGTCAACACCCAGCGGGAGCCGAGCGCCACCGTCGACGACGGCCGGGTCATACGGACCGATCCGCCCGCTGCCCTCCAAGTGAGCACCGACTCCACGGTCATCGTCTATGTGTCGACCGGCCGAGAGCTCTTCGAAATACCGGCCCTGGTAGGACAGACCCAGGAGTTGGCCGATCAAATCATCAAGGCGCAGGGGTTCCAGGTCGGGGGCATCACCCTTCGACCCGATACGACCCAACCGGCCGGAGTGGTCCTCGAACAGAGCCCCACCGCCGGGGTGCTGTTAGCGGTGGGGACACCGATCAATCTGGTGGTTTCGAAAGGTCCCGAACAGATCGTGCTGGCCGACTACACCGGAAAGCGCCAATTCGACGCCGCCTTCGACCTCGGCAAGCTGGGTTTGACCTACGAAGTGGAGTTCGAGATCTCAGAGGAAGTGCCGCAGGGATTCGTGATCCGCACTGACCCGGTCCCCGGAACCCTGCTGGCCCCCGGGACCCTGGTCAAGGTGATCGTCTCCGATGGTCCCCCTGTATCCACAGTTCCGAACCTAGCCGGGATGTCGGTGGAACAGGCCCAATTGACGGTGAGCGACGCCGGGTTCGTCTTCCGCATCGCCGCCGAGAAGAAGCTGACCGACAATCCCAACCTGGTGGGTTTGGTGGTCGAGCAGTTCCCCGGTCCGGGGGCGGCGGTCGCTCCCAACACCGTCGTCCAGGTCTACCTCGGCGAGCTTGCTCCCCCCCCCACCGAGGGCTGACCGTACCCAGGGCCCACAGATGAACCCAGGGTTGTGGGGCGTACCCAGTACTACCCAGGGCCCACAGATGAACCCAGGGTTCCAGGTAGTACGCAGTACTACCCAGAGCCCACAGTTGAACCCAGGGTTCCAGGTAGTACGCAGTACTACCCAGAGCCCACAGTTGAACCCAGGGTTGTGGCACGGACCAGAGTGACGTCCAGCGCTTCGGCGCCGGTCAGTCGTCGAGGAAGTTCCGCAGCAGTGCCATCCCCTCGGTGGTGAGAATACTCTCGGGATGAAACTGAACGCCGGTGATCGGCAGCTCCTTGTGCCGAAGGCCCTGGACAACCCCGTCCTCCGACCAGGCGCAGGCGGTCAGTTCCTCGGGTACCCGCACCGCCGCCAGCGAGTGGTAGCGAGTGGCCACGAAGGGGTTGGAAAGGCCCTTGAACACCCCCGTCCCATCATGGCGAACCTGGGAGGTCTTGCCATGCTTGGGTTCGGGAGCCAAGCCGACCGAACCTCCGAACGCCACGACGATCGCCTGGTGGCCCAAACAGACTCCCAGGGTGGGGACCCGACGAGCGATGGTCTTTACGTACTCGACGCTGTAGCCGGCGTTCTCCGGCCGGCCCGGACCGGGTGAGATCACCAACCGATCGGGAGCCATCTCCCCGGCCTCCGCCGGCGATAGGACATCGTTACGAACGACAATGGGTTCCGCCCCCAATTGGCCCAGGTACTGAACCAGGTTGAAAGTGAACGAGTCGTAATTGTCGATCACCAATACCCGCATCGAGGCCGTTGAGGTTACCGCTACCCTTTCGCCGCGATGCCCGAGTCAAAAGGCCGAAGAACCAAGAAGAGCAGCAGCAACCGCCGACCGACCCCACCCGCTTCCGGTCTGAAGAAGACCAAGGTGCCGTCTCCACGCTGGTATGTCTGGACGATGTTCGGCCTCATGGGGGCCGGGGTCATCACGGTGTTGTTGCGTTACGTGGTGTTCACCAGCAACAACCTCGTATTAATAGGCGGCCTCGCCGCCCTCGCCGCCGGTTTCTTGATGACCACCAGCTATCGGTAGGGCTCTGTCGGCGGCTCCTGACGGGTTTCTTACAGGCTTGTAGTTATCCCCGATTTCATGCACAGGTAGTGGATAACTACCAGTGTGTAATTCAGCCCGGACTTACGGCCGCCAGACGGCGTCCATCTCCTCGCGACAATGCCGGGGGGGTGCGGTTTCCCGTAGGTTGGCTACGCGAACGGTCACTTCGGTGCCACACACCGAACACCGGTAGTCCTGGTCGACGTCAACCACATCGGCAGGATCAACCTCCGGCGGAGGGGTGGCGAGCAGGCGGAGTATGCGGGTCGACGCCACCCAAATCACCGTGCCGATCCCGACGGCGATGAGAAGCCGAAATAGGCCCAACTACAACCGTTCGATGATGGTGGCGTTGGCCATGCCCCCACCCTCACACATGGTCTGCAGGCCATAGCGACCGCCTGTGCGCTCCAACTCATGGACGAGGGTGGTCAGCAATCGAGCGCCGGACGCCCCCAACGGGTGACCGAGGGCGATCGCCCCCCCGTTGACGTTGGTGCGCGCCCAGAGGGCTTCTGGGTCGGAGCCGCCGTGTTCGGCCCGCCAGGCGGCGGTGACCGCCGCAAACGCCTCGTTGATCTCGATGAGATCGATGTCGTCGAGGGTGAGACCGGCTCTGGCCAGCACCTTGCTGGTGGCGGGGATCGGTCCGGTCAACATCATCACCGGATCCACCCCGGCGAGGGCAAACGACACGAAACGTGCGCGGGGGCGCAGCCCCAATTGCTTGGCCTTGGCGTCGCTCATGATCAGGACGGCGGCAGCCCCGTCGGAGATCTGCGAGGAGTTGCCGGCGGTGATCACGCCATCTGCCTTGAAGGCCGGTTGTAGGGAGGCCAGCTTCTCCATCGAGCTCGGCCACCTAATGCCCTCGTCCCGGGTCATGATCTCCTCTGTCCCATCGTCGAGAGATACCTGGACCGGAACGATCTGCGATGCGAACCGGCCCTCTGCGGTCGCCTCGGCAGCCCGCTGATGGGAGAGCAGCGACATCTCGTCCAGTTCCTGGCGGGACAGACCCCACTTCTCGGCGATCATCTCGGCGGAGATCCCCTGCGGCACGAGGCCCTGGGAGTAGCGCTCCAGCATCTTCGGCCCGAACGGCATGCCGGGACCCTGCTGGAAGGTGATGCCCATCGGCACTCGGGTCATCGACTCCACGCCGGCGGCCACCACCACGTCGTAGGCGCCGGCCATCACGCCTTGAGCAGCGAAATGAGCGGCCTGCTGAGACGATCCACATTGGCGGTCGATGGTGGTGCCAACCACCTCTTCGGGGTAGCCGGCGGCAAGGGCAGCATTACGACCGATGTTGGCGCCCTGCTCTCCGGTCTGGGAGACGTTGCCCATGATCACGTCTTCGATCAGACCCGGATCGATGCGGTTTCGCTCGACCAGTGCTTGCAAGGGGATGGCAGCAAGATCGACGGGATGGATTCCCTTGAGCTTCCCGTTCCGCTTGCCGGCCGGGGTTCGAACAGCATCGACGATGACGGCTGTGTTCATTCCGCATTCCTGCTTTCTTGTACCCCGCGGACTTGCCGGCGTTCTGGACCAACCACCTCGGGGGTGTTTGCGTTCCGTGGAGACGATGGGACTTGAACCCACGACCTCCTGCTTGCAAAGCAGGCGCTCTTCCAACTGAGCTACGTCCCCGCGGGCCTCCATTCTATGGCGTCGTCGAGCCGGGGCCATCTGGAACTACGGCCCCGGTCGGGATAGACTCTCGCCCCTCCAGGGGGCCCATAGCTCAGCTCGGTTAGAGCGCGTCCCTGATAAGGACGAGGCCCGTGGTTCAAATCCACGTGGGCCCACCAAGAATGCACTCACTCGGACGATGCGTCTGTCGACCTGGCTAAACGATGGAACGCCCTCCCCTGAGGAAGGGCGTTCCACGCCCACCGAGTGTCGGAGTATCGGGTTGGATTCCCCGAGATCACCACGGCCGCGAACTCCAAGCAGCCGACTACATGAACTGAGCCGAGAGGCTGACGGTGAAGCCGAGTACGCCGTCGTAATACCAACGGCCCACGAGCTGGTGAGTTCCGGTGAGACCGCCAATGAAGGTGGCCTCCCAAGTGTGACTCAGGTAGCCCGAAAGCGCGGTGGTCTTCTCCGTCGCCGCCACGGGGGCACCATCGAGGTAGAGCTCGAAACGGCCCAGGGCCGGATCAAGAGCACTCGACGGCACCGGCAAGTCGCTTTGAAAGCCCTCTCGAATAGTGAACGTGCGGCCCGCGGGGTAACGCCCGGATGCGACGCAGTCGATCGGACCTGATGGCGGGACGGTGCAAACCAACAGGTTGGTGGTGTCGAAGAACGACACCGTCCAGATCACGTTCAGGGTCCGCGCCAAGAAGGAGGCCATCTGCTCCCGGGTGACCAATGTTGACGGGGAGAAGGTGGTGGCGGAGGTGCCGGAGGTGATGCCGGAGCTGGCGCACCTGATTGATGGCAGCCTGACTTTCCGCACCGAGAGCGGCGATGTCGGTGAAACCCTGGGTGGAGCCGTCGGGAAGCGTCACCCCTACCGCCCTGACCGTCCGGACCAGAAATACTGCCATCTGCTCTCGAGTCACTGCCGCCTCAGGCCCATAGGTCGTCGGCGAAGTATCGGCGGTGATGCTGAGCTCGGCCAACTGGTATACGGCCAGTTGCGCCTTGGTTGTGAGAGCGCCGATATCGCTAAAACCAGACGGTGTCCCATCCGGCAGTGCCTGTACGAGGCTGGCGGTCCGGGTCAGAAACAGCGCCATCTGCCACCGGGTTACCGGTTGCGAGGGGCCGTAGGTGCCCGTCTGGGTCGTGATGCCCCAATGGGCGATACAGTCGATATCGCGTTTGTGAATGTTCGCTACGTCGACGTCGCTGAAACCTGCGTCGGGCGTCGTCGCCGGACAGGGGAGCGTGTCCACCGTCTGGGCTGACGCCTGTGTGGCAGATGTCGCCACCAGGGTGGCGATCAGCGAGGTCACCAGCAGCGTCCGAACGCTGCGCATGTGTGCCTCCTTATGCTGTCGCCGGCCGCATGCCAGCGACCATCCATGACGATTGGAGTGTCTTACTCGGCGTGCAGCAAAGGAATCCGGCACTCAACTGATCGAATCGGTCGGGGAACCCCGAATAGTCCGGTCGGCGGCGCGCTCTTGGGGTCGCACTGTCCAAGCCGGACGTCTCTGGTTGAGCACACAAGGGACTAGGAAGCTCACTCCGCTAGGGTCTCGCCGGTTACACAAGCAACGACATGTCGGAGTCCCAAGTCCTCGCCCCGGTACCGCTTGCCGGGTATCCGCCGGAAGTCGGCCTCGCTTTGTGGTCGTTGGAAGACGCTCGGGCGAGGACACTGGGCTATCTGAATGGGACCGGCGATGCCGTCGTCAACTGGACGCCGACCTCACAGCGGTACGGGATCGGGACGCTGCTCTATCACATCGTCGTCTTCGAGATGGACTGGTTGTTTGCCGACCTCCTCGGCGAACCACTACCTCCGGAGGTCGAAGCAGTGCTGCCTTACGACCTGCTGGCGGCGGACGGGAGCTACACCATGGTCGTGGACGAGAGCCTCGCTGTTCACGTCGCGCGCATGGAACGGACCCGTTCGATTCTGCTCGGTGCGCTCCGAACCATGTCAGAGGAGGATTTCCAACGGTTGCGAGAGTTCGATACGCCTGCTTCGCCGAGGTGGATCGTTCATCATCTCGCCCAGCACGAGGCCGAACACCGGGGCCAGATCTGGGAAGTCCGGGTCGCTGCCGAAAGGCACCTGGCAACTGGTTGAACGGCTCCGGCCTGCCCGGTCTAGTGCTCTGTGCACCAGGGCGAGCCTCAACGGGTTACTCCCCCACCGCCCTGACCGTTCGGCGTCCCAGTGGCAGCTCGCGTCAGCAGAAGAGTTGCCCCCTTAGACTCTCCTTCGATGACACGGCGTCCCTTCGTCTTCTTGTTCGCCCTCGCCGCCACCGCGCTCGGTCTGCTCGTCCGCCGGTTGCGCCAGGAGGAAAAACCCGCCGGCTCTACCTGGCGACCGATCAAACTTTGAGGGTTCTCCTCTACCCAACCTCCGACCTGGCGGCCCGGGCCGGGGCGGTTCTCGCCGGCATGAAAGAGGTGTCGGCCGTGGCGGTGTTGAAAGGGGCGCCCCATCGGACCCATCTCCCCGTTACCGAACAAGCCTACGACTTCGATGTAGCGGTGACCGACGCACCATTCGAGCTAGCGATCACCATGCTGTCCAAGCCGCTGGTCCTTCCGTCCGGGTCGGGCCCGACCTCCCAGACAGTGCTCACCGACTGCTCCCCACGGGGACTGGCCATTGCGCTCGGCAAATGGAGAAATGCCCCGACCGTGGCCTACACGGTCCCAAGCGAGGTGAGCGGAGCCAAAGTTTCGTTCCCCCCCCCTATTGGGACGGTTCCGGGTCGCCGGGTGGGTTCGGTGGCCGGCATCCAGATCCAAGAGGCGGGTGCCCCCGGACCGTGGGCCGGGATACGAGTGGAAACAAGTCCCCCGCTGGCAATGATCGACGACCGGCTCTTCATGGAAGCGATCGCACTGGCAGCCGGGGTGTCCATCGTCCGCCGGCTTCCAAGCGGGATCTTCGGCCCCTGGGAGAACCCAGAGCCCTACCTTCGGGCCGCGTTCGACGCTGGGTTGGTAGTGGCGACGCTTTAGGTGGACTTGCCGACGACGGCGGTTTCCTTGGTGGGGGAATCAGCCTCTTCTGGGCTGACCACCTTCGGAGTGGTGGTGATGGCGGGTCGGGCAGGTTGGCGGGTCCCAGAAGCAGGAACCGTCAGGATCTCTTCCAGCACGACGATCTCTACCCCGCCGACGATGTCGGAGATGAGGTTATACACGACGGCACCGAGCGTCATGATTCCGGTCGCCAGCACCGTCCACACCAAGGCCAGAAAGATCACGACCTTGAAGTAGCGATCACCGGAATCGATGAGTGTCTCACCCGGGTCGATGAGGGTGATGCTCTGGGCGACCTCGTTGATCTTCTGAGGGATACCCGCCGAAACCAGGACCGACCAGAAGATGACGAGCCCGAGAACGAAGGCCAAGGCGAGCACGGCGTTGCCGATGATCGACACCTTGAGCACGGTCCAAGGGTCGATCTTTCTGATGATGCGGCGCACCCGCCGGACCTGAACCACCTAGTGCTCCGTCTGGGAAATAGCGTGAGGGTATCGGCGAGGCCACGGCGTTCCTGGCCAGGACGCACGACGAAGGCGCAGCCCATGCGCTGCGTCGAGGAGGAGGACGCCGCCAGGGGAGTCGTGGGCCGGCGAGACCCCACGATTATTTACCAGACGGTGCACTATTACTCCTCTCGTGCGCCAGTGTACCCGTCGATCACTCTTCTTCCGTGCTGACGATGTTGAAGGTGGAAAGGGTCGTCCCCTCTGCGACGGACATCACTCGAACCCCGGTCGAGTCACGTTGCTGGCGACTAATCTTGTCGACCGGCGTGCGAATGCCGTTGCCGTCGGAGGAGATGAGGAACACCTCCAAACCCTTCGACACAGCTTTGGCCCCGACCAGCTTGCCGCGCACGCGAGTCAACTTGATGGCCTTGACTCCGATACCGCCCCGGCCCTGGCGGGGGAACTGATCCATGGCCGTACGTTTGCCGTATCCCGCCGAAGTGAGCAGCAAGATCTCGGCACCGTCGACGTTGGAGGCCGCCGCCACCACCCGATCACCCGGCCGCAGTTTGATGCCGCGGACTCCATGGGTTGCTCTGCCCATTGGTCGCAGTTGCGCCTCGGTGAAACGAATCCCCTGGCCGTTCTCGGAAAAGATCATGACGTCGTTCTCGCCGGTCGTGGTGCGTACCGCGACCACCTCGTCGTCCTCGCCGAGGTTGATGGCCACCAGGGTTTGGTTGCGCGAGTCGTACTCCCGGAAGAGCGTCTTCTTCGCCACACCCTGCCGAGTGACGATCACCAGGTAACGAGCCGTCTCATAATCGCGAGTGTCGATCACGGCCTCGATTCGCTCGTCAGGGTCAAGGGGAAGCACCGCCTGGGCCAGAACACCCTTGGAAGTGCGCGACTGGCGAGGCACCGTATGGGCCTTGGCCCGGTGGACCTTCCCCTTGTTGGTGAAGAACAGTAGGAATGCATGAGCTGTCGTATGGACCAAGTGGGCGACTACGTCATCCGCCGGCAGCTGGGCGGCCTTGACACCTCGCCCCCCCCGGGCCTGAGTGCGATAGGCGTCGGCCGAAACCGACTTCACGTAGCCAGACTGGGAAACCGTGACGATGAGCTCGTCGTCGGCGATGAGGTCTTCGAGAGACATCTCGCCCTCGTCGGGCACGATCTCGGTGCGTCGGGGTTCGGCGAACTTGTCCCGGATCTCGCTTAGTTCGGTCTTGATTATCTTCCGCCGCTTGGCGGGACTGGCCAAGATCGCTGCAAGCTCGGCGATGAGACTCTCCAGTTCGGCCAGTTCGGTGCGCAGCTTCTCGGTCTCGAGAGCGGTCAGACGCCGGAGGGGCATTTCGAGTATGGCGTTGGCCTGGATATCGGAAAGCTCGAAGCGAGCCATCAGCGACGCTCTCGCCTCCGGTGTGTCGGCCGAACCCCGGATAACCGCCACCACCTCGTCGATATTGTCGACGGCGACGATGAGGCCGGCCACGACGTGGGCACGGGCCTCGGCCTCTTCGAGGCGGAAACGGGTCCGCCGCTCGACCACCTCCATTTGGTGGTCGAGGTAATGGCCGATCATGTCGGCAAGGTTGAGTGTGCGAGGCACGCCGTCCACCAAGGCCACGACATTGACGCCGAAGGTCTCTTGCAGTTGGGTGTTCTTCAGTAGCTGGTTGAGCACCACCTGAGGAACGGCGTTGGATTTCAACTCGATCACCAGACGGGTGCCTACCCGATCCGAGGACTCGTTGCGGAGATCGGCGATGCCCTCGACTCTCTTGTCGTTCACCAGGCTGGCGATCTTCTCCATAACCCGATCGTGGGACACCTGGTAGGGAACCTCGGTGACGATGATGGCGGTACGGCCCTTGCGGATCTCTCGGATGTCGGTGACGGCTCGCATCTTCACCGAGCCCCGCCCGGTGGCAAGCGCCTCTTTGATCCCGGCGGTGCCGACGATGTATCCCCCGGTGGGGAAGTCGGGCCCCTTGACGAAGCGCATCAGTTCTTCGGAGTCGGCGTCTGGATGTTCGATGGCGTGCAAGCAGGCGTCGACCACCTCGCCCAGATTGTGGGGGGGGATGTTGGTGGCCATGCCCACGGCGATCCCCTGGGAGCCGTTCACGAGCAGGTTCGGGAACCTGGCTGGCAGCACCACGGGCTCCGAGAGCTCACCCGAGTAGTTGTCGGCGAAGTCGACCGTGCGTTCTCGAATGCCGTCGAGCAGTCGCATCGACAGCGCCGACAATCGGCACTCGGTGTAGCGGGCGGCGCCGGGCGGATCGTCCACAGTGCCGAAGTTCCCCTGCGGGTCGATGAGCAGGTGCCGGAGGGAGAAGACCTGGCCGAGCCGGACCAAGGCATCGTAGATGGGGGCATCACCGTGGGGGTGGTAGTTGCCCATCACGTCGCCGACCACCTTGGCGCACTTGCGATGGGGGCTGGTCGGTCCAATGTTCGAATCGAACATCGAATAGATGATCCGGCGTTGAACCGGCTTCAGGCCATCGCGTACGTCGGGGAGGGCGCGGGACACGATCACCGACATCGCATAGTCGATGAAGGACTGCTCCATCTCGTCGTTGATGTCGATGGATGGTGTCGCTTGGATGGTGTCGTCGTCGCTCATGGGGCCGTCTCAGATGTCGAGGAAACGGATGTCTTTGGCGTTACGTTGGATGAAGGACTTCCGCTCGGCGACGTCGTCGCCCATCAGCACCGAGAAGACCTCCTCGGCACGCAGCGCATCTTCCATGTCCACCCGGAGCAGGGTGCGGGTCTGCGAATTCATCGCCGTCTCTTCCAACTCCCCGGGGTTCATCTCGCCGAGACCCTTGAAACGGGTGGGTTTCACCTTGGGATGGTCCTTCTTGAAGGCCTCGAGCATGGCGTCGTTCTTGAGGTAGTGGACCTTGGCGCCTACCTTCACTCGATAAAGCGGCGGTTGAGCCACGTATACGTACCCGGCCTCGATCAAACCGCGCATGTGGCGAAACAACAGAGTCAAGAGCAGTGTGCGAATGTGCGACCCGTCGACGTCGGCGTCGCTGAGCACCACCACCTTGTGGTAGCGAGCCTTGTCGATGTCGAACTCGTCGCCGATCCCGGTGCCGATGGCAGTGATGATCCCCTGCACCTCCTCGTTCTGTAGGGCCTTGGCCAGACGGGCCTTTTCGACGTTGAGAATCTTGCCCCTGATTGGCAGCACCGCCTGGGTCTTCGAGTCTCGAGCCTGCTTGGCCGGTCCGGCCGCCGAGTTCCCTTCCACGATGAAGAGCTCGCTCTCCCGGGGATCCCGGGACGAACAGTCCGCCAGCTTGCCGGGAAGGCTGTTGGATTCGAGCGCCGACTTCCGTCTGGTCAACTCTCTGGCCTTGCGGGCAGCCTCCCTGGCCTTGGCAGCGGTGAGGCACTTCTCGATGATCCGGCGCGCCTCAGCTGAATAGCGCTCCAGCCATTCCGGCAGTTTCTGGTTGAGGGTCTTCTCGACGTAGCTTCGGATCTCGGTATTGCCGAGCTTGGTCTTGGTTTGGCCCTCGAATTGGGGTTCCCGGACCCGCACGGAGAGAACGGCGGTGAGACCCTCGCGAATGTCCTCACCGGTGAGGTTCTCTTCCTTCTCCTTCAGAACGCCCTTCCCGCGGGCGAAGTCGTTGACGGCCTTGGTGACTGCCTTCCGGAAGCCTTCCTCGTGAGTGCCACCCTCATGGGTGTTGATGTTGTTGGCGAACGACAGCACCGACTCGGTATATGCATCGGTCCACTGCATCGCCAGGTCCAGTTCGGATTCCTCGGACACATCACTCAGGTCGATGATGTGCGGGTGGAGAGGTTCGCGGTTCGCGTTCAGGTGCTTGACGAAGTCGATCAACCCGCCGCGATACACGTAGGTGTCGGTCCGGGGGGGGGAGGTGCGTTCGTCGGCGAAAATGATCTCCAGACCGCGATTCAAGAAGGCCAATTCCCGCAGACGGCTGGCGATGGTGTCATAGTCGAAGACGGTCGTTTCGGTGAAGATGGCCGCGTCGGGCCAGAAAACGATGGTGGTACCGGGCTTCTTCGCCGGCTTGCCCTTGGCCACCCGACGCCGTGGTTTGCCTCGCTCGAAAGACTGCAACCATACGAAGCCGTCTCGTCTCACCTCGGCGTCGAGACGTATCGAGAGGGCGTTCACGACCGATAGACCGACACCATGGAGTCCACCTGACACCGTGTAGGCGCCAGCCTCGAACTTGCCGCCGGCGTGCAGTTTGGTGAGGACGGTGGTGAGGGCGGATTCCTTGGTCTTTGTGTGGGTGCCCACCGGTATGCCCCGCCCGTTGTCGACGACCCGCACTCCCCCATCGGCAAGGATGGTCACCTCGATGCGAGTGCAGAATCCCGCCATCGCCTCGTCGACCGAGTTGTCGATCACCTCCCACACAAGATGGTGGAGCCCCCGCGGTCCGGTGGTCCCGATGTACATGCTCGGGCGCTTGCGGACCGGGTCCAGACCTTCGAGGACGGTGATGTCCTTGGCTTCGTAACTGCCGTTGCGGGGGGCCGTCACCTGTGGGTTCCTCCAGAGGGAAAAAGGGCAGCAAAAAGAGGCGTTTTGGGGGGATTTACAACCTTGTAAGTATAGGTCGGAGTCACACTTTCGCCGAATCTCAAGTGGCTCACTGTTCAGCCTTTTCGGGGCCTCGGACGGACCCGAATCGCCTCCACCACCGCCGGCCCCAGACGTTCGTCAAGGCGGCGTTGGAGGTCCGACACTGCGTACTTCAACAGCGGAATGGAAGCTGATTCGGCCTCCACCACCAGCTCGCCTTCCTTCAAGAGGATCGGACGGCCGTGAGTGGCGAACAACTCCCCGGCCAAGACCTCCCACTCCGCCACCAGCTGCTCGAAGGTGTTGACTCCCGCCAACCCCAAACCGGCCAGCAGCCGATCGATTTCGGCGGAGAGCGGTGTCATGTCGGTCATGAGATCAGGCCCGGCATGACCCTCCAACGGTGTCCGGAGATGGGCACGTCTTCGGGCCGCGCCGAGGTGATGAGCGTCTGGGCAAGAGGAAGCGCCCCCACCAGCCGCGCCGAACGGTCGGGGTCCAGCTCGGAGAAGACGTCATCGAGCAGCAGCACCGGGGGCGAGCCGGCGGCTACCGTCACCGCCTGGTGGGCAGCGAGGCGAAGGCTCAGAGCCAAAGCGCGTTGCTCCCCCTGACTGGCGTGAAAGCGCGAATCGTGACCGTCTAGGGAAAACCTTGGCTCATCGCGATGCGGCCCCGAAGTCGTCTGTCCCCGTTCCAGGTCGGCCCGGCGACAGGCCGTCAGGGCGCCAAGCAGCCGGGTGGCAAACTGATCGCCACCGACGGCCGGGTCGATCTCCCCCCCCCACGACGATTGATATGACACGGTCACCTCGCTATCACGGCCGGCGATGCTGGAGTAGCACTGTCCCCATTCGGTTTGGAGAGCACGGACTACCGACGCTCGCCTTTCCATCACTCTGCCACCCGCCTGCGACACGCGGACGTCCCAGACCTCCAGGGTGGCCTGATCGGCTCCTTCTCTCCGACTCTGCCGAAGAAAGGCGTTTCGTTGCTTGAGCGCCCTCTCGAACTCGTGTTGGTCGAGCCCGGCCGCCGGCCAGAGTTGAACGGCGACCTCGTCGAGGATCTGCCTGCGCACCCCTGGACCCCCCTTGACGATATCGAGGTCTTCAGGCAGGAAGGGAATGGCGCGGAGGTAGCCAAGCAGGTCGGTCAAGCGAGCAAGGCGCTGGCGGTTGACCAGGACGCGGCGCCGACCGGCTGCCGACAGCTCGAACTCCAGTAGCGACACCGAGCTCCCCCGCTCCACCTCGGCTCGAATGACCGCCGAATCGGCCCCGTGGGCGATGAGCGCTTGCTCGGGAGCCGACCGAAACGACCGAGTCGAGGCGAGGAAGCCGACCCCCTCGAGCAGGTTGGTCTTCCCGGCTCCGTTGGGGCCGAGCAAGATGTTCACCCCCTCCGCCGGCTCAAACCGCAAGGCGTGGTAGGAGCGGAAGTCCGCCAGCTCCAGCCACAGCAGGCGCATCAGACGCGCACTGGCATGAGGACGTAAACGAACTCCTCTTCGCCGACTCCTTCGATGACGCTCGGTTTCATGCTGTCGAGCACCTGCAGACGGACCCGCTCGCTGCGAATGACATTCACCCCGTCCGCCAGGTAACGGGGGTTGAAGGCAATCTGAGCCTCACCCTCCCCTTCGTACTCGCCGGCAATATGCTCGACTTCCCCACCGACGTCTTGGCGCGTCACCGTCACCTCGATCCCGCCTTCAAAAAGCTTGAGGCGAACAGGGATGTGATCCTCGGCCACCAACGCAGCCCGACCGAGGGCTTCGAGGAAGGCCTCCCGTTCGACCACCACGCGGCGAGGGTAGTTCTCGGGCAGCAGAGACCGATACTTCGGAAAGGCCCCCTCGATCAAACGCAGGCGCAGCACCCCACGCTCGGAAGCGAATACGGCCTCTCGCGGCTGTATCGACATTGTCATGCTCGGCGCACCCACCGCTCTCGCCAGTTCTCGCAAGCCCCGAGCCGGAACCAGAGCGCTGGTAGGAAGGCTGGTTGCCGCCATATCCCGCACGGCCAGGCGGTAGGAGTCGGTGGCCACCAGCCGTAGCTCATCTCCTCCGCTCTCGAAAAGGACCCCGGTGAGGATGGGCCGGCCGGCGTCCGTCGAAGCCGCCACCGTCACCTGGGCGATGGCAGCCGCCAGTTGATCGCCATCCACCGCAATTCCCCCCCCCGCTACCTCTCCCAGGTCGGGGAAATCGGCCAGAGCGAGCGGCCGGAGAGTGAATCGAGGTCCCCGCCCAAGGATCTCTATCTCGGTATCG
>Ga0209751_10001645_pt1 | contig 22743 bp, 17 predicted proteins | sample RifCSP13_1_FD_184019 | JGI IMG/M metagenome (GOLD analysis project Ga0209751, IMG submission 184019) | Soil microbial communities from Rifle, Colorado - Rifle CSP2_sed 13_1 (SPAdes) (version 2) | ecosystem: Environmental > Terrestrial > Deep subsurface > Rock core/Sediment | place: Rifle...
AGAATGCCCCAGTGACGGCTCTGACGCTTACGGGACTGACTGTGAATCCCCTGAAGGTAGAGCGTGAGACGGCAAAGTTTGATTTGACCCTCTCGATGGTGGAGGGAGCAGACTCACTGACAGCATCCTTAGAGTACAGCACCGATCTTTTTGAAGACTCCACGATCAGCCGCATGTTGGGCCATTTCCAGATCCTGCTCCAAAGCATCACCAGGAATCCAGACCGGCATCTCTCTGATTTACCCGTACTGACCGAAGCCGAAAGACAGCAACTGCTAGTTGAGTGGAATGACACCAAAAGAGACTACCCTAAGGATAAGTGCATCCACCAGCTCTTTGAAGCTCAGGTGGAGCGTACGCCCGAGGCCATTGCGGTGGTGTTTGAAGACGCGCAGCTAACCTATTGGGAGTTGAACCGGCGAGCCAATCAGTTGGCGCACTACCTGCAAAAGTTGGGTGTAGGACCTGACGTGCTGGTTGGCATATGCGTTGCGCGCTCTATAGAAATGGTGATTGGTGTTCTCGGCATCCTCAAGGCCGGTGGAGCCTATATGCCACTGGATCCATCTTATCCCAAAGAGCGGTTAGCCTTTATGTTGGAGGATGCCAATGTGCCGGTGCTTTTGACCCAGAGTAGGCCCCTTTCGCAATTACCTAAAATGACCGCTGACGGACGACCGCTCACCGACGACGGACGACAGACGACCGGCGACGGACGACCGACGACCGACCGCCGACAGCACACGGAACGGTCTACGGTCATCGGTCCGCAGTCTTCTGTTGCGCAATCCGCAATCCGCCATCCCACTGTGATCTGCCTGGACACAGATTGGCAGGTCATCGCTCAGGAGAGCGAGGAGAATCCAATCAGTGGAGTGACGGCCGACAACCTGGCCTATGTGATTTATACCTCGGGGTCTACGGGCAGGCCCAAAGGGGTGGCCATTGCGCACCACAGCACAGTCACCCTGTTACACTGGGCAAGAACAATCTTTACTTCCGAGGATCTTACTGGGGTTCTGGCCTCAACCTCCATCTGCTTCGATCTGTCGGTCTTCGAGCTGTTTGTGCCCCTAAGCTCGGGTGGCAAGGTCATCCTCGCAGAAGATGTGTTACGACTACCCACCTTGCTTGCAGCCGAGGAGGTTACCCTGATCAACACGGTTCCTTCAGCGATGGAGGAGTTGCTCAGAATGGGAGCTGTCCCAGCCTCGGTTCGCACAGTCAACCTGGCCGGTGAACCGCTCCGGACTGCTCTTGTGAAGCAGATTTATGAGCGGATGAAAGCTGATCGGGTCTTTGATCTTTACGGCCCTTCTGAAGACACGACGTACTCCACGTTTGCCTTAAGAGCTGCGAGTGGACCCGCTACTATCGGTCGTCCCATCGCCAATACTCAGATCTACCTGTTGGGCTCGCACCTGGAGCCTGTTCCCATCGGGGTTCCAGGCGAACTCCACATTGGTGGTGCCGGCCTAGCTAGGGGCTATCTCAACCGACCTGATCTGACTGCGGAGAAGTTCGTCCCTAATCCGTTCAGCAAAAAGGCGGGAGCAAGCCTTTATAACACGGGAGACATGGCGCGCTATCTACCTGACGGTAACATAGAGTTTCTCGGTCGGATCGATCACCAAGTAAAGGTGCGCGGCTTTCGAATCGAACTAGGGGAGATTGAGACAGTCCTGGGTCGGCACGCTGCGGTGCGAGAGGCGGTGGTTGTGGCCCGGGAAGACCCTGAGAATGCCGAAGGCGGATTGCCGATTGCGGAGGGTGAAGCTGACAATCCAAAATCGAAAATCCAAAATCTAAAATCGACTGATAAGCGCCTGGTGGCCTACATCGTCCCGCACAAAGGACAAGCAACAACGATCAGTGAGTTAAGCAGCTTTCTCAAACAAAGACTGCCTCAGTACATGGTACCTTCCGTCTTCGTCTTCCTCGACGCTCTGCCGTTGACCCCTAACGGCAAGATAGATCGTCGGGCGCTGCCGGCACCAGACGGAGCCAGGCCTGAGTTGAAAGAGGCCTTTGTCTCACCTCGCACCCCATTGGAGAAGGTGATAGCGGCTATCTGGGTTGAAGTTCTCAAGTTAGAGCGGGTCGGTATTCACGACAACTTCTTCGATCTGGGGGGGCATTCCCTGCTGGCGACGCAGGTCGTGGCTCGGCTGCGCCATGCCTTGCAGGTGGAGCTTCCCCTGCGTGCCTTGTTTGAGAGCCCAACAGTAGCCAGTCTGGCTGTGCGCATCACAGAGATGCAAGCGCGGAGGACTGTTCCGAAGGAACTGGCAGAGGTGTTAGCCGATCTGGAATCGCTCTCAGACGAAGAGGCACGGCACCTGCTCGCTCAGGAAAGTCCTAAAGAGATCTGAGATATTCCCAGTCGCCCTCGATACCCTGAAATGTCTGGCCTATATCAAGGAAGTTTGGACCGACATGAGGCCGCTCAGCCTGAGGAAAACAATGGAACAAGCCGCGGCTAAAAGCTGATATCTTAGCCCGAAGTTCAACGATCTTGGGAACAAGAAACGAATCAAAGGCTTCACGAATCCCTGGGATTGTAGCTGAAGATGATCCCGATGTTCCTGCCGTCACTGCCACCAACGCGGTTAGCCCTGTCCTTCTATCGATTGATGGGCACAAATCGCGGAAGTTGCGAGCCGGTACTGCGTGAGCGAAAAATCACCTGAAGACGGTATGTCACCGTGTGAAAAGAGACCGAAGAGCGGGACTGATCCAGTCGGCGGTCTGCGAGGGAATGGATCACAGATGATCTCTGTGATCATCTGTACGTACAACCGGTCAAACAGTTTAAGGAATACCTTGAAGAGTCTTCAAGAGATGTCGGTTCCCACAAATTTGCGCTGGGAATTGATTGTAGTAGATAATAATTCCAAAGATGATACGAGAGAAGTAGTCAAAGATTGTGCGGTGACTTCCGGGCTAAACATTAAATATGTTTTCGAGGGCAAACAGGGGCTGTCCCACGCGAGAAATAGAAGTATAGCGGAGGCAAAGGGGGATATTCTCGCCTTTACCGATGATGACTGCATTGTCAGCGGCAGTTGGGTTCAATCCATATTTAAAGAATTCAAAGCCGATCCAGAGATTTCAGTCATCGGCGGTCGAGTAGAACTCTACAACCCAAATGATAGACCTGTGACAACTAGGACTTGCAAGGAAAGAGTAAGATTTTCGGTTCCCGGTCAATTTGTTAACCTTATGGCTGGTTGCAACATGGCTGTCGGCAGACAAATCTTTGCTGAAGTTGGAATGTTTGATCCCGATTTCGGCGCTGGGGCTATGTTCTTGTCTTCAGAGGATTCAGATTTTCTTTATCGAGCCTACAAGAAAAACCTCAAGATAGTGTATTCACCAGATGTTCTTGTTTATCATAATCACGGACGGAGGACAGAAGCCCAGGTTGAATCGTTAAAGCAAGGTTATGTAGTAGGGAGAGGAGCCTTCTATTGCAAACATATCTTGCGTGGCGACCGGGATGTCCTCAAATTGGCGTTTCGCGAAGTTTGCTCATTGATAATAAGTCTTCTTGTAACACTAGTTGTGCTGAAGCCAATCAAGGGACAGAAGAGACTTCTTGGTGGTCTTGCCATGGGTGCCGTGCTCAAATTACGTAGTTCTCGACAGCAACGAGGTTATACTGGAGTTAGTTGAAATTTGAATGAGTGGCTCCAACCGTGGGAACCTGCATGACGCCCTGATTATTTCTGCGGCCTTGCCTACACGGCGATATGGGCTTGTTCGTATTTCCTTCGAGCGCGTGATGATGAGGCTAACGAGGCAATGAAGGGACCTTCTCTCAAGACGCTGTTTCAAAGTCATGACGGCTTGGGATCCGATAAGTGGTCATCCTACATAGATATCTATGACCACGCGCTTCGTGGATATCGGACTCGACCCATCGATATGCTCGAGATCGGTATTCAGAATGGTGGATCTCTTGAAATATGGGCGAAATATTTTCCTAAGGCCAGGGCAATTGTTGGCTGCGATATCAATACGGCCTGTGAGTCTTTGTCTTTTTCGGATCCACGAATCTCGGTGGTCATTGGTGATGCTGGCGAGCCGGAGACAGCGCGTAAGATAGGGAGAATTGCCGAGACCTTTGACATCGTCATCGATGACGGATCGCATTTGTCGGGCGACATAATTCGGTCGCTAGCCCTATATTTTCCAAGATTAAAAGGAGGCGGACTTTATATCATCGAAGATCTCCATTGTAGTTATTGGCCGACTTTCGGCGGCGGTCTTTATGATGATTTCTCTGCAAACAATTTCCTAAAGCTCCTTGCGGATGTTGTAAACGTCGAACATTGGAGCCTGGAGAAGTCTGTCGGCAAGCTGTTTTCTGAGTTCTCAGAGCGCCACGACGTTAATGTTGTTGATTCATTTCGTGATGGAGTTTTCTCCGTTTCCTTCTATAACTCCATTTGTATTATTTCGAAGGGGCGTGAGGGCAAGAGTGGTCTTGGACACCGCATGATCGTCGGCAAACATTTTTATGTCGCCACCCCAATAAAGGAAAGTAGTCTTTCCAAATATGCGCTTGGAGACGAAGACGCGACAAAGCAACAGATAGGGCTTGCGACAACCGTGGTGAGGCCGAGAGTTGTTCAGTTTCAGGAGTCACCATTCAATGAGGGTGAATATTTGGAAGCTAATCCTGATGTTGCTGCCGCAGTTAAAGAAGGAGGTTTTCGTAGTGGGCGCGAGCATTACGAAAAGTATGGCGCAAGAGAGGGGCGCATGCTAAAGCGATAGAAATCGGCCCTGGCCGTAATTCGATTGCGCCCACAAAGAAAGGGTTTAACGTACATATCCTTGATCACGCTATTGCAACAGAATTGCGAAACAAATATCAGGGGCATGGCCTCAATTTGGACATTATCAAGGAGGTTGATTATGTCTGGCACGGCGAGCCTCTTCAGGAGTTGATAGGCGAAAACGTTGCTACGACTGGATTATTGCCAGTCACGTCATTGAACACGTACCTGACTTGATTTCGTTTTTGCAGCAATGCGAAGCATTACTTAAACCCGCTAGCGTTTTGTCTTCGGTCGTACCAGATAAGCGCTATTGTTTTGATTATTTCTCTTCAGGTAGCTCAACGGGTAATGTGTTTGATGCCTACGCAGGAAAGCGGGTGACCCCAAGTCATGGCCATATATTTGACCACTTTGACACGCAGCCAAGCGAAATGGCAACATTACGTGGTCATCTGATGGGATGGCAGGGGCGGACGCACTTGTGCATAAATGTCTGAGGCACAAGCGAACTGGGCACGATCGGTTTCTACACGGAGTATATTGATGCGCATTGCTGGCGGTTCACGCCAGCATCGTTTCGCCTTCTGGTCTCAGATTTGTTGAATTTTGGTTTGATCAACTCGGAAATCGAGGCAGAGTTTGATACGACGAGCTGTGAATTTTATGTTGCGTTAGGCAAGAAGAGTGCTGCTCCCATGAAATTAGATCGCCTTACCGTACTGCAAACCAGGAAGTTTGAGAATGCGTGATGCTGCGGTGTTTCAAACGAAACGACAACTACCGCCTGTATTGACAGGGGCAGCAATTGCCGAAACTCGCGGGGCGCTTTGATGTTAGATGGGACACGGGTTCAAGATAATATGACTTTATATAAATCGGCGCATAGTGGAAGCTGGCTTTTGTGGTTGGGGGTGACTGTTCTGGTGCTGCTAAAACTGCTTTTGGTATCAGGCAGCGCTGTAGCAATATCTTACGCACCTCATGACGATAGTCTCTATGTATCTCGTGCTTTTCATTTGTTGATAGATGGAAGCTTAGGGCCCTACGATGGACGTTTGTTGGTAAAGCTACCGGGTATTTCTCTATGGTTGGCCGGTAACAGATTGCTGGGTATCCCGTATGTATTATCAATTAGCCTGCTTTTCGCTTTAGCTGGAATCTGTTTTATCTCGGCATTGAAACGTTACAACGTTAATCAATTTCTATTGCTGCTGGTCTTTGGTTTGTATCTGTTCAATCCGGTGACTGTTGATTGGCAGTGGTTTCGTGTCCTCCGCGAGCCCCTTTCAGTCAGCCTGCTGGTGGTGATGTTGGCAAGCATGTTATTTGTGCTTTTCCATCTACATGAAAAGCGTCTTTCCATAATGCATTTAGCCACGCTAGCGGTTGTTTTTTCCTTTGCTGTGATGGTGAGAGAAGAAGATCGCTTGCTTTATGCCTTGCTGAGTATGTTCGCTGTTTTGGTCTTATGGATGTTTTGGCCGATTTTTCGTGGGTTAAGTTGGACATCGCGCTCTGGGGTGTTGGCCGTTGTGTTTTTGCCTTTCATGCTTGCCTTGGCTGGTAATGTCGCCATGCGTTCGTATGTCGAACGCCATTATGGGGCGCCGTTATTCTACGATTTTGGAGAAGGAGAGTTTCCACGACTCATTGCCGCGATTCGCAGTGTGGAATCGCGCAAGGATAATCGCCATGTCATGGTCACGCAGGAAGCGCTGGGCAAGATTCGTATCGCCGTCCCCATGTTTGCGCCGGTGATTGACCGTCTGCCTGCGCCCAGCCAGACATCCTTCTCATGTGAGCGGTTCCATTTGAGGCAGGGCTAACTCCCACATTACCTGGCGGCCAGGCTTATTTCCGTAGGGTCAGATTGGAGATCGAACGCGCTTGCCAAGAGGGCAGGTTGAAGTGCAGGGATAGGGGTCAAGGTTTGATCCCGCCCTTTGAATTGCGTTGGACCCGTGCATTTCTACAAGAGATGACGGGAGTGTTGCGCATGATGACGATGCCTGAAATTGTTGTTGTTGGTCCTCCGTCCGCAACCTACCCGGCTGATGTTGACTATGGCCGGATGTATCGGATAGTCACCATGACGCATCACTATGATAGTGAGCTTCAAGCCAATCAGAAAGAAGGTTGGAACAACCAGCCTAAAGACTTATATTTGAGCGTTAAGTACTGGTTACGATATCCGGATGTTGCGATCAATCAGGTTTTTGGTGTCAAGGCAGGTGGGGAACAAATGGGTGCGCAGGCACATTATCAACGACACGGGCAACATGAGGGACGTGTCTGGCAGGAGCCCGCTGGCGGCGCTGATCAAGCTTCTGGTTTTGTGTCGCCCATCGAATCGTGGAAAGTTCAGATTCTTATTAAGTCGTATGAAGAACTCGGATGGGTGATTGAGATTTGTGGTGCGTTAGCTTTTCTGCTGCGGCTCAGTCTTTGGCGTAGAGCACCATTGAGTCCCTTGATGTGGGTGGCGCTGATGTTCACGTTGTTCACAGGAGTGCGCGTATTGGCATTGTCATACGTCAGCGTCTATATAGGCAGATTGGATGTGCGACTGTTTTTTTCGACCTATGTGGTGGCGCTATTGATGGCACCGTTGATTATTGCTGATCTGAGCGCTTTGTTGGTTGCGCATCGGGGTTGGCTCCGTTCAGCCTGATTCAATTGCAGAAAGAAATTCACATGCTCACTCGGTTATTTGCATTTTTTCTGTATGTTTTGTGCTGGGCCCAGCCGCTTTACGGAGCATCGCCCAAAGAGGATGCATTACAGATTGAAATTCCCCTTGTGCAGGGCGCGGAAAAATATCTGGATTTGGTGGAGTATCCGGCATATCTGGTGGTGGCTCTCGAAAATAACGGCATTAAGGCCAGCAATAAAAACAGGACTCAAAAAAGGTGATTTTGAGAAAATTGTGAAGTAGAAATTTTAAAATGAGGCCTGCCCTTCAAAGAAGCTGGGGGGTGCTTATTTTTCGACCGGTCTCCAAAACCACAATTCCCTTATAAACTGGAAATAGTAGGCGGCCCCCCAGCGCAGCACCTGCAACTTTCGCTCGCCGCCAATTCTTGGCGGCTCATCGCCAGGAATTTCTGCCAGCTTTAGCTTCGCCTTGGCCGATCTAACTGACAACAACGGCTCCCAACTGATCTTGGTTCCAAACAGCTTTTCAGGCAATGCATGTGCATCCTCTCGATCCAGGCCCAGTTCGTAGGCGATGGCCTTTCGATAGACTCGATAGATCACCATTACATCGGTATAATGGCCGCCGTGAAGTAAGTTTACCGTCCGGGTGAACAGCCAGTTGCCGAATCCAGTAACAAAATCGTCATCTTCGCTCTTGGCATCACCCAGATAGCGTGACGCAATAACCATGTCGTAGCCTTCCTTCATCTTTGCAATCAACTCCGGGATTAGTTCAGGCACCGAGTTCCCATCGGGGCTGAAAGTGATGACTACATCACCAATCACCTGCGGCCAGACTTCGGTATAGCCATGGCGAAGTCCCTTCTGTTTTTGCACATAGACCTCGTATCCATTCTCTTTCGCCCACTCGATGGTACCGTCGGTAGAGCCGCCATCCACAACGATGATTTGATCCAGCCAGGACCTATCAACGCGCGGCATGATTGCCTTCATGCCATTGACTTCATTGAGAGTCATAACCAGGAGGGTTGTTTTCATTTTTCGTCCGTTTATTTCTTAGACAATTCTAAAAGCAAACTCAACACCGACCAAAAAGGTCACGGCAGCAGAGACGACAAGGATGCCCCTGACTATTTCGTTGACACCCGAAATTCCAAGGGCAAAGCCCTCCCCAAGCGTATTGTCAAATCGTCAATCAGATCGCGCAAAAAGCCTACCGCGCCCTTGGATTCATGGACGTTGCCGGGCCGATTCTTCACTCTCAGGATGTGTCCGGTCTGAGCCAGATGCGCGAGGATAGCATAGTAGGAAGACTCTTTACGATGGTGCGGATAGAATCCCCGAAACGCCAAACCAACACTGGCGCCTGTGGTAATCACGCTGCCGTCGATTAGGGTTAAGCCAATGAGTATGTCTCGCCCGGATGTCTGTTTCGTTGTACCGAACATCGCAGCAAAAGCCTATCAGCAATTGGCCAATGTGTATTCAGCAGTCGAACCTCCAACTTGGGCGTTGCTGTTAGCCTCGACTATAAGAGCCCATGGCTGGGAACCGGCGATTCTAGATTTTGAGGCGCAGCCGGCCGATACTGAAGCAGCGGCCGAACAAATTGGCGAATTGCGTCCCAAGATTGCCGTTTTCGTGATGTACGGACAGAACCCAAATTCGGGCTCGACTTCCATGATCGGCGCTGGCGAGCTTGCGAGCCAACTTCGCAGGAGTCATCCCGAGATAAAGATTGGATTTATTGGCTCCCATGTATCTGCTCTTCCGTTAGAGGTTGTGCAACTGCCCTATGTTGACATTGCCTTTATTAATGAAGGAGTGCATGCACTATTGGCCCTATTGAAGTCTGATCTTGATGAGGCGCCTGAAAAGGTTCCCGGTATTTGGTACAAGGACAAGCATGGGGTGCCCCGGCCCGGTGCGCCCGGCTGCGTTGTGACCTCGGCACAGATGGACACTCTGATGCCGGGCTACGCGTGGGATTTGCTTCCCAAGCGTAGTGCGGCGCTTGATCTTTACCGCGCGCATTTTTGGCACACCAATTTTCTGCATGAAAAAAGAACGCCCTTTGCAGCGATCTATACGTCGCTGGGTTGCCAGTTCGGTTGCAATTTTTGCATGATCAATATTGTCAATCGGACATCCTATGGAACCGATTCCACGGCCGCAGATTCCAGGGGTATGCGCTTTTGGAGCCCTGAGCTCATGCTCGGAGAGTTCGAGAAACTGTGGGATATGGGCGTGCGCACGCTGCGCATCTCCGATGAGATGTTTTTCTTGAACCGCAGGTACTACGTGCCCATTCTTGAAGGCTTGATCGCTCGAGGACTCAAATTCAATTTGTGGGCTTACGCTCGCGTGGATTCCGTGAGGAAAGATCAACTAGAGCTATTCAAGGCCGCTGGAGTTAACTGGCTGTGCCTTGGGATTGAAGCGGGAAATCAGTTCGTTCGTGTTGAAATTGATAAGGGACGATTTCAGCAGGTCGACATACGTCAGGTTGTCAGTGACGTTAAGGATGCGGAAATAGGCGTTCTTGGAAACTATATGTTTGGTCTTCCTGAAGATACAATCGAAACGATGACCGAGACTCTTGATCTTGCCCTGGAGTTGCAGTGCGAGCACGCAAATTTTTACGCAGCGCAAGCGCTTCCTGGTAGCCCCTTATATCTGTATGCAAAGCGCGAGGGCTGGGATTTACCCCAGCGCCCAGAAGAGTACGCTTTCCTCTCCTATGAATGCAAGCCCTTGCGAACGAAGTATTTGGAAGCCTCGGAGGTATTGCGGTTCAGAGACGAGGCGTGGCATCGATATTTTTCAGATCCGGGCTATCTCGGCATGATAGAGCAAAAGTTCGGTATTGATGCCAGAACAAACATTGAAGATCTCGCGAAGATTAGATTAAAACGTAAATTGCTGGGGGACTAATATGATTGCCACAACTGAGCTTGAAGCGCTAGCCAAGGAGTATCGGCGCGGTTTATTTGAAAAGTTTCTTGCACTGGGTCAAGGACACCCAGGCTCCACCTTTTCCATGGTCGACATTGTGGTGGCGCTTTACCACGGCGGATTTGTTCGCTTCAATTCCAAGCGGAAAAAATTCGAAGACCGTGTGTTGATTAGCAAGGGCCATGCGACCGTCGCTCTATATCCGATCCTCGCTCGGTTTGGGGTGTTACCCCAGTCCGAATGGGATGCGTGGGGCAAATCCCCGTCTGCCCTACGCGTTTTTGGTAACAACTCGATCCTTGGGGTCGATGTCACGTCAGGCTCGCTGGGGCATGGTATTGGAGTAGGTGCGGGAATGGCGATGGCGTATAAACGCTCTGAAAGCGATAAGCGGGTATTCGTTGTCATCAGCGAGGGGGAACTTTATGAGGGGTCGACGTGGGAGGCGCTGCTATTTGCCGCTCACTACGCCCTTTGGAATCTCACCGTGGTTATCGACATTAACTCATTGATTATTTTAGGACGCACAGAGGATTGCCTTTCTCTCAACCCAATACAGGACAAGATAGCGGGCTTGGGGCTGGAGATTAGGCAATGCGATGGGCATGATTTTGCGTCACTCATGTCTGCCCTCTCGAGTCAAACCGGCAGTACGCGGCCACTTATAGTTTTAGCGAACACGGTCAAGGGCAAGGGGTGTTCGCTCATGGAACATAAAGCCAACTGGCACTACTGGAACCCAATGACTGTCGAACAGATTGAACAGTGTCGAAAGGAGTTAGCATAATGTTGCAGCGAGACGCATTTATTAAGGAAGTCATTACTGCTATTGAGCGTGGTCGTGAAGTTGTTTTTTTGAGCGCAGACTTTGGTGCTGCCGCGCTCGACGATTTACGAGCTCGCTTTCCCAAGCACTTCGTGCACTGTGGGATTTCAGAGCAAGCCATGATTGACGTGGCAACTGGCCTTGCCCTCGAAGGAAAACAAGTATTTTGCTACGCGATGGCTCCGTTTTTGTCCCTTCGGGCTCTTGAACAAACCAAGTGTGGGCCGGGAATGATGAATCTCCCAGTCTGCCTGATTTCTGTTGGCGTCGGCTTGGGATATGCCGATGCCGGACCGACCCATTATGTTACCGAAGATTTCGCGTGCCTGCGAGCGGTTATAGGTTCAAGTGTCTACACGGCATCAGACTCGGCAAGCGCAACGTTGATTGCGCAACAACTGCTCAGTAAACCTGAGTTTGCTTATGTGCGCCTTGACCGAGATGAGCTTGCAGCAATTGACCCTGCACCAACTGCCACGGCGATTAACAGGGGGTATCGAATCCTCGGGGAACAAGCACGGAACAAGATCGCACTCCTGTCTCACGGAAAGATGGTTCATACATGTCTTGAAGTGGTTGGCGCAAGTCCCGAGCGATTTTTCTCGATTGACCTAATTCGCTCCAAGCCATTTCCCAAAGACCTTGCTCCTTTGCTGGCGAGGACTAGGGGGGTGGTTGCGGTCGATGAGCAAACCCCTTGCGGCTCCCTTGCGTCTGCGGTGTTCGAAGCGACAAGCTCGTCGAGTAATTTCGTACGAATTGTTTCACTTACGCTTCCAGAAATGTATGTCTTTGAAAACGGTGGGCGTGAGTACCTCTTGAACAAGCTGGGGCTTTCAGCAGACGCAATTCGCCAAGCCGCTAAGCGTTTAGGCTTAGATGATCATCACCAAGACGCTGTTTCGAGGATCCCGAGGATCCAGTTCTACAATTGACACGTTATACGAGCATGCTCGTATCTGCGGGGCCTTGGGGTGGTGGAGACACTGCAGAGATTCGGCCCGCGCCTAGGTCGATGGCGTGCCCGACAACTTCAGCACGCCGCAGCAGGATACGCGCGATCCTAGCCGGCGTTCAAAATGTACCTTGCTGAGCATCGTCCATCGAGACCATTAGAGCCGGCCATGAGGCTAGGCCCAGCCATCGCATGATCAGAAAACTCCGGAGAATTGCGGATATCCTCTTTCCAGCGGGGACCCAGCTGAGGAGGGTCGTCCGCCGAATCTTCAAATCGTGGTTGCTGACGCCAAGGGGTCCAAGAGTGGCGATGTCCATGAGGCTATCAGGCCTTATGGCAAGCTGCCGGCAAATAAAGCAAAAGGTTGGGTCGATCTTCAGATCCGTGCCCGGCAAATTGAGCAGCGCGCGCGTGATCAACGACACCGGTGGCCTCCAAGTGAACTCCAGGACGGCTCAGGATGCATCGATTTCGGTTGCCATCCCGGTAAAAAACGCTGGCCATGATTTTCGACTCCTGCTTTCATTGTTAAAAGCCCAGAAGGGCTTTAAAAAGTTGGAGATTGTTATCGTTGATTCCGGAAGTTCGGACCGATCGGTCGGAACTGCGGAGGAGTTCGGAGCGAAGGTCATAAAGATTTTACCCCAGGAGTTTTCCCATTCCTACGCAAGAAACCTTGCCGCTGAGCACGCAACGGGGGACTACATCTTATTCACTGTTCAAGACGCTCTGCCACCTTCGGACGTATGGCTGTACGAGCTTTTCAGCGCGCTTAAAAACAAGAATGTGGCTGCTGTTTCGTGCGCGGAATATCCTAGAGAGAATGCAGACCTGTTTTATAGGGCTTGTTGCTGGGGTCACTACAGGTTTCTCGAGGTTGACGGACGGGATAGGATACTGTCCAAGCCTGATACCGAAAACTACTTCACTCTAAGAAAAAACGGAGCGCTATCCGATTTAGCCTGCCTCATCCCCAGGGATTTATTCTTGAAGTATGGGTTTAGAGGCAACTTTGCCGAAGACTTGGACCTGGGCATGAGGCTCATCAAGAACGGCTTTAAACTAGCCTTTCTGAGCTCCACCAAGATCATCCACTCACACAACAGGCCCGCTTACTACCACCTCAAAAGAGGCTACGTTGATGCTTTGTTGCTTTCTGAACTCTTCCCGGACTTCCCGATTCTAGCCATCGAGCCGGGCCGCTTGCTGCGCGATATCCCGATTGTTCATCGAGTCATGCATTCGATTGTTCACGAGCAGCTAAAACAGATTGCAGTTCCTTCCTCCATAGCAGACATTTCAAGCAAAGTGATCGATCTATACCGAGGCTTTCCAGAAGCTAGCCCTCCGTCCACGAGCGTTGTAGCGAGAAACGGATATGTCGATGTGGAGTTCAGCGCGTTCGTGGAAAGTCTGTATGATCATCACAGCCTTCGGTGGAATAGCGGGTATGATGGGATTCTCCTTGGAGCGATGCAGGGAGTAACCAAGATGATTCTGGACTACATGGATAATGCTTATGAGATGATCGATGACACGGTTCTGGAAGAGCTCGAGTCATGTCTCTATAAGGCGTTTGCTTTACAGAGTGGCTTTCAATTGGGCTCTTGCTATTTTAAGGGCTCCGCCGGTACAAAAAAACAGCTTGAGAAAATTAACAGGGAATTGACCGAGGGAATATAGGGGTGAAGATCCTTTACCTCATCCATCAGTTTTTTCCTAAGTATTACACGGGTACTGAGCGTTTTATTCTAAACCAGGCGATCATGGCGCAAAAATCGGGCCATAAAGTTAAAGTTTTGACCTACAGCTTCTACGATGACGCCTTTTATGATCAAAGCATCGGAAATATACGGTTCAAGGAGTTCACCTATCAAGGCATCCCGGTGCTCGCATTGAAGCACATGATCTTGCCTGACGATATTCATTACGCACTTGAAAATAAGGATTTCTCCGTCGTCGCGCGCTCCTTAATAGAAAAAGAAGCGCCGGATATAATTCACGTCGGGCATCCTATGCGAGTCGGCGAGTTCATCAGAGCAGCCATAGCGTTGCGCATCCCTTATATCGTGACGCTAACGGACTTCTTTTCTATTTGCCCAAAGTGCACCCTGTTCACGTCGAGCCATACACTGTGTGGAGGACCCAGCCAAGGTCGCGCTTGTCTAGAGCTTTGCCCGGAATTTCCCATGGATGTGATTGTCGAGCGTTTGGCGACGACAAGGAATATTCTCGATCATGCAAAAGTGGTTGTCTCCCCAACAAGATTTCTTGCGAGCCTGATTCAAAAGGAATTTCCGCAACTGGATATCAAAATCATCAGCCATGGCGTGAAATACAGCTCGATAAAAAGGAATGCAAAGAGATACTCCAAGGGAGATCAGATAATCTTCTGCTACGCCGGTTCTCTTAATCGACATAAAGGAGTGCACCTGCTCGTTGAAGCTTTTAGGAACGCTCGTTTCGAGAACATCCTCCTTAAAATTTACGGATCGGGCGCAGAAGAACGGTACGTAGCTCAGCTCCGCGAGATGGCGGCGGAAGATAGAAGGATATGGTTTTGCGGTATTTACGAGGGAGGACGAGTGGGGGATATTTTGGCGGACGTCGATGTCCTTGTTATCCCCTCGGTTTGGTACGAGAACACGCCGATCGTCGTCCGGGAGGCACTCGCATGCGGTGTTCCTGTCATCGGATCAGACGTGGGTGGGATTGCTGAGGACGTCGAGGATAGAGTAACCGGCTATCTGTTCAATGTGGGTGACTCCGAACATTTGACGAGAGTCTTGAAGTTGATTGCCAAAAAGCCCAGCCTCCTAAATCCCATAAAGAGAAATATCGCCGAGCTGTGGATTTCCAACATGGAGCAAGAGTCCTACGCTTATGCCAGAATCTATGCTCTCATGATGGCAGGTATGGAAAACGGGGTCACTCCGCTCCTTGCCTCGTTGTGACGGGCCGGGCGGTGGATACGGGCGCGCAGGATGTAGCGGGAGGCGTCTATATCGACATTGATGGTAAGCTGTATATGAAAGAGTGCTCAAGTCAACCATCTAAATATCTTAGTCATGTGTAATTTTAACCTTTGTCGGGTCGAATCGCAGTTAGGCGGAGCCACGAACGACCGGCGAGGAGACTTTCGAATCCTCTCATTCTAGAAGACTTTGTGGCCTGTCCTCCACCTCGCGCAATTTTCTATATCAATCCACTCGCGATGTTCCTTTTGTTACACTGGTTGCACTGAAACCAATCGAGGGACAGAAGAGACTTCTTGGTGGTCTTGCCATGGGTGCCGTGCTCAAATTACGTAGTTCTCGACAGCAACTACGGTCGAAGTACAGCCGAACTGAAATGAAAATGCTGGCCGGAGCAAAGATTGTCTCTATCTCTCGAAAAAGTAGGTATTGATGAAGTAACGTTTGCGTCGTTTTCCTTAACGATCAGTTATGAAACATCTTCTAATCTCCGGCGAGTACCCTCCTGCACCCGGAGGAGGTATCGGGACTTATGTGCATCATATTTCACGGTTACTTGCCGAAAGCGGAGAGACCGTCCACGTAATCGGTCAGCTTTGGAAAGGAGCTGAGAAGGAAGTCGAAGAGAAGTGCTATGGAAGGCTAATCATCCACCGGGTTCCTTTCAAGAATTGGAGCGGGACACGGAAAGCCAGCGACGCTATGAAGTCGAAGATAGCAAGAGATCTTTTAGGATCAGCTTACCGGCCGCAATGTTTCTCCTGGCAGGCGAGTCTTCTTGCTGAAAAGCTCGTTGAGGAGGAGGGAATCGACGTAATCGAAGCGCAAGAGTATGAGGCGCCTCTCTATTATCTTCAGCTCCGACGCGCCCTGGGATTGGGACCGAAAAGGCACCCACCCTGCATCACTCATCTGCACAGTCCAACAGAATTTGTCGTCCGGTACAACGATCAGGACATCGGTCTTCCTCATTTTCTAACAGCAAAACGGCTCGAGGAGTATAGCATTGCAGCAGCCGATGCGTTGCTGTGCCCTAGCCGACATTTGGCTCGCGAGATGGAAGCTCTTTATGGATTCGCGAATGGCACTGTCGAAGTCATCCCTTATCCAATCGGCGATACTCCGCTCGTCGAAAGAGGCAATGAAGTGTGGGAGCATGGGACGATCTGTTATGTTGGGCGGCTCGAGCAGCGTAAGGGAGTGATGGAGTGGATTGATGCGGCTGTTGCCCGTGAATATCCGACAGCGCATTTCGAGTTTGTCGGGGCCGACACGCTTGACTCCCATGGGCGGAGCGTTAGGGAGTTTCTGGAGCGCCGGATTCCGAAGGACCTCAAGTGCAACTTTCACTTTCGAGGCAGACACGAACGTCGCTCTGTTCTGCAGTTCCTGGCACGTGCGCGCGTAGCCGTTGTTCCGTCGCGCTGGGAGAATTTTCCCAATGTTTGCATTGAGGCCATGTCCTCGGGCCTTCCGGTGATTGCGTCACGTGAGGGAGGAATGGTGGAGATGATTCGGGACGGTCAAACAGGTTGGCTCGCCAGAAAGGCGGGAAGCGAAGGTCTGGCCGAGGCTCTCAGGCGTGCGCTCGAGACACCGCCGATCAAAATTGCGGAAATGGGCCGTAATGCATCGTCAGACATCCGTGAGATGTGCAACAACGAGAAAATTGTTGCAAGACATTTGGATTTCCGTAGCCGGATTGTTAAACGAGGATCAAAGCGCTCTTTACATCTACCTCTAAATTTGGCGTGGGCCGGGAGCCGGCTTTCTCAGGAGTCAGCGCGCCGAAGTCCACAAAACGACCATAAAGAAGGTCTAGCGATTGTGGTGACTTGCTCCAATACCGCACAACTTCTGGCGGAATGCTTGCACAGTCTTGAGCGGCAGACACAAAAGCCTGCGGGTGTGGTTGTCGTGGTAGATGAGTCGGCTGATGGGCGAACACTGATCTTTGCGGACCAAGCGTGGAGGAATGGGTGGCAGGTTATTCACGAAAGAAATGGAGGGCCTGCATCGGCTAAAAATGCCGGCATCGAAGCAATTCTCAGTTCCGGACTGAATCCTCTTGGTTTCGCCTTTCTCAGTCCAGAAGCCCGTCTGGACCCCCGCTTTGTTTACGTATGTGAATCGGTCCTTCAGCGTTGCCCGGAAGTTGGACTTGTCTCATGCTGGACCCGTGATCCCGGAGCCGGTGACAGAATTTGGATTAAACCGTGCCCCAGCTTCCCCTACCAGTGGCTGTCAAATGAAGCCGCTCCCTTTAGCGTGGTACGGACGGAGGCATTACGGGAGGCTGGTAAGTTTCGTCCCGTGATGAGCCAAGGATACGAGGAGTGGGACCTTGTCAACGCGGTGATGGCGGCAGGATGGGTCGCTGTGACCATACCCGAAGTACTCGGTGATCATTGGTTCAGGGGAGACTCGATGCCACATATGACGAGTGTCCACGCATATGGAAGGATGCGCCGAGAACTTCTCGATAGGTTTCCGGATCTGATCACCCGTGATGCCAAAGACATCGTTCTCCTCACTGAGTCCAAGACTACACAGCTACTGCACGAAGAGCTTTCCACGTTGCGGGGGAAGCTTGCAAGGGTGCCCATGATGCTTCGCCACCCTTGTAGGACAGCATTACAGGCATTAGGGAAAGCAAAAAACAAAATACTTCGCCGTACTCGCGTCTGGACGTCCGATTTTATTTCTTCGCAACACCGGCCAAAATAAAAATGAAGATCGCCCTCATGTCCTTTGAGTACCCGCCAGAGACCGGTTTCGGCGGGATCGGCACATACACCTGGTACCAGGCGCGCGCCCTGGTCAAACTCGGCCATGACGTCCATGTGCTGGCTGGGGCGACCGATTCCACCGGACTCCGAACCCAGGAGCACGATGGAGTAAAGGTTTCCCGCTTCCGGAGCGATGGCACCCTGATGCGCTGCTTTCGGCAGCTCGACAAGTGGCGGTTGTGGTGGACAAAGAACCGTCTTGAGAACGCACTCAGCATGTACTGCGGCTTGCAGGCTCTCAGACGCGAACACCAGTACGACGTGATAGAAATGCCCGAGTGTGGAGCCGAAGGATTCTTGGTTAATCACTTGACGCGGGCAACGACACTTATCAAGTTCCATTCACCGGCTCGGCTCATCATGCCTTACTACGATGTGCGCCGGGCAGACATCATCCTGTGCTCGTTCGTGGAGCAGCTTGGAATGCGCGGCGCCGGTGTCTTCAGCGCGTGCTCACGGTTTCTCGCGCAGGAAGCACGGAATAAGCTCGCAGTCCGGCATCCTATTCGAGTCATCCCCAATGGTATTGACGTCGACCTGTTCGATGCTGCTGAACAAGTGGATATTCGCCGGAAGTATGGGATAGCCAGAGAACGAGTAATGATTTTCTTTTCTGGCCGGATGGAACGGCGCAAAGGTATTCATCTGTGCAAAGAGATCGCCAGCTCCATTCTAGAGCGTTATCCTGTTGCTTTCGTGTTCGCCGGGCAAGACCTATTCCATTATATGTCCGATACCCTCCTCCCCTATCTCCATACGAAGCAGCTCAAGGGCTCCGTTCATTACCTCGGCAAGCTAGATCAGACCGACGTTCGCTCCTTCTTGCGCCAGGCGGAAATCTTTCTGATCCCCAGCCTATGGGAGAACTGCCCTTACGCCTGTTTGGAGGCGATGGCCGCGGGTCGCGCCATCGTCAGCTCGGACCAGGGAGGAATGCCGGAGCTGATTCGTCACGGAGAGAACGGACTGATGGCGCGCTCAGGAGAGGTCGGGTCTTTTGTATCATGCCTCGAGCGGCTGATTGAGGACCGTCCTCTGCGCGAGCGGCTCGGAGGAGCGGCGCGACGCACCGTGGAGGAATCTTTCACCGACGTCCACGTGGCGCGTATGTCAACCGACTATTATCGCGTGTGCCTAGACGGCTCGATCCAATCGGCGGGTTGCGAGAATAAAGAAATCTGATGAAGGCGCTTGTGCTTGCAGGCGGGCGAGGGACACGGCTTCGTCCGCTGACATACACTTTGGCGAAGCAACTCATCCCGGTAGCCAATAAGCCAGTTCTCTTTTACGTGATGCAACAGATATTGGCGGCCGGGATCAAAGACGTTGGGGTGATCATCTCTCCTGAAACTGGCGAACAGGTGAAAGAAGCGCTATCCGGTGGCGTCGCGGGCCTGAGTGCCAGTTATATCGTGCAAGAGCAGCCCCTCGGCTTGGCGCACGCCGTTAAAACAGCCAGGCGTTATTTGGATGACGAGCCATTTGTCATGTATCTGGGCGATAATCTTATCGGTCAGGGAATTCGCGAGGTGATCCGAACATTTGAGGAAAGCCGAAGCGATGCGGTGGTTCTCCTCAAAGAGGTCGCTGACCCTCGTCTTTTTGGCGTGGCGGTACTTGACCGCGGCGGTGAGGTTCTGCGTCTCGTCGAGAAGCCAACAATTCCACCTTCCAACCTGGCTTTGGTTGGCCTTTATGTTTTTTCCCCTAAAATCCATTGGGCAATCGATCAAATCGGCCCTTCTTGGCGGGGGGAGCTGGAAATCACCGATGCGATTCAGACATTGTTGATGGAGGGGTGTAAGGTAAAAAGCACAATTTTGCAGAGCTGGTGGCTTGACTGCGGCAAAAAGGACGATCTTTTGGAAGCCAATCGGATTGTTCTAGATGAGTGGGTGGTGCGGGATATTAGAGGTACGGTTGATGCGAATAGTCAGGTGGTTGGCAGGGTGGTGTTGGAGAAAGAATCTTGCGTTAAGTCTAGCAGATTGAGAGGCCCGGTCGTTATTGGTGAGGGGACGATGATAGAAAACTCTTTTATCGGCCCCTACACAAGCATTGGCTCCCGCTGCCTTATAAAAAACTCTACGTTACAGCACTGCGTGATCCTGGATGGGGCGAAGATCGAAAGCGTCGGAAGACTGGAGGATAGCGTTCTGGGGCGCAATACGGTCGTCAATGGTGACTCCGGAAACCGACAATGTCTGAGGCTCCTGATCGGCGATGACGCTGAGATTCTCATTTAAAGCTTGATGCCTTTTTCGTTCGAGAAGCTAGATATTCCTGAGGTAGTGCGGATCAAGCCCAGATCCTTCGGAGATAAACGAGGGTTCTTTGCTGAAACGTACAAGCGCTCGGAGTTCTGCGCAAATGGAATCCCAAAATGGAATCCCAAATATGTTTGTTCAGGATAACTACTCTTGCTCGGAGAGAGGAGTTCTCAGGGGTTTGCACTATCAGAAACATCCGAAACCCCAGGGGAAGCTGGTCATGACTTTGGAAGGAGAAATCTTTGATGTAGCAGTGGATATCCGGCGGGGCTCGCCCACCTATGGAAAATGGGCTGGGATCGTTCTTTCAGCCGGCGATTACTGTTCGGTCTATATTCCCGTGGGGTTTGCCCATGGTTTCTACGTTCTCAGCGACAAGGCCAGGGTCGTGTACAAGGTCACCCAGGAGTATTCGCCGGAGTGCGAGCGCGGAATTATTTGGAATGACCCTGAAATCGGTATTCGCTGGCCGGGAGCGGCTCCTCACGTATCGGAAAGGGATTCACGGTTGCCGACGCTTCGAGAGGCCGACATCAACTTCGCGTACGGTGGAGAGTTGACGTGAAAACAGTCATTGTCACGGGCGGCTGTGGCTTCATTGGGAGCCACTTTGTTAGGCGGTTGATCCGACGGACGTTTTTTCGAGTAGTCAATTTAGATAAATTGACGTACGCTGGCGACCTCTTCCGTCTTGGGGACGTAACAGAGGGAGAGCGATACCGCATGGTGAAAGGCGACATTGCGGACCGAGATCTTGTTCGCGAGGTTTTCGAGGAGGAGTGGCCATGGGGGGTGGTCAATTTTGCTGCTGAGTCCCACGTGGACCGTAGTATCCTCGATCCATTGCCCTTCCTCCACTCCAATATCTTGGGCGTCCAGAACTTACTGGAAGCGGCCCGCCGGCATCTGGTAAGGCGTTTCATTCAGATCTCAACAGATGAGGTCTACGGAGACGCGGACGGGAAAGGCGCTTTCGATGAAGGCTGCTCGCTCAATCCTAGCAGTCCCTATGCGGCCACCAAAGCGGCGGCTGATCTGTTATCCAAAGCGTATTCCCGCACATATGGCGTTCCGGTTCTTATTGTCCGCAGTACAAATAACTATGGTCCCTACCAATTCCCCGAAAAGTTTATTCCTTTGCTCATCGGTAACGCGCTGAGAAAAGAGGAGCTTCCGATATACGGAGACGGGGCGCAGCGAAGAGACTGGCTTTACGTAGAGGATAATGCTGAAGCCATTCTCCGGGTCATGGAGACCGGACAGGCGGGCTCCACCTACAATGTGGGTACCGGAGAAGAAAGATCTAATTTAGAAGTGGTCCATACCATCTGCCGATTGCTGGCTGAGGAGACTGGAGAAGATCTTGAAGCTCTTTTGAGGAGGATCAGATTTGTCGCCGATCGGCCCGGACATGACAGGCGCTATTTTCTCGTTACGGAAAAGATCGCCAAAGAGGTAGGATGGACTCCATCCGTCTCTTTTGAGTTAGGACTTCAGAGGACCGTGCGTTGGTATGTCAACAACAAAAGCTGGACTGAGAGCATCCTGAGCGGAGAATATCGAGATTACTATACGGCTGTTTATGTCAAGGAATGGGCGACCAAGGGAAGCCGCTAATTATGCGAGTCATAGTTCTTGGGGGGAACGGCCAGCTTGGAACGGATTTGGTGGAGGTGCTTACCGATTTCGATGTCGCGCCTCTTTGTCATAGAGAATTAGATATCTGCGATTTCCCGCGCACTCGAGGCGTGCTCTCTGAAAAGAAGCCAGAGATAGTCATTAACGCCGTGGCATTTAACCGGGTTGACGATTGCGAGGAAGAGATAGAAAAGGCCTTTTGGGTAAATGCTTATGCGGTGCGAAATCTGGCGCAGATCTGTGCCGACCTTCAATGTACTCTGGTGCATATCAGTACCGATTATGTGTTTGGCGGCGACAAAACAACTCCTTATATCGAGGAAGATAATCCTAAACCGCTCAATGTTTATGGCGTATCCAAGTTGGCGGGCGAGTATTTCGTCAACACGATCTGTACTAAGCGATTTGTGGTGCGGACTTCGGGGCTTTACGGGGCAGCGGGCTCGAGCAGTAAAGGAGGCAACTTCGTCAAGACGATGATTCGCCTCGCCCAGGAAGGCAAACGAATCCGTGTTGTGAACGATCAGGTTCTGGCACCTACCTATACAAGAGACCTAGCTAACCAAATTAGAGAGCTTCTGCTAGCGCGAGCCTACGGTCTCTATCATGTTACGAATAGCGGGCAGTGTTCCTGGTTTGAATTCGCCAGCAAACTCTTCGAGATCATGTCCATAATGCCGGACTTCGGCCCGGTATCCACTGCGGAGTATGGAGCGGCAGCGCGACGCCCTGCATGGTCCGTATTAGCTCAGGATAAAATCAGAGGGATAGGCCTGAAGAGCCTCAGGCCATGGCCCGAAGCCCTCCGAGCCTATTTGCGACAGGAAGGCTATTTGGCGTGAGTCAAACTGTGCTCTTGAGTGACTCATGATGCCAATGGTATGTGG
>Ga0209751_10001647_pt1 | contig 22711 bp, 21 predicted proteins | sample RifCSP13_1_FD_184019 | JGI IMG/M metagenome (GOLD analysis project Ga0209751, IMG submission 184019) | Soil microbial communities from Rifle, Colorado - Rifle CSP2_sed 13_1 (SPAdes) (version 2) | ecosystem: Environmental > Terrestrial > Deep subsurface > Rock core/Sediment | place: Rifle...
GACATTGCTGACATTCTCAGCCAGGTATGTTTTGATGATAAGTCATTTCTGGAAATGCTGCATAGCCTTGGGATCAGAAACCGCTAAAAACCAGTTGAATAAAAAGACATTTATTATGGCAGTAACACCGGTAATAAAAGTTGGCATTCTCTCCGGAAAAGAGATAAAATTCAGTCTCAGTGGCAATTTCAGCGATCTGAGGAATGATTTACTCCGCGAAGGTACCTATTTGGCCAGCTGGCAAAAGGGGAAAGTGTTACTGGCTGCACCGGATGTTGAAAAAAGCATTACTCCCGGAACTGTATACCATCCGGTTGATGTAACCCGGGGAACATTTACCCTGCATAATGTTATGATCGGGATCAATTTTCACTGGCAAAAGGAAGAAGATCAGGTATTCAGGGGAAGCCTGCAATTGCTGGCTGAAAATGAAGGGATAACTGCAGTTAACATACTTCCTGTTGAAGATTACCTGAAAAGTGTTATTTCATCGGAGATGAGCGCCACCGCATCTGCAGAAATGCTGAAAGCGCATGCTGTGATCTCACGGAGCTGGTTGCTGGCCCAGATCGATAAGACCAAAAACCTGCATAAGGGAACCCGGGGGTACAAAACGTTGTTTAAAACAGAGGATGAAATCATCCGTTGGTATGACCGTGAAGACCATGCGTATTTTGATGTTTGTGCCGATGACCATTGCCAGCGTTACCAGGGTATTACCAGGTCAACTACGTCACTGGTAGAGCAGGCAGTAAATCAGACCCATGGAGAAATTCTGACCTATGAAGGAGCAATATGTGATGCACGTTATTCAAAATGTTGCGGTGGAGTAACCGAACTGTTTGAAAATACCTGGGAGCCCTTTAACCATCCTTATCTTCAAACGATAATTGACAACCCGGAAGTTCCGGAGGGATACCGTATGCAACTTTCGGACGAAGTAAATGCACGGAACTGGATTTTGGGTCAGCCACCGGCATTCTGCAATACCGATGACAGGAATGTGCTGTTACAGGTGCTGAATGACTATGATCAGACCACCCGTGATTTCTTCAGGTGGAGGGTGACTTATACTGTTGATGAGCTTAGCGATCTGATCAAAACCCGCACGGGTATAGATTTCGGCATGATCCGGGATTTGTTGCCGGTGCAACGCGGTGCTTCCGGACGGCTTATTAAACTGAAGGTGGCAGGCACAAGGAAAACAATGACAATCGGGAAAGAACTTGAGATAAGGAAGGCGTTGTCAACGACACATTTATACAGTTCTGCCTTTGTTGTTGAGAAGACAGGGGAAGGAGCAGATACCCGTTTTACATTGCACGGTGCAGGATGGGGGCACGGGGTGGGGCTTTGCCAGATTGGCGCTGCCGTGATGGGAGTAAAAGGGTATTCGTATAAGGAAATACTGTTGCATTATTTCAGGGGAGCGGCACTTGGAAAAAGGTATTGAAGAAGGAACGGGAGCTAATATTTGTTTGTATTCATACAATTGTTATCTATGAACAATACACCGGGGAGAACCCCACGAAATCCATGGGCCTGGATCCCCACGTTGTACCTCTACCAGGGAATCCCTTACAGTATTGTAATGGTTACTTCCGGATTGATATACAAGACCATGGGAATATCAGTGGCGGCCCTGGCATTCTGGACCAGCCTGCTATACCTGCCATGGGCCATAAAACCGCTGTGGAGTCCTTATGTTGAGGTTATTTCCACCAAAAGGAACTGGATCATCTGGACGCAGCTGCTGCTGGGAATTGGTTTTATCATGGTTGGTACAGCCATGCCATTGACGGTTTTTTTCCCGGTCACCATAGCACTTTTTGCCATCATTGCCGTTTCTTCGGCAAGTCATGATATTGCTGCTGATGGTTTTTACATGCATGCCCTGGATCAACACAAACAGGCTTTTTTTGTAGGTATAAGGAGCACTTTTTACCGCATTGCCATGCTTACGGCAATGGGGATGCTTCCCCTGATAGCGGGATTGATCCAGGAAAAGACGGGCCTCACCCCGCTATCGCTGAACATCTTTGCCCTGCCTGCCGCAGAATGCACGGTTGCCCCTTCCGATACCACACTTACCGGGGTCAGCGGTAAAACACAAATTCTAATTTACCCGCGGGAAGTAAAAGTTCCACTTTATCAGAAAGGAATTTCTGAGATTGATTCTGCTTCGGTCCTTGTTAGCCTGTCCGCACCCCCTGCATCCGGAGAGAAAATCGTGCTCAACCTTACCCACAAATCTGGCAGTAAAGATGTAAGCCTGTCGAAAAAGCAGACCGGGAGATATGAATTTACGGATCAAAACTGGAACAAGCCGGTGAGGTTCACTTTTAAGGTTGATCAGAACCTCGGCAGGAAAACCTCTGCCGTATACCGCATAACTGCCGGCAATATTGCTTTCAGCTGGACAATATCCCTCGGTATTCTTGGAATATTCCTCCTGTTGCTTGGAATTTACCATAAGTTCATGCTCCCTTATCCCGCAGAGGTTAAATCTGCCGAAAAGGTAAACCTGCGCGTTTACGGCGAAGTTTTTATATCCTTTTTCCGTAAACCGGGAATTGTACCTGCACTCATTTTCCTGCTGCTATACCGGTTCGGTGAAGCACAATTGTCAAAAATTGCAACCCCATTCCTGGTTGATTCCCGTACCAGCGGGGGAATTGGACTTACCTCGGCGCAGTATGGCATCATCTACGGCACCCTTGGTATCCTTTCACTAACAATTGGCGGAATACTCGGGGGAATTACTGCTGCGAAATACGGTCTGAAGAGGCTAATATGGCTGATGGCCCTATGTATGAACCTCCCCAACCTTGGATTGTTATACATTGCCTGGGCTCAGCCGTTACCTGGCGATATAAGAATTTACCTGGCCATTATGATGGAACAGTTTGGCTATGGATTTGGTTTTACAGCCTACATGCTTTATTTATTATCTTTTGTAGGTAACAGTAAATTCAAAACTGCCGAATACGCTATCGGAACTTCCCTGATGGCGTTGGGAATGATGCTCCCGGGGATGCTTTCGGGGTTTGTTGAAGAACTCCTTGGTTATCAGAATTTCTTTGTTTACGTAATGGTATGCACCTTGCCCGGTATGGCGGTGATACCGTTCCTGAAAATTGATCCGTTATTTGGTGTCAGGAAAAAGGAGGTATAATGTCAGCGAAGAACCTGATATTGTTATTATCTGCTGTCATAATGACACAGCTGTCAATGGCGCAGAACCATCCCAAACACGAAATGCGCGGCGTGTGGATCGCCACCGTTGACAATATTGACTGGCCTTCATCAAAAGGGTTGGATACCGGGACCCAGAAAAAGGAACTCACCGGCATGTTGGATATAGCTAAACAATACAATCTGAATACGGTAATCCTGCAGATCAGACCTGCAGCAGATGCATTCTACAACTCATCCCTGGAGCCATGGTCGCAATGGCTGACCGGCGAACAGGGCAAGGCCCCCGAACCGTACTATGATCCCCTCGAATTTGCCATTGAAGAATGCCACAGCCGGGGACTTGATATCCATGTCTGGTTGAATCCCTACCGTGCTGTTTTTGATACCGGCATGCTAACAGCCCCGGACCATGTTACCCGCAGGCATCCGGAATGGTTCCTGAGATATGGCAGAACCGTATACTTTGATCCGGGGCTTCCACAAACCCGTGATTATGTGGCAGGTGTGGTGAGCGATGTGGTCAGGCGTTATGATATTGACGCGGTTCATATGGACGATTATTTTTATCCTTACCGTATTGCCAATGTTCCTTTCCCGGATGACAGCTCATTCAGGACTTTCTCAGACCTTCCCGAAAACAGGCGCGATGATTGGAGGAGGAACAATGTGGATTTAATTATCAAACAGCTTCATGACAGTATTAAGTCGATTAAACCCTGGCTGGAATTCGGAATTTCACCGTTCGGTGTCTGGAGGAACAGGGACAGGGATCCGGCAGGATCAGCAACCCATGCCGGACAAACCAATTATGATGATTTGTTTGCGGATATTCTGAAATGGCAGGAAGAAGGTTGGATTGATTATGTGGCACCCCAGCTTTACTGGCATATCGGGATGGAAGCAGCGGATTACGCTGTACTTGCCGACTGGTGGAACCAAAACACCCGGGGCAGGCAATTGTATATCGGACAGGCACCTTATCGCATCGACCGGAAAGCATCTGCCAAATCGTGGAGATCGTCAGGTGAGATCATACGCCAGATAGAACTGAACCGCACGTACGCCAATATTGCCGGTAACATTTTTTTCAGTGCAAAGGTCTTGTTAAGAAATCCACAGCGGCTGAATGAAAAACTTTTGAAGAACCTTTACCGGTTCCCGGCACTGCCACCATCAAATAGCGGCATTTCAGCAGTTATGCCCGATCCTCCCGGAAATCCGGTACTATTGCCACAGGACGGCCAGATCATGCTGCAATGGGAAAAAGGAAAGAACACCAAATACTTTGTCCTGTACAGGCACCGCAAAGAAAAGCAAAACGATTCCCGGGGTCCGCAGGGCATATATTGTGTCACATCTTCATTGTCAATGACTTTCCCCGGGAATTGCCGTTCAAAAGCCTCAAAATATTCCTATAGCATTACATCGGTGAGCCCAACCAATACCGAAAGCAAGCCGGTATATTTTTTGAAATGATATTTTATAAATTGACCGGGAATACACCGTATGTAATACATAAACATCGTACTTTTGAACGGTGTGACGCAAAAGAACTTTAGAATTTAATGCGATCAGGGCTGTATAAATACATAAGAACATTACCCGGAGTGCTTCTGGGAATGATGATGTTGCTGTATGCTTGTCATTCATCCATATACCGCGGCGTGCAGGTGGAAATAAACACGATAGCTGACAGGTGGGTCCCTGACAGGAGGGAAGGCATTTGCGAGGTATGGGTGAAGCAGGGTAAGGATAGATCAATTATCCTGAAGGGGGAAACCATATTTCCCGGGGCAAAGGAGGAGATGCTAACCTCGGCGGGCAGGCATAGATTACAGGTTATTGACAGCATCCTCCTTCTTCCGGATACAGTAAATAATCCTTTCTGGCAGGGACTTATATCCCTGAGTGTGGCAAACTTAAGAAAACAACCGGATCATACCGCGGAAATGGTATCACAGGCCATCCTGGGTACCCCGGTACTGGTCTTAAAGAACAAAGATTCATGGCTGTTGATACAAACTCCTGACAGGTATATTGCCTGGACCGAAGAATCATCGGTTCAGCTTATGAAGCCGGAAGAAATGGACGGATGGAGACAGGCTGACAGGATTATTTACCGGGTAAATGCCGGATGGATGTATGCCTCTCCTGCTAAAACAGGCGTGGTCAGTGATCTTGTCATTGGTTCCATTGTGGTTAAATCGGGTGAGGAAGGTTCATTTTATAAAATTCTCATGCCTGATGACCGTGAAGGTTATATCAATAAAGCCGAAGCGTTGGATTTTGATGATTGGGCCGGCAGGATAGCCGGAACCGGAGAGAGTATCTGTACCACAGCTGAAACCTATATGGGCATTCCTTATTTATGGGGGGGCACATCTTCCCGTGCGGTTGACTGCAGCGGATTTGTCCAGGGAGTATTTTTTATTAACGGGATGGTCCTTCCCCGGGATGCTTCCTTACAATGTAATTATGGTTCACCTGTTGATCTTTCAACCGGTACGGATCAGCTGAACAAAGGTGACCTGTTGTTTTTCGGCAGAAAGGAAGGTTCATCCGGGAGGATAACCCATGTAGCTGTCTACATGGGCAATTCCGAATACATCCATGCTTCGGGAAGGGTTATGATCAACAGCCTCGATTCCACCCGGTTGAATTATGATTCCTACCGGAGAAAATCACTTATTATGGCCAGGAGGATGATCGGGGGAGCCGGTGAGGGAGGAATTGCCGGCTTAAAATCGCATACCTGGTATTTAAACCAACCATCACCATGAACAGTCGCAGGAAATTTCTTACTTATTGCGGACTCATTGCCGGAGGAGCCGGCTTCTCTTATGCATCGCTGGGTTCTTCGGCACGCGTTGGTGCTGGTAAAAGGAAAGGGACTGGCATGTCCATGAAGTTCAAACCCTATGTACTTCAACTAAAACATGTGTTTACGCTGGCCTCCGGATCGAGGAACACGACGCCGGTCATGCTTACTGAAATAACCTATGACGGGGTTACCGGATACGGGGAGGCCTCGATGCCGCCCTATCTGGGCGAAAACTATGCCACCGTACAGGCGTTCCTGTCAAAGGTCGATCTGTCGAAATTTGACAGCCCTTTCCTGTTGGATGATATTTTGACCTACGTGGAACAAATAGCTCCCGGTAACTATGCAGCAAAGGCTTCGGTGGATATCGCCCTGCATGACCTGGCAGGCAGGCTGATGGATCAGCCCTGGTACAGGATCTGGGGATTGAACCCGGAACGTACGCCCTATACATCATTTACAATAGGTATTGATTTACCGGAGGTTGTCAGGGAAAAAACAAGAGAAGCTGCCCCCTATAAGATACTTAAAGTGAAGCTGGGCCAGGGCAATGACAAGGAAATGATACTGGCAGTGCGGAGTGTGACGGATAAGCCCCTTTGCGTAGATGTTAACCAGGGATGGACTGACAGAGGAAAAGCCCTTGAAATGATCCACTGGTTAAAAGAGCAGGGCGTGGCTTTTGTTGAGCAGCCAATGATAAAGACAGCAGTTGATGATCTGGCCTGGCTTACACAGAACAGTCCATTGCCGGTAATTGCAGATGAAGCATTGCAAACAGTTTCTGATATGCACAAGATGCAGGGGGTGTATAGCGGCATCAATATCAAACTGATGAAATGCGGGGGACTCAGGGCTGCATTCACTATGGCAAACATGGCCAGGTCAATGGGCATGAAGGTGATGATCGGTTGTATGATCGAAACTTCCTGCGCTGTCACCGCTGCGGCACAGCTCTCCCCAATGGCCGACTGGGCTGATCTCGACGGGAACCTGCTGATCGATAATGATGTTTTTACAGGGATAAAGATCCTGGAAGGGAAGGTCATGTTGCCTGATAAACCGGGAATTGGAATCCTCCCTTTAGCGGATTGAAACAGGAATAATCAGTTTCAGGCTGAAGTTTCTACCCATATTGTATACACCCCGGCGTTGCGTCGAATAATTTAATTCGCTGTATTTAAGTCGGCTAAGGTGGCTTTGGTAAGCAACATCGGCCAGATTATTCATGGTGATATATAACGAACAAAGGTTTTTTTCATTCCGCCAAAAATCTGTTCCCAGGCCCAGATTCAACAATACATAACCCGGCGTTCCGGTTTCGGTGTTAAAAGCTGCGTAATAATTACCCTGTTTGAAGTATTTTTCCACCGTAAGCTGCAGGTAGGCGTTCCGAATCGTTTTGGACAGACTCTTTATATCGATCCTCACTGAGGATTGCCATTTTGGAGCAGGTATAGAGGGCAGATGCCGGGAGGAATCAGGCTGGGTTTTTTGTATTGCCGTTACAAACGAAAATGAATTTTCAACATGGATCCAATCGTATGGATGCGGATGAATGTCAATTCTCACTTCACCACCAGAAAGGCGTGCGTTGCCCGCGACATACCTGAAAGTACTTACGTCCCCGGAAATGGAATCACCTCCGGCGGCACCGCTTAATTTCCGTAAGTAGATGTAGTTATTAATGGTGCTGTTAAAAATATCGAGTTCGGCTGCAATATGCTCGGAATTAATTCCGAGGACATAGTCAAGTTGAAGGCTGTGTTCCGCACTAAGCCCGGGATCTCCAATTTCATACCGAAGGGTTCCTTCATGTATTCCATTTACGCCCAATTCGCCTATGTTAGGAGCACGAAATCCTCTTGATATATTGAATTTTGTGAAAACGGATTTTGTAATTTGCCATGTTGCTCCCAGGCTTCCCGAAATGCCGTTAAATCCTGAGTTAAATCCCGGGAACTTCAGCACCGACCCCACGGCAGGAGCCATGATCCTATTGTCAAGGCTGTCCAGGTACAATTTCCGGGATTGTTCCAAACGGGTATCAAAGCGAATTCCACCACTGATATCTACATTTCCAAGGTTTTTCTTAAACAGGATAAAGAAACCGGCATCAAACAAGGAATATTCCGGCACAAGGTATTCGTCGCCCCTGTTTTTTGAATTCTGCCGCATACCATTCAGTCCGAATGAAAGGGACATTGTGCTAAATTCAGGCATTAGATATCGGAGATCATAGGTGAACGTGTTCAACAGGAAATAAAGATCGTAATTGCCGGCATTCAGCACATTTCCAAATTCCTTCCGGTGATTCTGCTGAAAGCCAAAAGTTGTTTTCAGGCTTCCGTTGCGGAAAATGAAGTTGCTGTTCCAAACTACCTTATAATGGTGAATTTTCTGGTAAGGAGTAAACGGGGTATATGACAACAGATCATCATCCGTAACGATTATGCTTTCTGAGATGGTATCGCCAACAGGGAAGGACCTGGTAAAAGCCCCGGTTGTACTGTCGCGTTCACCTTCAACAATACCCGGTGTGAGGTTATAAATACTGAAATTTACATGAGAGTAACCCCATGGTTTTATAAATCCCGCCAATAAATTTGCACCGTTTTCCCGCCATCCCGAATTGAATACATAACCGTCGTAGGCATTTTTGTATGCATGGGAAATTTTGTTGCTGAAGCGTGCATCCCAGATAAAACCTCTGATATTACCGGCCATATTGGCGGACATTCCCGCAAGGCCGTTGTTGGTCTGATAGTTTGCCGCAACTGTGCCATTGATCCTTCCTTCATCAGGCGAAGGTGCAGCCATCATATTTATTACCCCTGCCATTGCATCTGATCCAAAAGCCAGACTGGCGGGACCTTTTACGATCTCCACCCGGTTTACCGCATATTCATCAATTTCGATACCGTGCTCATCTCCCCATTGCTGACCCTCCTGACGAATGCCATCATTAATGACAACTACACGGTTATAGCCCAGACCACGGATCACCGGTTTCGAAATAGCTGAACCGGTTGTAATTTGGGAAATGCCGGGTTGTGAGGCGACAGCATCTATGATATTGGATGATGCATTCTGCAACAAAACCAATCTTGGTATTACTGTGATCGGTGTGGGTGTCCGTTTCTGTTCGGCCGATTTTGACAATCCCGTGATAACAACCTCATTCAGCTCGGTAGCGGTGTATTCCATTTCGAAATCCATAACAGAAACGGTTCTAAGATCAATGGTCACGATCAATGACCGGTAACTGATATAACTTAGCTGAATAAGTACGGTGACTCGGGGAAGTTTGGTTATTTTGTAACGGCCTTCCTGATCCGAAACTGCCCCTGTTTTCAGATCGGGGAAATAAACAATTACACCGGCCAGTGCTTCACCTGTTTTTTTATCCGTGATCCTGCCGGAAAGGGAAGCTTCCGGTGGAGGTGTTCCTGAAGGGATGACCGGGGACGGGATCATCAGCAACAGGGCAACTATCATGAAATTTAAATTCTTCATCACATTCATTATTAATAATAAAATGAGGCTAATGGGTAATGTTGCCGGATACTGATTCAGTAACTGCGGCAGGTAAAAAAATAACGGAATTTAATTCAGAAACGGAGGTGCCCGAAGCAGGAAATAAGCGAAGGGATTTCTGAATACCGGCTCAAGCGGGTGGATCAGGTACAATTTACTGACCTGGTGAACAACAGCATATTTGTGGTATTCGCGGGTTAAACCGGGAACAAGCTCAAAACTGCAAATCAGGCAGAGTTTTTCAGCCTGGGTAAGGTTCTGCCCGTTATCCGGAAAGGAAATAGTTCTATGGTCAGGCCTGTGGTAATGTCCTGTTTTGATGGTAAGGAGAGCGACAAATACCAGCAAATGAAAAAAGGCCAGAATGATTATATTTGCTTTTCGGCTCATCAATTTAATCTGTTGTAAAATTAATCGCTTTTTGAGTTGTCATCCCGGATTTCATTTAATTAAAACATAGTATGATCAGAATTGTTTCCTTCATCGTGGTGAATTTGTTTATTCCGCTTTCAAATTCACAGGTTATTCAGAAAATACCTGAAATGTTTGCCCGCGGGGCGACACCCGAAAAAGCCGGGGAAGGATATGCGTTTACCGAAGGATGTTCCGTTTCTGCTGACGGAAGGGTATTCTTCACCGATCAGCCCAATGATAAGATCTATGTTTGGGATGAAAGCACGGGGATCAGTCTCTTTAAATCGGATTGTGAAAGATCGAACGGAACTTTTTTTGACAGGGAAGGGAATTTGATTGCCTGTGCCGACAGGTACAACAAGCTGGTAAAGTTCACACCTGCCGGGGAAATGCTGGAAGTATACACGAATGGATTTAACGGGCAACATCTTAACGGGCCCAATGACCTGTGGATTGACGGCAGGGGCGGGATCTATTTCACTGACCCTTACTACCGCCGCGATTATTGGGAAACTGGCCATACTAAGGAGCTGGAAGTACAGGGTGTTTATTACCTGGGACCGTCCGGTGAACTGGTCCGGGTGATCAGTGACCTGGTGCAACCAAATGGTATTGTTGGTACGCCCGATGGGAATACCTTGTATGTTGCTGACATTGGTGCACGGACTACATGGAAATATACAATTAATCCCGACGGGTCGCTCAGCAATAAAACGAATTTTGCACCTGCCGGTTCCGATGGCATGACGGTTGACAGCAAGGGCAATGTTTACCTCACGTTTGGAAAGGTACTGATATATACAAAAAGCGGTGAGAAAGCCGGTGAAATGGAGCTGCCGGAAAGCCCTTCCAACATATGTTTTGGCGGCAGAGACAGGAAAACACTGTTCATCACGGCAAGAACATCGGTTTACACAGTGAGGATGAAGGTTAAAGGGGTGGAATAATTACCTGTCCTTTGTCTTTTTGCCCCTTTTCCCTTTACAGGATTTCCACCGTTTTCCGGTACCCCAGGTCAAGCAATTCCGGGGCTTTTTTCAGATTAAAAAAATTGTATTGTTGTTGCATTATTTGAAACTTAAAGATTCTCAGGTTAGGGTTATAATGCCATACTATTATTTAACCGCCTTCTTCAGGTATTTATAGATCCTTTTAACAAATGGTTTTTCTCCTTTTGCCAGAAATTTCACTTCAACCGGGATATAATAAAATGCCTGCAAAAATGCCTTGTCTGCAATTTCAAGTTCCCGCAACCGGATGGCATCTTTTTCGGTGACAAGTATATAATTATTCTCCCGGGTAAATGTCCTGAATCTTGCCTTAATATCAAGGATGTCCCTGTAGGTAAAGGTGTGATGATCGGGGAATACAATTTCCTCTGCGATATTCAGGTTTTTTTCAAGGAATTCCCGTAAGGGCCTGGGGTTGGCAATTCCGGTCACCAGAAGAATTCCGGCGCCTGATTTGCGAAGCTGCTTATAGGTAAGTGTTGCAGGATGTCTCCTTTTTCCGGGGAATACCTCTGTCGGTGAGCCATATTCAAAGCGTGTAAAAAAAACAACCTGTTTTGGAAGGAGTTTCAGGTTATCAATAAATACAGCTCTGTCATTGGGTGACAAATGATCCGGGCATTTGGTTACAATAACAATATTTGCCCTGGTGGCATTACGCCAGGGTTCCCGTAAATTTCCGGCCGGTAGCAATACATCGTTAAATACCGGACGGCCATGGTCAACCAGCAGAATTAACAGGCCTGGTTTGATATAGCGGTGCTGGAATGCATCGTCCAGAATAATTACTTCCAGTTTTCTGTATTCCCTGATCAGGCGGTTCACTCCGTTTACCCTTTTCCGGTCCACAGCAACTGTCACTTCGGGAAATTTTGATTTGATCTGCATGGGTTCGTCGCCCAGCTCGGCCACGACCGATTTTACAGAAGCCATCCTGAAGTCCCGGGTCTTCCGTTTATATCCACGGCTTAAAACGGCAATTTTAAAGTCGTTTTTAAGTAAGCCGACCAGGAACTCAACATGCGGAGTTTTACCGGTACCACCTGCAGTTATATTTCCTACAGCTATTACAGGAAGACTTAAAGAGACTGACCGCAAAATCCCATGGTCAAATAACAGGTTCCGAATGCCCACTACCAGGCCATATAGCGCGTTCAGGGGCAATAGTGCCGGTCGTTGAATTTGCCGGGGTCCTGTCATATTTTCGGAAGGATTAACGGACCGATAATTCGAATGGTATCCGTGCCTGTATCCTGTCACCGCTTATGATTTGTTTCATATAACGGTAGTATTTGTAGTTAGCACCGAGTTCTTTCCGGATGATCCGTTCGCTGAAATCCTGTGAAAGCTCCTTCATGATCTGTGTAAAGGGATCTTCAAGCTTGGGTAATTCAATGATCCTGTAGTTTTCGAGATTTGCTTTCCGGGCGGCAATGTCGATTGAGGTGTTCAAACCGCCAATAACATCAACCAGGCCCAGATCAAGTGCATTATTACCGCTCCATACACGTCCTTCACCGATACTGTCCACTGCTCCGAAGGTCATCTTTCTGCCGTCGGAAACACGGGTGACAAATGTAGTATAGATCTTATCCACCATATTTTGCCATACCCTGCGTTCTGTTAGGGAGAGCGGTCTGTAAAACGAACCAAAGTCGGAATAGGTATTCGTTTTTTCCACATCCAGGGTAATTCCGAGCTTGTTTTCGAGAAAGCCGGATGCATTTACCTGAACCCCGAATACTCCTATGGATCCGGTGATTGTATTTGGACTGGCTACGATGGTATCGGCAGCCGCGACAACATAATAACCTCCGGATGCGGCAACATCTCCGAGGGAAGCGATTACCGGCTTAGTCTTACGGGCCAGGCTGAGCTCCCGCCATATCACTTCGGAAGCAAGGGCGCTGCCACCTCCCGAATTTACCCGGAATACAATAGCCTTAATGGATGAATCCTGCCGTGCGTTGCGGACGGCCTTAGAGATCCTTTCTGAACCCATGCTTCCTTCACCCTGTTCACCGGTGACTATATCGCCCGCAGCATAGATAACGGCAATTTTATCTCGGGTATAACCTTTTTCGTTACGGAGTTTCGGTGTCCTGAGATATTTATGATGGGTAACGAACTTTAGGTTTTTGGAATTATTGATATTTACAAGTTGTGCCAGCGTGTCGAGCACCTGGTCTTTATAAAGCAGGGTATCCACAATACCAAGGGATACGGTAGAAGAATCGTTCCACAGCAACAGGTTATCGGCAACGGAATTCAGTTTCTCAGGGGTTACATGCCTGCTTTCCGCAATCTGTCCGACGATATGGTCCCAAATAGAACCCATGTAAGTCTGGATCTGTTCCCGGTTCTCAGGGCTCATTTTATCGTACATAAAAGGTTCCATGGCGCTTTTAAACTTGCCATGCCGGATTATTTCAGGCTCTATATCAAGCTTCTCAAGAGTCTTTTTATAGAACATGACTTCGGCACTAAGTCCTACAAAGTCCACTGTTCCTCCCGGATTAAGGAATATTTTGCTGGCAGCGGAGGCCAGGTAATAAGTCCCCTGTGTATAGCTGTTGCTGAAAGCTACAATAAATTTTCCCGATTTCCGGAAATCCAGCAGGGCATTACGGATCTCTTCAAGGGTGGCTATTCCTGCCCGGAGACCTGAAAGTTCAAGATAAATACCGCGAATATTTTCATCTTTGGCAGCTTTGGCAATATTGCCAAGAATATCATTTAATCCGAGATGGTTGTCGGTTCCCAGGGTAGTAATATTATATACCAGCACGGGCATGGGTGACTTTCGGTCATTGATCGGCTGATCCAGTTTTAACAACAATACTGTATTCGCTTTAATTTCTACAGGCTTGTCCTGTGAGGTCATAATAGCACCAATAACACCCATGAAAATGAAGAACAGGAGGATTGTAGCAATGATAACGCCCAATACACTCGCCAGTAAATATTTAAAGAAACTTTTCATAGATTATAAAATGTTGGGTAAATTATAACAATATTAATGAAATAAAGGGAAATCACATAATTTTGCAGGGTAACATAACCTCATGCATCAGGTATTTTTATCCCTGGGAAGCAACCTGGGAAACCGGTTGGAAAACCTGAACAATGCAGTTGATCTGCTTGGGACCGGAACAGGTACTGTCGCGGCTGTTTCACCGGTATATGAAACCGAGCCCTGGGGTTGCATGCATAAAGTTAATTTCCTCAACCTGGCCGTTTCATTGAAAACACTCCTGGGTCCTCATGATTTACTTGCGGCCATCCATGAAACTGAGAGACATTGTGGCCGTGATGCATCACAGGGACATAATGCTCCCCGAATTTTGGACATCGACATCCTTTTTTATGATGCACGCATCATAAACACCAAAAAGCTGATTATTCCACATCCGTTTTTACACCTCCGGAGGTTTGTGCTGGTTCCGCTTGCGGAAATTGCACCGGGTTTTATCCATCCTTCATTGAAAATTCCCGTAAGTCAGTTGCTGGCAGATTGCCGCGATGAAAGAATGACGCTAAAGGTCACGTGAAAGCCGGAAACAGCGGATATAAAAAGGCAGGTCGTTACGGGTGATGACCGCGATGGTTGATTCTCTGGCACCAAAACCGGCAAACGGAAGTGTAGCTGCGGGATTGACCGGGATCCCAAACGAAAGTGTAGTATTGGTTTCGGCATATTTCTCAATAAACCTGTCAATCAGGAACAGGTGGGGAAAATCCTGGTTCTGTTCCGGGGATGTAACCTGGAAAAGCAGGTTGATATTATTTTTAGCAAATGCAAAAAGTCCGGCGGAAGCCAGATCGTTATGCTGATTATATACTCCGCAAATTTCCCCGGAATTATAACGGATAAGTCCGGCCATGATGGTGCGCAGAAGCCTGTAATTATTGATACGGATATTTTTATCCACAGGGATGTTTTTTTCAATTATGAACATGATCATATCATTGGGTGATAATCCCTTAATGAAGCTCATGCCCCGGGCGGTTGCCAGGTTTAGTTTCTGCCGTATGCCGGGATCAAAATCTCCCGCAAGTTTGTAGTATGGTTTGATCAGATCGAGTTCAAAACGTCTTTTTGATGTGTGTGGTGTTTCCTTTTCATCCAGGGGATTGTATTTATTCAGAACGATCCGGTAATACCGGAACCGGTTTGGAATGGCCATGATAAACAGGGCAGTCTTATCAACATTGATGGGGGTCCTGGAGAATATACCCAGTTCACCGGCAAAACCATGGTCATAAATGATATCCCTGCCCAGGTAACGCCGGGTAATAAGTGGCATAACCGACAGGTAGTCATCTTCCACCAGGGCATCCCAGGTATCACAGATCAGATCAAGAAACCAGGAAAGGGCATAAATATTACCATTAAAGGATTCAGAAATGCATTTGTCCCAGGCATTTACATCGATCTCACTGTTCTTCAGATAGCGTATGCCCATGGGGACAGGTTAGGTTAAACTGTTACAGGAACGGCGTCAGATTATATTTTCATCGGCAAAGCTAAAATAGCCTTTTCCTGCGATTATCAGATGATCGAGCAGGGAAATGTCCATCAGGGCAGCTGAATCCTTCAGCCTTCGTGTAACGGATATATCGGCATCGCTTGGTTGCAGGTTACCCGACGGATGATTATGACAAAGAATGATGGATATAGCCAGGTTTTCAATTGCCATTTTCAGGATGATGCGGATATCTGTTACGGTTCCGGTTATACCTCCCTGGCTTATCTTTCTCTTATCAATTACCCGGTTTGAGCGGTTCAGGATCAGGATCCAGAATTCTTCGTGGGAGAGATCAGAAAGGATCGGATGCATGAGAGTAAAAACATCTGCGCTGCCTGTGATTTTTTCCCTGTCGGGGGCTGCTGCCTGCTTTCTTCTGCGTCCAAGTTCAAGAGCGGCAACTATGGATATTGCCCGCGCCTGGCCAATTCCCTTATGTTTCTTCAGGTCAGTAACCGAGTATTTTCCGAGTATATCGAGGTTATTCCCGGCCATATTCAGGATTTGCCGGGCAAGTTCGACCGCGGTGATTTTTCTGGTTCCTGAACCGATTAACAAGGCTATTAATTCAGAATCACTGAGGCTCTGTATTCCCTTTGCCAGCATTTTTTCACGCGGCCGGTCTTCAACAGCCCAGTTCCTGATACTGAGGTTTGTATATTCTTCCATTGCCAACAACTTTTTGGATGAAAGGTAAGATTTTCTTCCAAAATAAAAAACCCCGGCGGATAACCACCGGGGTGACAGTTTTTTCTGGCCGGACCGGATCAGGAAATGCCGTTCACTTGTTTGGCAAGCTTTGATTTCAGATTGGCAGCCTTATTCGGGTGAATAATATTTTTCTTGGCAAGTTTATCAAGCATGGACGAAACTTCGGGTAAAAGGCCGGCAGCTTCCGTTTTTTCAATTGTTGAACGGATATTCTTCAGTGCGTTACGGGTAGTTCTTGCATAGTACTTGTTGTTTTCCTTACGACCTGCATCCTGTCTGATCCTTTTTTGTGACGACTTATGATTTGCCATTATATTCAATTAATTATTCTGTATGATTACCTGTTTTCAAAGAGCGACAAAAATAATTAATTTTTCAATACAGAAAACTTTTTAAAAAAAATTATACATTTGCAACCTTAATTTTAAAGTAGGTTTATTATTAAATTGAAGTATGCCCGTAAAAATCAGATTATCGAAAAAAGGCCGCAAGAAGTTGCCTTTCTACCACATTGTGGTAGCAGATAGCAGGGCGCCACGGGATGGTAAGTTTGTTGAAAGGATTGGCTTATACAATCCCCAGACTAATCCTGCTACTATTGAATTAAATTTTGATAGTGCATTAGATTGGTTACAAAAGGGCGCTCAACCTACTGACACCTGTAGGGCTATTTTATCAGAAAAAGGTGTTATGATGAAGAAACACCTTTTAGAAGGTGCGAAAAAAGGAGCCTTCACTGCTGAAGAAGCCGAAGTGCGTTTTCAGAAATGGCTTGGTGAAAAACAGGCCAAAGTAAAAGCACAGATGGATTCCATCGTGAAAGGCAAGGATGATGAATCCAGCAAGCGTCTTGCCGCCGAAACCAAAGTAAAAGAAGCAAAAGCACAGGAACTTGCTAAAAAGCTGAAGGCTCAGGCCGAAGAAACCAAAGCCGTGGAACCGGTGGAAGAAATCAAAGCCGTGGAACCGGTGGAAGAGATCAAAGCTGTGGAACCTGTTGAAAAGCCGGTTGCGGAAGCTACTGAAGAAGCTGCTCCTGAAAAACCGGGAGAAACCACTGAAGTATAATTGCTGTATTTCATCTTTATTTCCCGGCAGTAGAACTACCGGTGTGACAGTATTGTTTAACGGTAAACTGTTCTGATGATATCAAAGGACAAAAGTATTCTGTTGGGCACGCTGACCAAACCGCATGGCACAAAGGGATCGCTGCTGCTGAGGATTAGGGACCTGAAAGCTGAAGAATTTAAAGACAGGGGATCAGTATTCGTTGAAATCGACGGATTGCTGGTCCCTTTCTTTTTGGAGGAATATTTGATAAAAACCTCAGATTCAGCGGTAATTAAGCTCGAAGGAGTAATCTCGGAAACGAAAGCCAGGGAATTCACCGGGCATGAGGTTTATATAAATCAGAACCAGGTCAGTCGAAAACCGGGAAAATTAAGAGGAACAACGGGTATCCGGAATTACAGTGTCACAGACAGGAAACTGGGTTTTATAGGCCTGGCAACCGGAATAATCGAGGTGGCCAATAATCCGCAGCTGGTGGTAAAAACCGGTGACAAGGAATACCTTGTTCCCGCTCATAAAGACATCATCCTTGAAATCAACGACAAGGAAAAGGCTATCCGGATTGATGCACCGGATGGATTGTTTGAAATATAGTAATGAGTAATGAGTACTCCTTACTCGTAAATGTCATCCGGTCCGGTAACAGCCATTTCATTTATAAAATCTGCAATCTTATCCGTAATTGCTTCCAGATATTTTTCTCCTTTTTCTGCTGAGGCTTTGGCTGGATTTCCAATACCGGTGTCATCGGTGACTTTGGTCCATGCTCTTGGAAACCATACCCAGCCTTCTTTTCTTGCAGCAAACCGGGGTTTTTTAGAATTTCCCGGACCGGCTTCGGTCAAAGGCAGAACCAGCTGGGGAACAACATTCATCATCACGCTGGTTTCCATCTCGTTGGCATGATCACCGGCTTCTTCAAAAAACTTATCTAACGGTACTACTTCAAACCAGTTGAGTTGCGCGATAAATATTTCGGGGAATTTCGGCTGCAATTCACGGATTATGGATTTGAAATCGTTTCCGCCGTGCCCGTTAAATACGATAAATTTTGAAATGTTATGATTCGACAGGCTTACCAGTATATCCTCAATGATCCGGAACTGGGTGGATGGATTCATGTTTATGGTCATGAATCTATCCAGCTGGCTTGTATTTACACCAAAGGCAATTGCAGGCAAAACCACAACGCGGGCTCCCTTATGCCAGGCCTTCTCTGCAGCCATTCTCGCAATAAATTCAGTTTCAATCGTGTCGGTCCCAAAGGGGAGATGATAATTGTGGGCTTCGGTTGCTCCCCAGGGTAAGACTGCAATATCGTATTGCTGTTCCTGGACTGTTTTCCATGTGTTTTCACTTAATATAAATGGTGCTGACATACGCTTTGTTTTAAATTCAAGATAGCCAATTCAGGGAATACCTGATGTAATAATTATGATTTTTTTTAGTTAGCATTGTACAAAATTCACAATTTGGAATGGATATTCGCAAAATTCTGACACTTTTAATCATTATTTCTGTCATTACCGGGAAAATGCAGGGCCAGATTTTTGCCCCTTCAGCCTCAGACTCATTTGCTGCGTCGTATAACACACCATCCGGCACGGATAAGGTGTTTGTTTTTAACCGGACAGTTTACCAGGAAGAAATAACCGCCTCCATAACAGCGGTATCGGTGGACAGAACAACCGGGTGGACTTTTGAATGGTTTGTATTCAACAGGCTGAGTTCCGCTTATGAACCTGTTCCGCCTGCAGGCAGCGGATGGATGTCCGAAATCGATACAATTACCGTTTCATCAGGTTACCAGGTAATTATGACCAAGGGAATAAACAGTTATGTTTACCGTGTTTGGGTGATGATGAATGATTATCATCTGGAAATAACCAACAAGGATGAGGAGGATAAATTGCTGTTCGGATATTTTAACTGCACGTCACTTGATCTCAGGGCGGATACAATTCTTACTCCTCTTTTCTATTACAATCCTGATACAAAAGCTCAGATCAGTGTATTCAACAATTTTACCATCCGGTGGACAACCGATAACGAAGAGGCTTCCAATCCTTCGAGCCGGCTGGTAACGCGTGTTTATAACCCGCCATCTGCCGATACGTGGTATTTTCTGAGGGTCACTGACCGGTTTGGATTACAGCGATATGATTCCGTATTCTATGAATCCATACAATCAGAGGCCAGGATTACCGGAACCTATATCAATCTGAGCGATACATCGGCTTATCCCGGTACCGGTTTCGGCAATTTTTACAGCGATGGTATCAGGTCCGCGCCGGGTAAATACCTGTTCGATTTTTCCGCATCCAGGAATACTGTAACCTACCGGTTGGAGTTTGGGGACGGAGAGGTTTATGAAACATCTTCGGATACGCTGGAAATTATGCATGAGTACAAGGTACCGGGCAATTATAAGGTTGTGCTAACTACCAAATCCGATAAGCCTTATGAATGTCCCGATTCGGTAATGGTAGAGGCCGAGCTTGACTTTGCCGGGTTTTCACTCCCCAATGTTTTTTCACCGAATGATGACGGAGACAATGACCTGCTGATTTTTTATGATAACAACAACGTTTTCCGCAGCGAGGATGTTTCAGTGACATTCATTGATATTGCCATTTTTGACCGGGCAGGATTAAAAGTACATGAATTCGCGGGAAATATAAGGGATTGGAGCGGATGGGACGGAAGGGTGATGAAATCAAACAGATTGTCCCCGGAAGGCGTATATTTTTATGTGATCTCTTTGCTTGTTGCCTATGAGGATGAGAACAATCCGATCGGGAAAAAGGTCCTCAAGGGATTCTTTCATTTGTACCGCGAGTAATCTTTTATCCTGGGTATGATACCAACACGTGAAAATGCATGGAAGCTCCTGAAGCAATACAACCGGAATGAAAGCCTGATCAGGCATGCCCTTTCGGTTGAGGCCGTTATGCGGCATTTTGCGGGGTTACTGCATGAAGATATTGAGAAATGGGGAATTATAGGCCTCGTGCATGACCTGGACTATGAACAATATCCCGGACAGCATTGCACCATGACAAAGCAACTGCTTGAAAAGGAGCATTGGCCTGAGGAATATATACGTGCGGTTTTAAGTCACGGATGGGGCATATGTTCGGATGTGGAACCGGTTCATGTGATGGAAAAGGTCCTGTACACCATCGACGAGCTTACCGGACTGATTACAGCTGCTGTTTTCGTAAGACCTTCCAGATCGATCCTTGATCTGGAAGTAAAGTCAGTAAAAAAGAAATGGAACATGAAAAACTTTGCCGCTGGAGCCAGCCGTGAAGTAATAGAAAAAGGGATAGCCATGCTGGGAAATGATACGGATTATATTATCCTTGAAACAATAAACGGGATGAAATCAGCAGCCAGAGAAACAGGCCTGGAAGGATCTGTTATGCTGTAAGTCTCATTGCCAGATCCCCAAAATACCTCCTGCAACTACATAGGTAACAGCATGATAGCCGTCATACCCCATGCCAAAGATGAAACGGTTATTTCTCAGCCTGTAAATGGTTCCTGGAAATGCCAACTTCCTGAACGGTGACAGCATTGGCAGTGTTGCCAAAACTGCTGCGGATGTATGTGAGCACATCGGCAATCTGTTCGTCACTGAGATAATGGTGTGAAGGCATGGCTGTTTTGTACACCTGTCCATTCACCTCGATCTCTCCCTCAAATCCTTTGATCATTATGTTGATAAGCCGGGTTTTGTCACCTTCAACCCATTCGGTTTTTGTCAGGGGCGGATACATCCCGGGAACACCGGAACCGTTGGTTTGATGACATGCCAGACAGTATTTTGTATATACCAGTATTCCGTTTTCATTTACGGTATCCGCAGATTTTTTATTCCCTCCGCAGGAAATGAAAAGCAAACATATCATGAATCCTGCACCCGGGTAATATTTCATATCAGTTGGATTAATTGTAAAACACCCGCCAGACAGTCCCACTGACGGAATCGGCAATATACAGGGAGCCGTCTGGTCCTTTGGCCAGGCCGGTAGGACGATGTACAGCGTCACCGGGACTGATGACAGGCGAAATTCCCGCAAATCCGTCGGCAAATATTTCCCAGCCACCGGAAGGCAACCTGCTGTCAAAAGGCACGAAAATCACGTAAAAACCCTCCTGCTCCTCAGGTGAACGGTTCCACGAACCATGAAAGGCAATGAATGCTCCGTTGCGGTACCTGTCGGGAAACTGGTTGCCGGAATAAAAAAGTAGGTCATTGGGAGCAATATGGGCAGGGAATGCCATGATCGGGTCCTTTTTTCCTGCACACCTTCCGATACTGTCACCATTACCTCCGTATTCCGGCATAAGAACCTTCCTGCTGGTGAGATTATCATAATAACAATATGGCCAGCCGCAGTCATCCCCTTCCTCAAGCATGAAAAACACTTCCGCAGGCAGGTTTGCATTGTCATTATCATCGTACAATTCGGGAAAGAACTGATTAAGCTGGTCGCGTCCGTGCTGGACAACAAAAAGGTTTTGGGTATGGTGATTCCAGTCGATGGCAACACAATTTCGCAGGCCGGTGGCAAACCTGGAACCATTGTTTTCCTGGGTTTGACCTTGGACATCATCCTTAAACCGCCATATGCCGCCATAATTTTCCAGGATAGGACAGGGATCCATACCGGGTGAGCCGGGGGTGCGGTCATCCTGCTGGCATGCATTGGAAGGCGCGCCGACATTTACATAAAGGTTACCAAGGGTATCAAAGGCAATGGTTTTGGCAGCATGCTGGTACTCACGTTTAAAACCGGAAATTATGGTTTCCGGGGAAAGATCGGGGAGCAGCTCGTTGCTTTTCAGTTTATACCTGATAATGCAGGTATCATGGGCGAAATAGAGATAATCTTTGTGAATTTGAATTCCGGTTCCGGGAAGTTCCCCAAAGCAGGCAACTATATCTGCTTTACCGTCACCGGTTGTATCACGCAGGGCAGCTATACCGCAACCATTTTTTAGATCCTGGAGTGCGAGGTAAATATCACCGTTTTCGCGCACAGCGATGTGTCGTCCGTGGCCAAGATCATCGGCCACCACCAGGGCGGAAAAACCATCGGGAAGCCTGATTCCGCCATTGTTTTTATCGGGTATAAGGCCGGCGGGTTTATTGGTCCGTGTACAGGCAGTGCATATGATTATGCCTGCAAACAACACGGTTGAAAGACGCGGGAAATAATTTCCAGTCATGGCAGGTATTTTTTGTTTATCAAAGTTACAGAAAAAAAGTTATCCGATTATTTCCATGAATCATTTGCCGCTATACCTTCCGTCAACTGTTTTGGCCAACTGGTCACCGTTTTGAAACCATTCGTCAAAAAAATCGTATATATTGTCGTAAAGAAGGGGAGTAAAAAGTCAGCGATTGAAAT
>Ga0209751_10001648_pt1 | contig 22702 bp, 9 predicted proteins | sample RifCSP13_1_FD_184019 | JGI IMG/M metagenome (GOLD analysis project Ga0209751, IMG submission 184019) | Soil microbial communities from Rifle, Colorado - Rifle CSP2_sed 13_1 (SPAdes) (version 2) | ecosystem: Environmental > Terrestrial > Deep subsurface > Rock core/Sediment | place: Rifle...
ATCGTGCAGGCCTGGGTGCAGGTGACCCAGATCGGCCTGGACGCTTTCGCCGACCACAGCGAGATGGTAGTCTGGACGACTGACCTGAAGGACGGCGCGCCTTTGTCCAGCGCAACCATCCAAAGCGGGCCGGGAGAGGTGGAAACCGTCACGGGTGAAGACGGCATCGCCAGGTTCAATATCCCCAACGGGGCGACCTACCTGGTCGCAAGCAAGGGAGCGGATCAGGCTCTGCTGCCGCGTTCGATGTATTTCTGGGATGATGACGCCTGGTCGCAGAGGTCAGTCGACGATGAGCTGCGCTGGTACGTGTTCGATGACCGCCAGATGTACCGGCCTGGCGAGGAAGTGCACGTCAAGGGTTGGCTGCGGCGCGTCGGCGGGAAACAGGACGGCGACGTTGGAATGGTGGGCAAGGCAGTGACGGGCGTGCACTACTGGATCAGCGACCCCCAGGGCAACGATCTGGGCCGCGGCCAGGCCGAGGTCAATGCCCTGGGTGGCTTTGATTTCGCCTTCGTCCTGCCGCAGAAAACTAACCTGGGATATGCACAACTTTACCTGGAGGCCGAGGGCAGCCTGGGCGGGTTGAGCAACTCACAGTACTACCACAGCTTCCAGATCCAGGAGTTCCGCCGGCCCGAGTTCGAGGTAACCGCACGCAACGAGACGCCTGGCCCCTATTTCGCTGGAGAGCATGCCGTCGTTGCCGTCGAAGCGAAGTACTACGCCGGAGGTGCGCTGCCCAACGCCGAAGTCACCTGGCAGGTGACTTCCTCCCCCGGCCACTACGCGCCGCCCAACTGGCCAGATTTCACCTTTGGCAGCTGGCAGCCCTGGTGGTTCTATGGCCCGATCTATGAAGGGGAGTTCTACGGCCCAATGGTCGGAAGTGGGATGAAGGTTGAGACCTTTACCGGACAGACGGATGCCACGGGAAATCACTATTTGCGCCTTGATTTCGAAAAAGATTCCGAACCGAGACCGATCAGCGTGCTGGCAGAGGCAACGGTCATCGACGTCAACCGGCAGGCCTGGGCTGCCGCCACCAGCCTGCTGGTGCACCCGGCAAATCTCTACGTGGGACTGCGCAGCGAGCGTATCTTTGTCGAGCGCGGCGCGCCTTTGAAGATCGATTTAATTGTCACCGACCTGGACGGCAACCCCGTCTCCGACCGGCCGGTCGAGGTGCGCGCCGCCCGCCTGGAATGGAAATACCGGGGGAACGATTGGCGAGAGGAAGAAGTCGACCTTCAGACCTGCCAGGTGGGTTCAAGACTGGAGCCGGTCACCTGTATCTTCGAGACCCCGCTGGGTGGCAGCTACCGGATCACAGCCAGGGTCAACGATGAGCTGGGCCGGAAGAACCAGAGCCAATTCACCCGCTGGGTGAGCGGCGGGCAGCAGCCGCCCGCTCGAAAGGTCGAACAAGAAGCGGTGACCCTGATCCCCGACAAGGAGATCTACCAGCCGGGAGACTTGGCCCAGATCCTGGTGCAGGCCCCCTTCAGCCCCGCCGAAGGCCTGCTGACGGTCGGCCGCAGCGGTATCGTCTACACGGAGCGTTTCCGCATCGAGCAGAACTCCATCACCCTGGAAGTCCCGATCGAAGAAAAACACATCCCCAATCTGAACATCCAGGTGGACCTGGTAGGAGCCGCGCCGCGCAGCGACGACCGGGGTGAGGTCATCCTTGAGGTGCCGCCGCGGCCGGCCTACGCCAGCGGGCAGCTTAACTTAAGCATCCCGCCCCTGAAGCGCACCCTCTCCCTCGCGGTGACACCCGGCGAAAAAGAGTTAGAGCCAGGAGGGGAAACGACGATCGAGGTCGTTCTTAAGGACGCTAACGGCCGGCCGGTACCCGGCGCAGAGCTGGCTGTGGTCGTTGTAGACGAAGCCATCCTGGCCCTGAGCAACTACCAGCTGGCCGATCCGGTGGGCGTGTTCTATGCCCACCGATCAGCGGACATAATCAGCCAGTACGGCCGTGCCAGCATCGTCCTGGCTGACCCCCGCGCGCTAAGCGAGGCTGCCAGGGCTCGCGAATTGATGAAAACGGTAGAATTGCAAGCGGTTATGGAGGCGCCCGCGCCGATGGCCACGGAGGCTGCCGCTGAAGACGCGGGGCTGGGAGGCGCCGCCTCAGCGCCGATCCGCGTGCGCGCCGACTTCAACCCGCTAGCTGTCTTTGCCCCGCAGGTGCGCACCAGCGCGGATGGAAAAGCGCGGGTAGCAGTGAAACTGCCCGACAACCTGACGCGTTACCGCGTGATGGTTGTAGCTGTGGATGAGGGTCGCCAGTTCGGGATGGCAGAGACGAACCTGGTCGCCCGGCTGCCGTTGATGGTGCGGCCTTCTGCGCCCCGCTTCTTGAACTTCGGCGACCGCTTCGAGCTGCCGGTGGTGCTGCAGAACCAGACGGACGACCCCCTGCAGGTCGAGGTAGTCGTCCAGGTCGCTAACCTCGAGCTGACCGGCAACGCCGGTCTGCGCGTGGCTGTACCACCCCGTGATCGGGTGGAAGTGCGCTTCCCGGCAACCACTCAAATGGCGGGCACGGCCCGGCTGCAGATCGCCGCAGTGGCGGGGGATTACGCCGACGCGGCAACCGTGGAGCTGCCGGTTTACACACCGGCGACGAGCGAGGCCTTCGCCACCTACGGCGTGGTCGACGAGGGGGCTGTGGCTCAGCCGGTGACAGCGCCCGATGGCGTCTTCCCACAATACGGTGGCCTGGAGATCAATACCTCCTCCACGGCGCTGCAGGCGCTCACCGATGCGGTGCTTTACCTGGTTGCATACCCCTTTGAATGTACGGAGCAGCTGGCTTCGCGCATCCTGGCCGTGGCGGCTTTACGCGACGTGCTGACCGCCTTCGAGGCCGAGGGGTTGCCTTCACCGGCGGAGATGGAGGCGGCTGTCCAGCGGGATATCGAACGGCTGAAGGGGCTGCAAAACAGCGATGGCGGTTTCCCCTATTGGCGGCGCGGCCAGGACTCGATCCCGTTTAATACGATCCATGTCGCCCAAGCGCTGCAGCGAGCTGAGCTCAAGGGTTTTGCGGTTCCGGCTGAGATGCAGCAGAGCCTGCGCGAGCACCTGCGCCAAATCGAAAGCTACTATCCAACGTGGTACGACGAAAGCACCCGCCAGACGCTATCCGCTTATGCACTTTATGTGCGCAAGCTGATGGGCGACCGCGACCCAGACAAAGCCCTGCGCCTGATCGAAAAAGCCGGCCTGAAGGGACTCAGCCTGGAGGCGGTGGGCTGGCTGTGGCCGGTGCTGCAAGATTACTCCGCGGCCCGCGACGAGCTGGAGGCTATTCGCCGCCATGTGAACAACAAGGTCGTGGAAACGGCTGGGGCGGCCAACTTCACCACTTATTACGACGACCAGACCTACTTGCTGCTCAGCTCAGACCGGCGCACGGATGCCATCCTGCTGGATGCCCTGATCGGCGACGATCCACAATCCGACCTGATCCCCAAGGTGGTCAATGGGCTGCTGGCGCACCGCACCAAGGGGCGTTGGTCAAACACCCAGGAGAACGTCTTCGTTTTGCTGGCCCTGGACCGCTACTTCAACACCTTCGAGTCACAGACGCCAGACTTCGTCGCCCGCATCTGGCTGGGAGAGACATACGCCGGCGACCACGAATTCCGCGGTCGCACCACCGAGCGGCATGAGACCGTGATCCCCATGATTTACCTGGTGGACGAAACCCTGGGCGGGGGTGGGAGGCGCGACCTGATCTTGAGCAAGGAAGGCCCTGGGCGGCTGTACTACCGGTTGGGGCTGCGCTACGCGCCGGCAGACCTTGACCTGGATCCGGTGGACATGGGCTTTATCGTCCAGCGCAGTTACGAAGCAGTAGATGACCCCGAGGATGTGACTCGAGATGAAAACGGCACCTGGCATATCAAAGCTGGGGCGCGGGTGCGGGTACGATTGACGATGGTGGCAGACAACCGCCGCTATCACGTGGCGCTGGTCGACCCGCTGCCAGCTGGGCTGGAGATCGTCAACCCTGGCTTAGAAGTCTCCGGAAGCATTCCTCAGGACCCGAACAGCCCGGACTATCGCTACGGCTGGTGGTGGTGGGGGAGCTGGTATGAGCACCAGAACCTGCGCGACGAACGAGCCGAGGCCTTTACCTCCCTGCTGTGGGATGGGGTCTATCAATATACCTATATTGCCCGGGCAACCACGCCGGGCACCTTCGTTGCACCACCCGCCAAAGCCGAGGAGATGTACGCGCCAGAAGTGTTCGGTCGCAGCAGCAGCGATGTGGTCATTGTGGAATAGTAGAACATCAAGGAAGAGAGATATCCACAAACGCTGTCATCTCCCAGCGCACGGGAATCCCCCCGGGGTCGAAGTCCAGGGTGACGGTGTAGGTGATGTCGCCGCGGCGGTCTGCGCCCTGCAGGTCGATCTCGTGGATCACGCCAGTTAACCTTTCGCCGGGGAAGGCATCCAGGGTGACCTCGGCGGCCATGCCGGGCGAGAGCAGGGCAACGTCGCTCTCAGCCAGGTCAATGGTCTGCACCTGCCAGGTAGACAGGTCGGCCAGGGTGGCGACAGGCATACCGGGGGAGACAAACTCACCGACCTTCAAATCAGAAGACACCAACTTGCCAGTGAAGGGGGCGCGCAACTCCAGGTCCTGCAGGGCATGGCGCGCGGCGGCGACCTGGGCTGCGGCGTTCGCCCGGCGCGCCTTCGCCAGCTCGACCTCGTCAGGGTCGGGGCCATCCTTCAAGTCCTCATAGGCGCGCTGGGCATCGCCCAGGCGGGCCTGTGCTAGGGCCAAGTCGGCCTGGGCCTGTTCCAGGTCGATCGCATTGGTCGCCCCTAACAGGTTGTTGAGCAGGCGCACGGCGTCATCGTACTCTTTCTGAGCCTGGGACAGCTTGCTCTGCAGCAGGGCGCGGGTCAGGTTGTCTTCTGCCTTACCGGCGAAAGGCTCGAAGGCCTCGCGGGCGCGTTCAAGCTGCTCCTCCGCCAGGACTTTGTTAGCCCGGGCCTGGTCGACGTCGACCTGGGGGGAAGCGCTGTTCAAGTTGTTCAGGTGACGTTCAGCATCGCGCACAGCATCCCGGGCGTCAGCCATAGACTGCAATGCCTGGGCGGCGCGCAGCCCGGCATCCTCGTATAACGCGTCGAGGGCTTGTTGGGCGGATAGCTGCTCAAGTTCGGCGGCAGCCAGGCCGGCCGCCAGGCGGGAGTGACCGTCCAGACGGGCAATGGCTTCCTCGGAGGCGACGGTTTCCCCTTTAAGAACCAATACTTCTTCAACCAACCCGCCGGTATTAAAGCTCAGGTGAGCGAATTGGACCGGCACCACCCTACCTTCGGCCGAGACCAGACCAGGAGGGCTTTCACCTGTGTCCGTCTCCGGCTCAGGGGTGGGCTGGAGAGGCTGCGGAGCCAGGTAAGTCAGATAGCCCCAGTAACCGATAACGACCAGAATTAAAACGACGGGGATGCCGACGATGATTCGTCTTTTGCTCATATCTGTCTCTTTTTAAGTCGAGTAGTCTCATAGTCTGATAGTCGGATAGTCAAGATCGACAATTTTGCATGGCCCATGAAGTGCGAGCAGCTTATTTAGTCAGATAGTCAACCGATGCTGTATATCGACCGATGTTGTGTATCGACCGATGCTGTGCATCGGCGTAGTCACATGGTCAGGAGAACTTATTCATGTTTAATGGCTTCAATTATATTGACCGCCGCGGCGCGCCGCGCCGGATACAATGCGGCCAGCTGGGAGATGCCCAGGGCGATCAGTACGCCCAACAGGTAAGGGCCTGGGGTGAAAATAAACTGGAGATCGTAGCCATTCAACTCATTCATGGCGTAGATCATGATCTTCGCCACCACGTATCCGAACCCCAGGCCATAGACACCGCCGATCAGGCCCATGGCCAGCGATTCAGCCAGCACCATCTGGGTGGTCTGGCGGCGGGTCATCCCGAGGGAACGCAGGCCGCCGATCTCGCGCTGGCGCTCCACCACATTCATCACCAGTGTGTTAATCACGCCCAAAGCACCGATGATCACCCCGATCAAATTCAGCACATCGAACAGGCGGAAAGAACTGCCCAACAAATTCAGGATGTTGGTCTTGAAAACCTCGCTGGTCTGGACGCTGATATGGCGGCGAGCGGCGTAGCGGGTTTCGATCTCTTGTGCCACGCTCGAAACGGCATACCCCGGCGCGATCTTCACCGTGAAGCGGTCGACGCCGCCTTCGCCGAACCAGCGCTGTAAGTCAGCATAGGTGCTGTAGACGATGTAGCCTTGCCCGGTAAAATCGATCATCACACCCGCCACGGTGAAAGCATGCTCGCCGCGGCGGGTGAGCAGGGAAATCCTATCACCCTGGCTCAAGCCATAACGATCGGCCACCACGGTGGAAACGAACAGGGCGTCCCCGCGCGCCAGGCGCGCCCAGTTCTGCTCCGGATCCCCACTGCCAGCCGCGAACTCGATCGCCCCCACCTGGCGGAAGGTCCAAGGATCGATGGCCGCGAAGAACAAGCTATCGCCTTCACCCTCACCGGCAGGGGACATCCCTGGGGTGAGGCGCACGGTCAGATAACGCACCGGAGTCACCACGGCTACGCCGGGGATATTCTCCAGCTGGCGGGCGAAGGAGGCGCGCATGGTCATCGGCGAACGCACGTACAGGTCGCCGCCCAGGGCAGTATCTACCCAGGTGACCATGTCCTGCTCGAATGAATAGGCTAGAGAACCGACACCGATGATCATGGTCAGCGCCACCATTAAGGAGGCGACTGTGAGGGTGGTGCGCCCAACCGAACGGCGGATATTGGCGGAACCCAGCTGCCCCTCGTCACCATAGAGCGCCCCAGCCAGCGGGCGGGTCAGACGTTCCAGGCCGATCACTGCCAGGGAAACCGTCAAGGTAGCGCCAAAGAGGATCACTAATACAGAGGCACTGCCGGCCTGGAAATTGATCTCTGGCCGCCATTCCAGGCGATACAAGGCCGCCCAGCCCACGAAGAGCAGCGCCAGGCCGCTAACCCAGATCGTGGGCCGCACGGCCTGCACGCTCCGACCGCGGGCGCGCAAGGCTTCTAAGGGAGAGATGCGCGCCGCCTGAACAGCTGGCAGAAGGGCTGCACTGAGTGTTACCCCTATCCCTACGACGACGCTCTGGACTAATCCCTGCCAGGGGACGCTCAGCACGCTCTCAGAACTGGTCACGACAGCGCCCATCAAGGTGGTGAGACTGCGCGCCAGGAGAAGCCCGGTCCCAAGACCGAGGATAGAGCCGACTACAGACAGCATACCAGCCTCGGCCAGGACCATGCCCAAGACATGCCAGCGGTTCATCCCGATGGCGCGCAGCATGCCGATCTCACGCGTCCGCTCCACCACGGTCATCGAAAATGTGTTGTAGATCAGGAAAGCGCCGACAAAAATGGCGATCATGGAGAAGAAAGCCAGGCCTTGCTGGTAAGTGGCCAGCATTTGCGTCACCAGCTGGCCGCGCGCAGCCGGGTAGATCACCTGGCCGCGCCGGCCGATCCGCCCGGCCAGGCTTTCTTTGAGCAATTCGATCTGGCGGGTGTCCCCACTGATGGCAGGGTCGATGCGCAAGGCGATCTCGTCCAGTTCGCCACCGCGCCCGTACAGGTCCTGGATGACGCTCAGGGGAGCGAAGGCCACGACCCCGTCGTTGAGCAAGCCCACGCCCTCTTCGGCCAACAAGCCGACAATTTCCAGGCGCGCCTGGCTGTCCGGGGTTAAGACCACCAGGTCATTCCCAATCTGCAAACTCCTCTCCTGGGCAAATTTCCTGGAGAGCAAGACTTCATAAGCCTCGGGGTCGGGCGTGCGCCCCATGGAAAGCTGATAAACGCGCACTTCGGGATCGAGCACGGGGTCTACGCCGTACAGGTCGAGCACATTCCCGGAGGCAAGGCCGTTGATCGTGAAGGCGATCTGCCAGGATTCGGCCTCACTGGCCAGCAATGTCTGCACTTTCACCGAAGGCGTGGCGACCTCCACCCCCTCGGCGCGCTCGACTTGCGCGAGCAGGGCTTCTTCAAGGACATCGCTCCCCTGGTTGACCGGGACGATGAGCAAATTCGCCTGCCCGGCAGCGCGATCGAACACCCGGCGGATGGAATCCAGGGTGGACTGGTTGGTGACCTGCACCGCCAGGACGACCGCCACGCCCAGGACGATGCCTACCACGGTCAGCAGCGTGCGCCCCAGGCGGGTGCGCATATTACGCAGGGCGAGGAAGAAAGGCGCCAGAAATGGCAGCGAGGTAAGCATAGGTGTGGGGTGGGCACTGCGTAATTCGTGATGCGTGAAGCGTGAATTCACGCTTCACGTTTTACGTTATAGCTCCAGGGTTGCCATCACTTCTACGATTTTGTTGACCGATACGCCTTCGCCGTTGTTCTCCAGGCGATGGACGATCTGGCCGTCCTGGAGGAACACGACCCGGTCGGCGTAAGAAGCGGCGCGCGGGTCATGCGTGACCATGACGATCGTCGCGCCCAGGTCGCGGCAGGCGCGCCGCAGCAGCTCCAGGATAGCCGCGCCCGAGCGCGAGTCCAGGTTACCGGTAGGCTCGTCGGCCAGGACGATCTCCGGGTCGTTGACGAAGGCGCGGGCGATGGCCACCCGCTGCTGCTGGCCCCCGGAAAGCTGGTCAGGACGGTGATCGGCGCGGTCGCTCAGGTTGACCAGGGTCAGCAGGTCGGCGAGGCGCTGGCGGTGGCGCCCAATAGGTTGGCCATCGATCAACAGCGGTAAGGCGACGTTTTCAGCGGTGGTCAGGGTTGGCAGCAGGTTATAGAACTGGAAGATAAACCCTACCTTGCGCCGGCGGAAGCGGGTGATCTCGTCGTCACCGAGCTGGGAGAGCGGCTGCCCGGCCAGGATCACTTCCCCCGAGGTGGGCTTGTCCAGGCCTCCCAGCAGGTGGAGCAGCGTGGATTTACCAGACCCGGAGGGGCCCATGATGGCGATGAACTCGCCGCGCTGGACGCTGAAGTCGATGCCATCCAGAGCGGTGACGATTACCGTTCCCATCTGGTATTGTTTTGTGAGTTTTTGGGTCTCCAGGACGATCATCTCTATCACCACGTCAGACGATGCGTACGATCGATCCGCGGGCAGTCTTCTCCACCTCGATCCGCGTTGGAAAAGCGTCTCTGAGTTCATCGATGTGGGTGATGACAAGAATCTTAGCGAAATCCTGGCGCACCAGATTGATCGCCTCGATCAGGCGCTGGCGTCCCTGAGTATCCTGGCTGCCGAAGCCCTCGTCGATTACCAGGGTCTGCAAGCGGGCGCCGGCGCGTTGTGCGAGCACCTCAGAGAGGGCCAGACGGATAGCAAAATTGACTCGGAAAGCCTCACCCCCGCTGAACATTTCGTAGTCACGCTTCCCGGCGCTATCGCGAATCTGGATATCCAGCGTTTCCTTTAAATCTCCTCGGTGCTTGTCCTTGTAAGCCGCCTGGGTGACAAAGTTCACCGACATGGTGCCCATACTCAGGCGGTCGAGAACCTCATTAGCCCTGGTTTCGATTTGGGGGAGGGCCTGTTCGATCAGCAAGGCCGGCACGCCATCCTTCCCGAAGGCGCGCTCGATCTGCTTGTACTGGGCCACCTGGTGAGACATTTCGGCGCGCTCAGCATCCAGCGACTTGCGGCGGGTTTTCAAGTCTTTGAGGACCAGTACTTTCTGCCTGGCGGCCCCCACTTCCATGCGGGCGCGGTTTTCCTGCTCTTGCAGGTTGAGCAGGTCTCGCTCAGCTGTATACAAGTCAGGCGCTTGAGCCTGGGCTGCAGCCAGGGCTGCCGCGGCGTCGGACGCCTCCTTCTGCTGGCGGTCGAGCTCAACCTGCTGGGCGGCGATCTGCGACTGCAGGTCAGCGATCTCGCGATCGAGCGGTGCCAGGGTGGCACGCGCCCTCTCTAAGGTGCGCATCTCCCTTTCAGTTGCGCGGCCGACAGCCTCGGCGCGGCGGTCAGCATCATGCGCGGCGGCATCGTAGCCGATCGCCTTGAGCTCGGCGTCGATCTCTGCCAAACGGGCGCGCGCCTCGGCGGCGAAGGTTTCCAATTCCAGGTCGCGGGCGATCGCCGCCAGGCGAGGCGCCAGGTTGGCTTCCCATTCCTGCCTGTGAGAGATGAGCATGTCCAGGCGGCTGGAGAGACCAGCTAAAGTTTGGGTATGGGCGCGCAGCTGTTCCTCGGCTGGAGCAAGCTGGTCGATTTGTTCTGAGAGATCGCGTACCTGTTCATCCGCCTGTTCGAGCACGGCCTTATTCGTGCGGTAGCGATCACCCAACTCCTTGCCTTGCTCGGTCAAGGCCTCGATCAGGGCCTGGCGCTCAGCCTGGCTAAGGGGCTGACCGCACAGAGGACAGGTCGCCCCCTCAGTTTGCGTGAGCTGGTCGATGCGCGCTTTGAGCTCGTCCATTTCAGCTTTGAGGCGCGGATTTTCAGCCCTGGCCTCAGCCAGGCTTTGCAGGGCGGTCTGCCGCTGCTCATCCAGTCGCGCCCGGCGGGCGATCTTGGCCTCGGTCACTACTGCCTCGGCCTGGACGATGACAATTTGAGCTTCCAGGTCTGCAATTTGTCCCTGGTAAGAATCAACTTCCAGCTGCCGGGTTTGCAAGCTTTGCTGTTCTTGGGTCAAGGCTGAGCGGGCAGCGGTGATCTCATCCAACGGTTCCTGGCGGCGCTTCTCGTGGTCGCGGAAGCGGGCGGCGATCTCATCCCAGCGTTCCAGGCTGGCGCGCGCCTGCTGCCAGGCCGCATAGGCCGCTTCGATCGCCTCGGCGCGGGAGAGCACCTGGGCGAAGGAGCTTCGCTCCACCTGCCGTTCCGCCAGGCGGGTTTCCAGGTCGCTCGACCTGCGTAGAGCGCCCTCCAACTGCCGGGCCAGAGTCTCCACAAGTTTTTCTTGTTCCTTCAGGGTGGCGACGATCTGGCGGAGATTGTCCAGGACAGTCTCCTGAGCAGCCCGCGCCTGGGAAAGTCGATCCAACTGCTCTTGAAGTTCTTTCAAGCGCGCCTGGCGAACCCCCGCCTGACCCAGCTCAGCGGCGATCTCCTGCAACCGGCCGTCCAAGGCGCTGATCTGACCTTCGACGGACTTACGCCGATCGGCGGCGCGCTGGCGGTATGTCTCCCAAACTTCCAGGCCAAGAATACTGCTGAGGATGCGTTTACGGTCGCCCGGCCGCTGCTGGGTGAACTGGTCAGCCTTACCCTGCAAGAAGAAAGACGCGTTGACGAAAGTTTCGTAGTCGAGGCGCAGGGTTTGCTGGATGCGCGTCTCGGTATCGCGCAGGGTACGTTCGGTGAGGGGCTTCCACTCGACGGAGGACGAAGGACGAAAGACCGATGACAGAGCTCCTCCGTCCTGTGTCAACCGTCCCCCATCTTGAAGGATGTGAAACTCAAGCACGGCGGTCTTGTCGCGCGGCTTGGAACGCAGGACCTGGTAGACATTGCCCTCGTAGGCAAAGGTTAAACGCACCTCGGCGGCGTCGCAATAAGCATTGATCAACGAATCGTCGCGCTTGCGCGCCTGGCCAAAGAGCGCCCAGGTGATGGCGTCGAGCAGGGAAGACTTCCCCGCCCCGTTGGGACCGGCGATGCAGGCCAGCTCGAATGAGGAAAAGTCGAGCTCGACGGGATCACGATAGGAGAGGAAACCGGAGAGGGAGAGATGCAGAGGGATCATGGTGAAGACAATATATTGCGCAGGTGATTGGGACGATTATAACAAATGGCAAAGAGATGGGATGCCCAAGGAGAGGCAGTTTTAACGCGCCTCGCCCCAGGCTGATCGACCCGGGGCGAGGGTGGGGGTGGGGGTGTTTTATGCTAAGGCGATACCAGGTCAGACTGCGGAGCGAAATTCGCAATAGGACCTGCGCGTTTGATTTGTACATAGAGCCAGTAGCGGTCTGGCCGGTACATCTCGCAACCCACGATATACACATACCAGGTTCCAGGGGCGGGATCGGTGATCATTGCGCGCTCGGGCGCATTCCCCGTCGCGCCAGCCAGCAATACCTGGTTAAAACCAGGATCGAGAATGAACATATCGATATCATTGGTGCGCTTTATAACCCAATTCCACCTCCAGACCAGCTTGAAAGTCGCCACGCTGGCTCCTTCTGGGATCTCCACCGGGACAAGGATCGTCTCACCTGGGTGGATCAGGCCCTTGGCGATGAGGGTGCGCTGCCCCTGGCGCAGATTTTCCCTGACGATCCGCACTTTGAAGCTGACCGGCGCCTCGTTAATGAAGTCGCTGGCCAGGGAGACTTTCATCAAGCCCGGTTCCATCGGCTGATAGGCCACGGTATCCCCTGCCAGAGTCCAGGGACCATCTTCGACCTCAATGGAAAAGGATTTACCTAATTTATAGGGATACCAGTAATTGGAGATAGGGTGAGGGAAGGCAGCATGCTTGGCGCTCTGCACGTGAACTTCCAGGGCATTGGACCATAAAGCGTAGGCGGAGTTGTCTGGAGTGGCAATGTCAAAGACTTCGATCGTTACCTTGCCGGTGAAGGGGGCGATTTGAAAGACCAGGTCAAAAGATTCGCCTGGTACGAGGCTGATCTCGTCGCTTTCGTAGGTTTCTACCTCGTTTATAACCGGTTCGCCCAGGATATTCGCCTGGAGTTCCCCTACCATGATCGGATACTCGAGCCCCGCGTCTCCGCACTTTAGCTCCTCCAGGGCGGCGACTGCATCGAGCGTCCCATATCCCTGATCGTTGACATCCTGCCAGCTGACACCCACGGCTTGCGAGTCCGCGCCGAGCAACAGGGCTTTCAGCAAGGTGCGGGGTGAAATATCCCCGCCCGGCCTGTTCACCCCTCCGTTGTCGTCGCAACCGTCGTCATTTCCGCCGTTGGTCTGGAGAGAGACATCCCCGCTCGACCGGTTCTCCCAGAAAGCGTTCAGGAGCGCGGCTACGCCGGAAACCGTAGCGGCAGCGAACGAGGTGCCACTTGCCCAGATCATTTGACTGGATGGGCCAGCATGGAAATTCCCTACGCCCAGGGCAGACAGATCCGGCCCGAGATGGCCATCGCGTAATGGCCCCCGGCTGGAGAAGTTGGCCACCCGGACTTCATCCGTCGGGCGCATTACCAGCCCCTGGCTGGTTCCAAGGCCGCGGATCAAGCCCAAGTATTCATAAAGCACCCGCGAAGAGGGAGCATAGTCCAGCGCACCGACGGCCAGCGCGGCGAAGCTGGTGGCTGGGGAGGCGAGGCTGGTGGGCAAGGGGCCAGAGTTACCTGCTGCACTCACCACCAGGATCTTCGCCTTTTGGAGAGCCACCAGAAAGCGATCAAAAGCATTACGCCGATCAAATACGGTCGGCCCGCCCAGGCTAAGGTTGACGATATCGATGTCCAGCAAGCCATCGCGCTTGAGGGTTAAGATATGGTCAAGACCGTCGAGGATGATCGATGTCGGCACACTTTCCCCATTGGTCGGAAAAACCTTCACGGGGTAGATCTGCGCCCGAGGCGCCTGGCCGTAGATCGGCACATACTCCGGCGGCCAGGGCAGGTAGGCCGAGATCGCCCGGTACAGCGGATCGTTCGGATTGGCCGAGAAGGTGAGGTAGCAGTTCGAGGCGATTACCCCGGCTACGTGGGTGCCATGCCAGTGGTTACTCGGATCGGTGGCTGATATGCCGTCGCCTGTGGCGTTATAGCCGTCCGGGTAACCCGGCGCGCCGATCACCGCCTGCGCCAGGCAAACATTGGGCGTCACCCCGCTATCGATCACTGCCACCACGCTGCCTGCGCCGAAACCGGTTTCCTCCCAGATCGAATCTGCGCCAGTGTAAGAAAAATTGGCGTAGCCCAGCGGGAGGGTGTCCTGGTTAAGCGTGGCTTGAGCCAGGGCAGCGACTGCCATCCTGGCCTCGTTTTCGACCACAAAGGATGTCGCGCGAGGCGGCTTGCCTCCCTGGGTTTCGATGTCCCCCCCGTCCATCAAAAACATCGGCCGGTCTTTCTCGATGCGGGTCACGCCGGGGAACCCCCTCACGCCCACCATCTGGCCGGCAGGAATGGCAGCCGCTACAACCGGCACGTTGCGGTAGGCATTTTTTACCGTGCCGCCCAGCGATTGGATATGTTCGACCAAGGCTTCGGTCGAACCATCTGTCTGGATGATCAGGTCTATCGTTGGTTCTGCGCCCTGGGCGTAGACCGCCGAGGTCGCAGACAGCATGACGACAGACTCGATCAATATACTTAATACTACGAATACCGATATTGTGCGTTTCATCTCTATTATCCTCCACCACCCAGAGAATGAAATCAATCATGGGATATCTGCTTAGCATTCAGCTGTTCAACGATCTGTGGAACACCTCCTTTCTCGGAATACTCCATAAACAGCTTGCGAAGTAAGCTGGGTAGAACATTCAATCCCAGCCGGTTGTTGTGCTGGGTTAATCACCGCCATGGGCAGCCTTGATAGGTGATAAGAAATTTAACCTTACATTCGATCTAACGAAACCGGTCACTGGGCGTTTGTGCAATCGGCTCCTCGCGGACTCCCCTCCGGTTGAGGTCCGGCAGACAAATCTGCGGTCGATTGCTTCGATTAGGAGTACTATAGTACTATAGCACAATCGGGGGACAATGTCAATCGGATTTGAGAATTTTGGCCGGATTCCTAACGAAATTGAAAAGAATAAAAAACCCGCCCTCCCAGAAACAAGGGAGAGCGGGTTAGAGAGTTAAAACGCTTAATGGTTATGGAAGTGCTAGGGCAGCGCCGACCTGGAGCAATCCAGCACCAGTCGCGTTTGTTCCCCAGGTATATGTGTAGAAACCTGGAACAGGGGAAAGGTCATAGACCGTAGCGTTCCCAGGAGGGATAGGCAGGGCTGTGCCCTTGAGTATACTTTCGACCTGTGCCTGGGTCAGAAGAGGATTCTCTTCAAGTAACAAAGCCGCGGCGGAGGTGACGTGCGGAGCGGACATGGACGTCCCACCGACATAGTAGAAATTACCAGGATTCCCGCCGACCAGGTCTCCGATCCCCTTCGACCACCAGGGCAGGTGGGAAAAACCGGGAACCCCTGGGAAGGGGCCGCGCACCCAGGAGCCGGGGGCGAGAACGTCAAGCTGCTGACCGGCCAACTGCCGGCTGCTGAAATCAGTCACATAGACTTGATCGACCGGCGTAGACTCGGGAATGTCTGTAAAAGGATAGAACCCTGACTGCAGCCACCAAAGGCGATAACGCGGGGGAGGCAAAGTACCGTTCGGATTCAACCATTCCCTGGTCCAGCCACTGGCGCCGGCCGAGATCACTGGGGCATACGCCCCAGGATAACCCATGCCCGCCTCGCCCTCATTGCCGGCCGAAGCGACCACGATCACCCCGTTGGCGATCGCCCGGTCGATGGCAGCTTTCTCAACTGGCTCGAGGGCATCGCCCCCGAGGCTCATGTTGATCACCATCGGGCGGTAGCCAGCGATGGCCAAGTCGGTGACGTAATCGATGCCGGCCGCCACCATCTCACTAGTGCCAAACACGACGTGCTCAGCAGGCAGGGGACCAGGATTCGTGCACTTGGGCAGGGCAGGCACCTGGTAATCGGCGAGCACCTTGACTGGGATGATGGTCGCCCCTGGGGCAATCCCGCGCACCACGATCGGCGGCAGAGGATATCCGGCTGCGGCATCGGAATTGCTGCGATAGAAATAACCAATGATCGTGCTGGCGACGTGCGTGCCGTGCGTCGATCCGGTGGAGCCAACCCAGGTGGTCTGGTGGAGCTGGCCAACTGCCACATCCAGCCCGCAAGGGTCAGTTTTTTTGGCCTTAAAGGTAACTGGCTGGTCGAAACCTGTGCCTAAATCGGTGGCGATGCGCTCTTCTGGGAAATAATCGCGCCAGTTCGGGACAAGGCCGGTATCCAGTACAGCCACATAGACCCCTGCACCGGTTTGCGAGACTTGCTCGACATTGATCATGTCCGAGTCCCAGGTCGGGTAGCCACTGGCAGTTGAGGTTTCACCATCGAATGGATTGCCGGCCAAGGCAACACTGAAGGTTAGCGCCAAGACCGCAATAATAATAAGGGAGCTAAACATTGTACGTTTCATCTGATATGCCCTCCGTCTCAATACGTTTTTCCTTTTCCTTTATGGGATAAGATGATAGAACCTACCCTTATTCGATTTCTTTTGTTCGCCACCACCTCCTTACTTAGTCGAATAATCTCATAGTCTTGTGGTCAGATAGTCAAAATCGACATTTCCACATGGCCAACGAAGCACGAATAGCTTACCTAAAAGAAAAGAACCTATCCGAATTTTTTCGGGTATGGGGGTATTGCAGCCCAAAGCTGCAATACCCCCCTCTAATCCCAATCTTCGGATACGTCCTGAATGTCTTCACCCGTAGCCAGGAGATGAACATAAATGTGCTGACCATCTCCAGCAAATCCACCCCAGCCGATCCGGTTTCCTATTTCGTCGACGATCTCCGCCTCGCCCCGCTCCAAAGCCAGGTAGAGGTCGCTGTCGTAGGCATTGACGCAGTGCTGTACTTCAGCCCAAAGAAAGATCGAGATGGGCTTATCATTGACATAGACGTTTTTACGATCATCAGCCATGTTGATATCAGGAACGGGAGGGAATCTCGCGGCTCCCTCCCGATGCAAATCCTATTGTTTGATGATACGCCCTTCGATCGTGGGATAAACCGCGGGATCGATGGGAGTATTGCCCGGGGGCACACCAAAGCGGAACTGGACGTATTCGATCAGGGCGTCCAGGTCGCTGACCCCGATGCGGGTGACGTTGGTCCCGCCGAGGAACGTGCTGAACCGGTCGCCGCCCGTGGCCAGGTACTCATTCATCGTTACCGTGTAGGGGGTCGCATCGTTAGCGATGGGAGTGCCATCCGCCAGCGCCAGGTTGTTGATGCGCGACCCGACCGGGAGCGCCAAGTTGTACGAGTAGGTGATACCCGAAACCAGCAGCACCTTAGGGGCAGTCTGGGTGGGCGGGAATTGCTGCTCCAGCAGGGCGTAGATCTGGCTGCCGGTCAGCGTCATCGTAACCAGCTTGTTGTCGAACGGCTGGACGGTTAAGAAATCGCCATAGGTGATATCGTGAGGATACGTAGTGTAAGCTATATCCGCCCGGATGCCGCCCGGGTTCATGAAGGCGATCTGGGTGCCGCCCTTCCACGCCTGGGCGTCGGCGATCAGGGTGCCCATGGGCGATTCACCCGCCGCGTTGGCCGTCTTGCTGATGGTGCCGAGCGTGGAGGCCTTGACCGCGTTCACGATCGGCGCGATCTCCGCCTGGTAATAGGCCACCAGGGCTGCGATCTCCTCATCCGGTGTGATGCCCGTGTTCCAGGTGGTGACCACTTGCAGGTTGGAGCTGAGGATATTGCGATACAGGCGGTCGTAGCGCAGGTCGGAGACCCCGATGGCTGTTCCAGAGGAGTACTGCTGGATGATCGGGATATTGTTGATCTTGCCGGAGTAGCCGCTGTGCGAGTGGCCGGAGATGATCAGGTCCACGCCTGGAACAGCGACCCCGGTCATCTCGCCGCTGACGACGCCGCCATACACGTCCGGCATGTGCGCCAGGACGACGACCAGGTCCGCGCCCGCCGCGCGCAGCTCAGCTGCTAGCTGGCTGACCACCGGCCCGGCCTCGCGGAACTCGAGGCCGGCAGTGTTGCCAGCCATGACGATAGAGGGCGTGTCCTTGCTGGTTACGCCGATGACGCCGATCTGCTGTCCCTTGACTGTGAACATGGCGGTTGGGACCAGCCAGTCAGGGCGGGTATCGGTGCCGGTATTGAAAACATTCGCCAGCAGGAAGGGGAAGTACGCCTGTGCCATGCGCTCCTGCAACCTGGCCTGTCCCCAATCGAACTCGTGGTTGCCCACGACGGCTGCCTGGTAGCCCATGTGGTTGTAGACATCGATGACGGACTCGCCCAAGAGCAGGTTTGAGATGGGCGTGCCCTGCATGATGTCGCCCGCGTCGAAGAGCGAGGTGCCGAGCGGGTTGAGAGCCCGGTAGTTGTTGATGTAGGTCATGTCGTAGGCCGCGCCGCCGACGGGCTTTTTATCTACCAATTTTCCGATCTCCAGCTGCCCGTGGAAGTCATTGGTGGAGAGGAAAGTGTAGAGCGGGTAGCGGGCCTCGCGCACCCAACCCAGTGCTTCGCTGTTGGTCACCAATTGTTTGGGAAGGATTTGGTTGCTGCCAGGCATGAAGATCCCGGCCTGGATCGCATAAGCCACAGCCCCCTTGGCCCACTTGGAAAGCTGGCCTAGGTCTGAGTAGGCGTTGAGCACAGACATATCCACTTCGACATCCCGCAGGTTCTCCAGAGCCTTGTTGCTCAAGAGGAAGAAGCCTCCTTCGCGATTTACATCTGAGCCTGGATTACCCTTTTCATTGGGGAGACGCAGGTAGTCATCTCGGGAACGATCGAAGGCGGTCCAGAGCAGATCAGCGTAATCGGAGCGGGTTACGGGGTTGGCAGTGGTAGTACTCAGCCAGGTGTTGACCGGCGGCAGCAGTGTGAAGTTCTGTACGAAGACGTCGCTGGGGGAGATGGTCTCGCGGGCTATGATCCAGTTGGTGATCAGCTCGCGCACTTCCGTGGTGGATTGGTAGAGCTTGGGGGCGGTGGGGAACTTGCCGGTGGCCCGGTAGTTGTTGAGCGCCACATTCACCACCTGGTCCATGGCCAGCGGTTGGCCGTTGAGCTTGAGCTCGACCACACGCTGCCCGACCGGCTTGGTGGCGTCCAGCTTGTATTCGATGCCCGACCACAGGTCGTAGTTGTAGTCGCGGACCGCGCTGTTGACGGTCACGCCAGCCGGTTCGTAGTAGTACTGGTTGAAGTAGTTGGCTGTCCACTCCAACTCGTCCTTGATCTGCTGGCCGGTGGCCTCGATGACGTAGAGGGTGTTGTCGTAGATGTAGACCGCGTAGGCATCCTTGAGCTTAATGGGACCGGCGTTCAGCTTGGCATCATTGGTGAAGAGCGCCGCCAGGGAGGCCTCCACGGGGAATCCGGCCTCCGCTGCAGCATCCATCTGTACCCGGTTGATCAGGTCGGCCATCGGGCCGTCCTGGATGCGGGCAGCAAATCCCCCAGGGAAGGCATCGGTGGCAGTGCCAATGGGGGTGTTGATGTAGGCAACGGTCGTATCGTGATAGGGTTGAGTGAGGGCCAAGAGGCCAGCATCCTCGGCCAAATCAGCCACTGCAGGGGCGGTGCTCGATTTGCCAGTCACTGCCCAGTCGCTACCAGTGCCGCTGACGGTAACCCGGATGTCGGAGATGTTACGGGTATGGTAGCCCGGCTCCGTGATCAGCACATTATTGATAATCTGGCTCGGCACCAACGCATGGGCATGGCCAGCCAGGATCACATCGATCCCTGGGACTTCATTAGCCAGGAACTTGACAAAGTTCTCGTCGCGGCCATAGCCGTAGGTCTCGTCCAGGCCAGTGTGTGCCGCCACCACGATCACGTCCGCGCCTTCGGCGCGCATGATGGGCACATAGTGGTTGGCCGCAACCATCGCGTCACCAAACACGCAGTCCACAATGTTCTCAGGCCGCTCCCAGTGCACCACTGCCGGCGGGGTCAGGCCCAGGATGCCCACCTGTACTCCGTTTACGTCTTCAATCCAATAGGGTTGGAAAGTGTAATCCCGGCAGCCGGTAACATTGGCTGAGAGTAACGGGAAGGCCGCCTCGTCCTGGTACTTGTTGAGGACAGCCGGCCCATAGTTGAACTCGTGGTTGCCGACTGAAGCGGCCACATACCCCATGGAATTCATGCTTGCCGCTAAAGGATTCATCGGATCGGTGTTGATGACATCGAAGTAGTATGCCAGGGGGTTGCCCTGGATGGTATCGCCGTTGTCGATGAGGATGGTATCGGGATTTGTAGCGCGCACCTGGTTCACGTAGCTCAGGATCTTCGTCAGGCCGCGCCGGGATGAGCCAGAGGGTACACTATCTGAAAAGTAATCGTAGTTGCGGACATTGCCGTGGATATCGCTGGTGCCGAGGATGACGACTGTGCGGGTCTCCGCAGCGTTTGCGATGGTAGCGGTTTGCCCCAGCAGGGATAATAAAATTGCGAGCGCGATCAGGATGGAAAACGCTCGCCGTTCGAATGGGACTTTCATATGAAACTCCTTTCTAGGTAGGTCTGAGAATAAGGAATTTTGACCGCGAACTTAGATCGCGGGTTGGGAGAGGGGGCACCCCCCGCAAAATGTGTTTAAGCCCGTTTAAACAAAACAAACCGACCTCGTGGCCGGTTTCGCAATTCGCTCCCTGCAGGCTCCCCGCGCTTGAGGCCATGCGACCAATCAGCGCCCACAGATCATCGCTTCCACTAAGTGAAATATAGCACATACCAATCCCGATGTCAAAAGGGTAAACGACCAGAATTATCCGAAATAAGCCTGGAAAGCCGCGAGGATGATGCCCAATTGACACCGCCCCAGGAAGTGATCCCTGGGGCGGAGGGTTAGTGCAGTTGATCCGACGAAGGCTTACTGGCGGAGATGGCTCAGGCCTTACGGAAGCATCAACAACAGCTCTGTCTCCTGGACCAACGCATCGGAGGCGGTCTGGGTGATAAAGGGCGGGGTGAAGTCCCGCACCTGGCTGATGAAAGCCAGCAGCTGATCGCGGTAGGCATCCATCTGACCGTTGGCCTCGAATTCACGGGCGCGCTGGATCCGCTGGAGCAGGATGCGAGTGATATTTCTCCCGGTAATCATGCCATTGGCATCGTAGTAGCTCACCAACGCTTCCAGCCGGTCCAGGGTAGGCTGGACGGAGTTGCGAGCGACCTGTGGATCATGATCACTGGCGCCGCGCGCTCCATCCCCAGCATAGTCAGCCGGGAAATCGCTGTTGATATGCGCCGCCCGCACCTGCACCAGTTCGGGAAGGAGCGAAGCTGTCACGAAAATCTGATCGAGAGTCTGGGTCTGGCCCTGGAAGATGTAGCTATAGGCGCTGACGGGCACTTCGGCCACCAGCTGGTCGAACAGGTTGGCCAGGCCCTGGTCGTAGAGCGCCCCCAGCTGGTCGCTGGGATAGCGTGGGTTGCCAGGCGCGAAGGGATCGTCCGGGCGGGGGTAAACATTGAGATCGCCGCCCACCGCCAGGCGCACGTCCGGATTCACAGCTTGCAGGGCGGTGACGATGGCGGCGTTATAGAGCGCCTGCTCCTGGCGCTGCCCGACACGGGCGTCAGGGGTGCTACTGAAGTGGTTGCTCAGCAGGTAGAGATCGATGAAGACGCTCGTCCCTATGCCATCACGCCATAGGCGGAACAGGCCGACTTGCGGCGGGCGGGTGAAGACATTGCTGCCGTCAACGCCCGTACTAAGGTCTACGTCGTCCGGTAGATCGGCGTTGAGCGCCTTGGGGTTCTGCACGTCGGTATTGTAGGACAGGGCATCCCCGCGGTAATCCACCGTGGGCGAGCTGCCCAGCACCGGGTCGGCGCCATCCGCCGGCAGCAGCTCGATGCGGTCGGCCCGGTAGAGGAAGGCCGAGACGATGCCGCGGTCGTCAGCCCCATTCCGGTCGTAGGCGGCTTCATAAGCTGGTCCGCCCAGGTCGGCGATGACAGTGGCCAGCTCCTGCAGCGTATCCGGCCGGCCGTCGGCGTTATTAATCGCACCACAGTTCAAGCCCCCGCCTGTCACAGTGCAGATGTCCTGGTCCTCAGCCTCCTGCACCAGGATGATGTCGGGTCCATGCAGGTCAGAGATGATCTGTTGGGCGATGTCTTCCAGGTGGGCCTGGTAGACCGCCTGGCTGGCGGGGACGTAGTCGAACGGCGGACTCACCCCGGGGCAGCCGGAGTTTCCAACGAAGTCGCAGCCGTCGAAGGGGTCGTCGCGGAAGTCGTACAGGTTCTCGACATTGTAGGTGGCCAGGCTGTACTCCGCAGCCCGGTTGAAGGCTTGGGGAGGGTTGTTCTGAGCCGGATCGTCGCCTGGGGTGAGAAGGGGCTGCTCCCCGACCATGATCTGGTACTTGTTGAAGGAGAAGTAGACCCCGCCGGTCAGGGCGTTGGTCACGGTGTCATAGGTGCGGGCGGGGGCGAGAAGGACAGTGTTGTCGTTAGCGGCGGCCTTGACGCCCAGGCTGCCCAGGATGATGCGGTAGCCGTTGCCGTCGTCGAACAAAGCCGGGTCGTTGTCGAGCGGGTGCGGGTCGCGGAAGGCGCGGCGGGCATAGGAGTCTTCCCGACCGGCGATGGCGCTGTCGCCGCGCGCCAGCCAGATCTCACCATCGGCCGTGCTGGCGAAGACATCCCGCCCGTCGATGGCGATGCTCTCCTCCGGCACTAGGGCGCGCATGCCCTCATGGCGCTCCCAGTAGCGGTTGGCATCCGCCAGGTTATCGGGTGGGTTCACCTCGAAGGCCGACACTTCGGCATCCAGGTTCACTCCACTGCGCACGACCTGCCAGACTGACAGGCTCGAACTGAGCTGGGACAAGAAGAAGAACTCCGAAACTCGCCCGCTGAGCACGATCTCGTCGCCAACCAGGGGCGTGTAGGTCCCACCCCCGGCGATGTTTAACGTGGTGTTACTGCCCATGAAGAC
>Ga0209751_10001650_pt1 | contig 22688 bp, 24 predicted proteins | sample RifCSP13_1_FD_184019 | JGI IMG/M metagenome (GOLD analysis project Ga0209751, IMG submission 184019) | Soil microbial communities from Rifle, Colorado - Rifle CSP2_sed 13_1 (SPAdes) (version 2) | ecosystem: Environmental > Terrestrial > Deep subsurface > Rock core/Sediment | place: Rifle...
AGATGCAGTACTATCAAATATTGCCATTGATTCAACCGCGCCTGAAAATAGGTTTACATGAAAGATATGTTCTTTAATGGTATTTGGCAAAGCAGAAAGGCCGGAGCGGTCATACTTAATCTGTTTATTGAGAAAAATAAGCCCATTCTTATAGAAATCAGACTCTTTAAAATCCATTTTCAATTCAAGCTGAATTTCCTTTGTCTCTTTAGCCTTTATGCCTATTTCCTGAAGTGCGGTATTCAACTCCTGAATATATTTCGGATTGTATGCGCTGTGATAATAAAGCTCCTCGCAAATGCGGAGTTCGTTCTGAATATCGGAGTCATATTTCCGCTGGAATTTTGGCTGTGCATGATCAATCTGAAAAGGACAATACCTTGCCCCGCGCCCTATAAGCTGTGCCTCTGATATGGTCGTGTTCCCCGGCTTCCCTGCTTTTGCATCCCGTGTATCGTAAAGCCTGACAATATCAAAGAGGTTGAGAACATCCCATCCTTCGTTCAGTTTATCTACGGCAAAAACTGCGCGGTATTCGTTGTTTTCATTTTCCAGCGTATTGACGGCAATCTGTTTTTCCTCGCTTTCTTCCTTGCTGTTGACCTCAATACATTTTTCATCCGAGAAGTCGTTCGTCAGTTCTTCAATCAGGTTTTCTACAGAAATTCCGTTTTCTTTAAAGTATGCAAAACACCGCTTCAATGTCGGCTCAGAGCTCTTTTCAATAGCTAAAATGTCAGACTTTTTCAGATTCTTAATCGTGCTTGCAAATTCCTCGTAAAAACCCTTGCTCTCGGCAATCGTTTTAGACTTGAAGAGGATGACAGGTTTTATGCGCTTTCTATTCTTTTCAAAAACCTTTCTCCGGTACTGGCTTAAGATAAGCGACTGTAAAGCCCGCTGAATTAAAGGAACATCGGACTGCAGCACCTTAACTTCCTTTGAATAGCCGTCTATGCGGAATTGCTTGAGCGGATAATCGCAGAGGATTTTATCAGAATATTTTGAGGCTATTTCCGGCACGGAAAAATCCACTGTCGCTGTATATTCCAGAAGGATATTTTCTGGATTAGAGCGGAAAATCCGGCTTACCGTTCCTTCCCATGAGATGATCTCTTCCTGCTCGTCTTTGTTTAGCCTGCCTCTTTTCGTTTCCACATTGATATGATGCGCCTCGTCTGAAATGAGGACAATTTTTTTGTCCTGAAAATCATCGTAAGTAATGCAGTTTTCACGCGGGGTATTCAAGCGGGAGTGCAAGCCCTGAATAGTGGAAAAAGCGATATTTATATCTTCTCCATTGGCAGCCTGAAAATTATCCACTTCTTTAATGGAAACCTTTTTACCGCCGAATGAAATAGTCTCTGTAAAAAGATATTTGGAAGAAAGCGGGTTTAAGAAGTTTTCGCGGGTTTTATTTATAATGTTGGCGCTGTTTACAAAGAACAGAAAGTTGCGGTAGCCCTGTTTGTAAAGGTGAAGGATTGCCCCTGCCATAATCAGGGTTTTCCCGCTCCCTGTTGCCATGTGAAAAAGGAGCTGCGCGGGCTTTTGCCTAAGTCTGTCGTTGGAAAGATAATAGAGGAAGCGGCCGAAGGCTTGGTTTTGATATGGCCGGAGTTCAAAAGACGGATTCAGATTGTTTTTTAAATCAAGCGGGACTTCCGGCAGCGCATTGCCGAGTTCAATATAGGCGGTGATTTTCTGTTCAAGTGTCTGGATCATTTGATACGCTCCAGAACAAAGTCCTTTACTTTCAAGGCGAGGTTATATGCTTCTTTTGTTTCCTCAATTGAAGGAATGTAAAAATCGTCGGGATAACGAAATTCCACCGCATATTCTGTTAATATATCCGTATTTTTCAGAGACAAAAATGCCTCATCAAAAGTCATACATGCCAGCACCAGCTTTTCTATCTTATGCGTTTTTTCAGGCTCAATATCTTTGAAAACCAGATATGCTTTTAAGTATTTTTCCGCCGCCTGTTGAGCGTGAAAGCAAATAGCATCTGTAACGGGGTTATCGGTTTTCAGGTCTTTACCGGCAATAGTAATATCGTTATCCGCTTTGATAATCCATTGTTTAACATTTTCATTCATCATTTCTGCCATATTATTTTCCCCTCTCTGTTTATAACCCGTGAAAGAGTTGGAGACAGCATATCTGCGGTGTGCTTCTTTTGATATTTTAATAGAACATCGGCATTGTATCCAGCCAGCGCAATATCCCATCGTAAATCCGCAAGGATTTTCAGTTTTTCTTTCCGTTCATATTCCTTGTTTATTAGTATTAGAAAATCAATATCGCTGCCTTCCTTTGCAGTGCCGCGCGCATAACTGCCAAAAAGGATAATACCGGAAACCGCAGGCACATCCTTTAGAATAATATCTTTCACCGTTTCAACATCTTTTTCCGTATACATTATTTTTCTCCGTAAAATATTCTATTCAGTTTCTTATCCGTGTCCGATACTTTATAATCCGCGTCATCTATCTCGCTGTGATTCACATAAAGCTGATTCTTATCCAGCAATTCTATAAGGAACCGTTTCTGCTCATCAAGGCTCAGGCTTTCAAATTCAGAAATATTGGCATTTATGGTTTTCGGGTCTATCTTATAACTGATGAATGCCTTCTCCTGCATTTCTTCCCAGATGGCAAGGAGTTCTTTCGTTGTTTTAGCCTTCTGGATGCGGTTAATATAGGTTTCGTTGTGCTCCATGATTTCGCAGTATATGAATGCGCCGCCGCCCTGCCAGTTGAGGGGTTTTGAAATACCGGACTGGTCGCCGTTAATGACATTCTTGAGACGAACAACGCTGTCATTTTCGCCGTAGTCAAGCTGTTCAATACCGATATACTGACGCCCCATTTTGTGGGCAACGGCACAGGTTGTGCCGGAGCCGAGATGAAAATCTAAAACAATATCTTGTTCATTTGAAAAATGTTTAATTAAAGTGTTTATTAAAATTTCAGGTTTTTTGCCGCCCGATATATCAACATTACCCTCGTGTCTACAATTGCCAAAATCTCCTGCAAAATCAAAATAATTAGAAATAGGTTTCTCTTTAAATGCATTTCCTTCATTTAGTTCCGATATTCTTTGAAGCGGAATTCCTGAATAAAATTTTCCTTTTGTTGCACCTTGTTTTTTTGGACCAGTAAAATATCTGTATCCAATCCCGTCTTCTCCAATACCATAAACTTTATAAAGGCAACCAAGTCCATCAACTTCTTTGCGTGGAGAAATGTAGGTTCCTAAAAATTCACCAGAGCTACCTTTTTGCCTCAAAAGAGACCCTGTAGCCCAAGTCTCCTTTAACGCATTTTTGTGAGGTGCTACTTTTATAATTTCATAATCGTTTTGTTTAAATACTTCTACTTTTCTGCCACCTAACTCTATAATCGTTCCCTTCGATATTTCTTTAATTTCCCATTCAAATTTGTCAATTTTATATTCTTCTAAATCTTTGTTTGGTTTAAAAACTAAATTGTTTTTTGCATATATCAATCCTTGCTCAATTACCTTTTGAAAATCATTGTCTTCTGACAAAGTCTTTTTGGCATACCTAACTTGAAAATACATTGTAACAATATAATTCTCTGGATAAAAAACTTGATCCATTAAGACTTTTAAATAAGCTGCTTCATTATCATCACATTGAACAATTATTATGCCTTCTTCTTTTAATAGGTTTTTCGCAAATTCAAGTCTATTTTTCATAAATGTTAGCCAACTTGAATGATTGAAATTGTCATTATATCTAAAACTATCTTTTTCGGTATTATACGGCGGATCAATATAAATCAGCTTCACCTTCCCAGCAAACCGCTTATACAGCGAATGAAGTGCAAGCAGATTGTTCCCTTTAATAATCAGGTTTTCCTTTGAAAAATCAATCTTTTCATTTTCTGATAAAGCATGTTCGCCGTCTTTATCATACCGCTTGAAGTTTGTCCACACCTTCGGTGCAAGGAGGCGGTCAATCTCGTCCGGCGCAAGGGTCTCGTTCCAGAATATCTCGTCCCGCTTTTGGTCTTCCTTCGTTTGCCCGCCTTCCAGAACGCAGTCTTTATACGGCCATGCAAGAACCACTTCTCTGCTTTCTGACAAATAATCTCCGTTTTCATTCACCAGCCCGATTTTATTTTTGAACGCCGTGTAACTGTCGGGAAGGAATTGCTTGTTGGAAACGAATTTCTGAAACTTGATTTTGTCAAACACGAGAACGCCGCCGATTTCAGCAAAGAAATGCCTTTTAATAGACTCATTCTTGAGCAGTAGTTTAATCAGCCCAGCGTCCATATTAAGGGCGAGTTCTATCACCTTATTTTTAAGAAGTTTCCCTTCAGAAACAAGACGTTCATCTTCTGTAAGCAGTCGAATCAGTTCTTCCAGTAAGTTCTGCATTGCGTATCACTCCTTTACTATAGGTCAGTCCTATTTAAACGGTTGCTGTTTCTCATTTTCCCTTACCGATTATAATTGAAAAATTGCTCCCTTATATTCAGGAAAGTCCTTTTTAAAACGGTTTGTATACTCATACGGCATAAAAATTGTCTTAATATCTTCTGGTTTAAATTTCAATTGACCGATAATTCTCCATTCTCGTTCAAAATAATAATTATCTGGATGTTCTTCATGGAGGGTGTGTTCAAAAAACTTTATGTAGCTAAAAAGTTGATGAGCAAGAAACCGTTGCAGTTCGTAAAATCTCTTAAAGTTTTGCGGCAAACCAAAAGCCGGCCTATGGTCGTGTTTTTTCATTAAATCTTCCAAGTAACCACACAAGCTATGGTATTCTTTCAACATATTATCAAAGTAATCTGCTTTTTGTATATTGGTGGCTACCTTACCTTTCAGTGGTATATAAAAAACTGGACAGCCGCCGTTTTGAACAATAAAATTTTTATAGAATGACAGACCGAAAGGACTGTATTTTTTAATATGAATAGATAAATTATCAACAGGTATATCACAAAAACATATCATATCAGGATTATACATTTCATTTTCGCTAATCTTTCTTGATAGCCTGATAGTGGTAACGCTTGAACCGTCGGGATAGTGCGGTGGATGGGTAATTGCTTTACACCGAAGTATTTTACAGAGCGTGTTGTACTGCTCCTCTTTATTGAGTCCACTCCCAGCAAAATGTATTAGTTCCTCCGAGATATAGTTTTGATTTCTACTCGTCATATACTTCTACTTTGCTTTTTATCATTATCACCACACTTTGCCCCTAATAAAGAAGGCAACTTATTTATTTTCCCTCCCCCTTACAATCCCAACCCCCATCCTTTACCCCGTTAGAAGCTTCCTCCAACAGCGGTAAATTTTGCCAATAGAAGCAAATCATTTCCTAACAGGCGAGCTTCTGACGGGGTTCACCGTCCTGCCATAGACATTATATCCTGTAATTTTCTTTGATGTCATCTTTATCCAGTCTCTTTTCTATCACACTTGACGACACTTGGAAGGCTTTACCTAAATGTGCGATAATCAATTCCCACGCAAAGTCCCAGTTTTGTTCAAGGGAAATCTTCTTGCCCTTTATTCTCTTGACCCATTCGTTGGTATGCTTTATTAGGCTTTCTCTCGGAACGAGCACCAAGCCTGCAAAGGCGTATCCCTGATACTCAAGCCAGCCATATTCTTCTTCCGTAATAGAGTTGATGAATTCCTTCCATAGGTTATGCCTTGCGAATCAACTCCACCAATGCATCGAGTTTCTTCTTTGATATTTTCTTTCCACTCAAGGTCCGGAACAGAATCGGCAGGCTTGTTACGACAGTTGCATTGTTTAACAACTCTTCGGGAATGCGCCCGGAACTGATATGAGCAAGATCTAAAAATTTATACCAGTCGTCAGTGCCTTTCTTTATGTGCAGGTAACTTGCGTATTCCTCAAGTTTGTCGCTTCCCTGCGGCGGCGGCATAAGACCCCTTTCCAATTTGCTGATATTACCGGGGTCAAGTTTATTTTCGGCACAGAATTGACGCAGGGTCTTTTTAAGCCCTATTCTCTTTTGCTTGAAAAACTCGCCGAATGTTAATTTTGCCGGCATCATACAGACACCCCCTTTTTCAAGATATGCTGTTGTAGTAACATTACAACAGGGATTTGCTTTTGTCAAGCGCAATTTGTCTTAGTATTATGGACTGGTAGACAAGAAAGCCAGAAATGGGGGATTGATTATTTTCCTCACCCTTTACCCTTCCCCGTCCCTGCGGAACCTTTCCACCAGCCCTTCTGTATCCCTCATCCGGTGGGCAATGCCCACCCTACGATCTCTCCCTTATTCCCTTACTTTGTTTCTTACAAATTCCATGAACGCTCTAAAACCTTTTATAACATCCAACGGAAAAGGGGTTGCTTCTACTGCCTCTTGTGTGCTGTTATGAAAGTGGTACGGATAGGTGCTGACATTCTTCCAGCTTGGATCAGGGAAATTATCGTAACGGAATACCTCGCCAGTCTTATTCATTCGTTCCCAATGGAAACCGAATTTATCCGGGAGCCTCTGCGAAAGGTTGACATCTATAAAGCTGCTATCTGTCAGAAATATTCTAAGTTTGTGGTCAATAAACATCGTCCCGGCTATAATGTCAGCAAATTCTATCTCAGCAATCCTCTCCAGATTATGGATTGAAGGCATCAGATTTTCTCCAGAAGCTTCTTTATCCTTTCCCTTTCCGCTTCAAGATTGTCGAGGGCAAAATAGTCATCATATGAATCCTTTTCGCTGATAAACCCCTTTTTTATTTTTGCATCAAGTTCAAAAACATCTTTTACGCCGTGCTTCTTAGCAATTGTGAAGATATCTGCCTCAACTTTCGACAATTTCTGATGGAGATACGTGCTAACGCTTTCCTTTATAACCTCTTTGGGGTTCATATGAAATTCTTTTGCCACCATATCAATGACCGTCATAGGACACCTCCTGTAATATCTTTGTTCGTATTATATCTAAAAACTACTGTTTCAAAAAGGACAAAAATAGATATTGATTTATTTCCCTCACCCTCGTAATCCTAATCCCTTTATCCTTTACCCCGTTAGAAGCTTCCTCCAACAGTGGTAAATTTTGCCAATAGAAGCAAATCATTTCCTAACAGGCGAGCTTCTAACGGGGTTCACCATCCCTGCTGAACCTCTCCCACAGCCCTTCTATCTTCCTCATCCGGCGGGCATAGCCCACCCTTGTATCTTCCATCATTGTTTTCACATCCGGTGGGAATAGACTACCCTTCTTCGAGAAATTTGCGTGGAGTTACTATCCTTAAATTAAACGGCAAATCTGCGATATTAAGAAGGTCGGCATCACCTGTGACCAGAAAGTCTGCCTTTGCTTCAATACAACATTCAAGCAACATAAGGTTTTAAATTGCAGGTGGTTAATCTTTCCCTCTGCCTCAAGCGCCAAAGGGACATCGCGGTATTCCTTTAAAAGGTCGTGGGTTAAATATATGTCTGCCTCTGAGAACGCCTTCTTTACAGCCTTCTCTGGTGTTCCACCAAAGGCATAGGCAGAAATAAGCACTCTGTGTCTATGACTACTTTATTTCTTCTTTTCGTAAGCCTTTCTCCTTACCGATTTAACTGCATTGTCAATATCTTTCATTGTCAAACGTGTCTTTTTGAACGCCTCGCGAGCGACCTCAAATGCCGCATCGAGCCTATCCTCTGGAGAAAGGGCAGAAAGGATAAAATCCTCTGGATTAACTTTTTGTGCCGCGGTTCTCATATAAATCACCCCCTACATTATTAGTTTTTTCTCTATTCTATATCAAAGTACCAACTTATTCTATAGCTAAAACAGAAAAACGAGATAGTCAAAGGTCATTTGCTGTAATATTTCAATATCCTCTCCCGATCCTCGCTCTCTTTATCCCCCTTATAATAAATCTCAATGAACTCTATCCAGTCCTCTTTTTCGTGATACGCATAGATAACCCTTATCCCCGACTGTGCGCCCTTCCCTTTCAGCGCCTTACAGGCGAATTTCTTGGCTTTGAAGATTTTCGGGGAATGGATGCCAAGATCGGATATGTGAAAGATTGCCCTGCTGTCGATATTTTGCTTGTGAAAGGCATTGAGAGCAACCTTTATAAACATCCGCAAATCCTCTTCGAGCGATGAGAACCGCTTAAGCCTCTTCATGTCCTTTTCAAATTCCGGGACATGGGATATCTTCTTAAACAGCGTCCCAACGAATGGACTGTAAAACTCACCGCTCATCCGTTCTCTTCCGCATATGCCCGCACAGAATAGGGCAATGTGCGGTAAAAGACCGATTCGTATTCGATAGCTTCGCCATCCGTCGTTGTCACCCATGGAACATCGTTATGCGAATAGGCGCTTATCTGGCTCGCATTCATCTCCGAGAGCCTGTTCAGAACGTCATCGATCACTTCGATCTCGTTCGCCTTTAATTTCGTCAGGTCAGGTTTCCGGTGGGGTAGATACTTGGTCTGCGGAAAATTGAAATATTCGCTTTTGACCTTCTCTATCTCCTTGCCTTCGATCATTTTCTCTACGATTTTGACAAACTCGACAGGCGTGGGGCCATATTTGTTCTTGATGTAAGTAGCGCCGATCATCTGTTCCTCATATTTTTCATAGAAATCAAAGTCTATGAAATAGAGGAGCTTGTAGATGACGGTTTCGCCGATATTTTCTTTGGCCCCGACCTTGTTCAGGATGTACAACAGAATTTCTTTGAATTTCTGGAGATTCTTCTGCGGCACGCTAATCCGCATTTTCGGTTTAGCCGTTTTCTCTTGCTTGCTTTTATGCAAATGAACCTCCGGCTCTTTTACCGGATTCAACAAATCGTCCACTGAAACATGAAAAATATGAGAAAGCTTTTGCAGTTCGTCTGCGGAAATTTTCCGCTCGCCGCTCTCTATTTGGGAAACGGCAGGGCGCGATATGCCTATCTTCTGTGACAACATATCCTGACTCATACCGGTCTTTTCCCTAAGCATTTTAATCCGATGCCCTATTTTCTCGTATATGCTCATCGTAGCCCTCCCCTTAATGGCATTAAGTTATCATAGGTATGATTATCTGTCAAGAGATTGTTTGATATTACTACAACGGTAGATTTGGCAGGGATTATTTTTCAGCGGTAATGCAGACCGAAAGTCGGCGCTATATTGCTGTTGAGGTCAAAATCGACAATTTCTTCTATAGGTACTGGAATAGCGCCGGAAGGGTTGTGGGTGCATAAAAAGTCATCGGCATTCTTGCTTTATTTCCTGTATTTTTCTCTAACAGGCTGTTGAAAAAGGCATCAACAGCCTTGATTACACAGATTAGGAAAAACGATTACACAGATATTTCAATGGGTTTTAATCTGTGAAATCTAATCTTTTATCCGTGTAATCGGAGTTTGTTGAGTTTTTCAACAAACTGCTAAACCCTTAAACTCCCCACTATCTCTTTCACGCTTTTAATCTTATTCTTTTTAAAGTAATCCCCAATCCCATCCGATATCTTTATACTCGCCTGCGGATCAATAAAATTTGCTGTGCCGACCTGAATCGCTGATGCGCCGACGAGCATGAATTCTATTGCGTCCTCTGCTGTCATAATCCCGCCGATGCCTATTAAAGGCAGTTTCACTGCCTTGAATACCTGCCATACCATTTTTAACGCAACAGGCTTTATGGCAGGGCCTGAAAGCCCGCCAATAATGTTGCCAAGTTTAGGTCTTCTTGTGTTCGCATCCACTGCCATGCCTGACAGCGTATTTATTAAAGAAAGGGCGTCTGCGCCTGCATCCGCTGCTGCCTTTGCAATGAGCGTTATATCTGTAACATTAGGAGAGAGCTTTACAATGAGGGGAAGTTTTGTGGATTTTCTAACCGCGCTTATAACCCTATATGTCATCTCAGGGTTTGTGCCGAATTCAAGCCAGCCCTCCTGCTTGTTTGGACACGAGATGTTCATCTCAAGCCCTGCGATGCCTTCTGCAGCATCCAAGGCCTTTGCCACTTCACAGTATTCATCAATGGAATCTCCGAAGAAATTGACAATGACCTTTGTGTCAAATTTTTTAAGGAAGGGAAGCTTCTTTTCTACAAATACCTCTACACCCACATTTTGCAAACCAATAGAATTGAGCATACCTGCTGCTGTCTCTACAATCCTTGGCGGAGGATTACCCTGTCTGGGTTTTAACGATAAACCCTTGACAGCAACAGCGCCAAGCCTGTTTAAATCCAGATAAGGCGCAAACTCCTCTCCGTAGCCAAACGTGCCTGACGCAGTCATCACAGGGTTTTTCAATTCAATGCCTGCAATATTTACAGAGAGATCCTGTTGTAATTGTTTTTTGCTTTGACTCTCTGATACTTTGACTCTTTGACTCTTTTTTATATTTCTTCCCATGCTATTTCCTTTGCATCAAACACCGGCCCGTCCTTGCAGACCATTTTATAAAAGTTGGAGGTTTGAGGTTTGAGGTTGGAGGTTTCGTATTTTTCAGGAATATTTTTTAAATCTTTGCCTCTCACCTCCAACCTCGCACCTCGCACCTTAATTGCGCATCCCAGACATGCGCCTATACCGCAGGCCATGGCCTGATCAAGAGAAACATAACAAGGCGCATCTGCCTCATCTGTTATCCTTGCAACCTCTTTAAGCATGCCTTTAGAACCACATGCGTAGATAACATAATCGCCATTTTTTGAAAGTTCTTTTTTTAATAGCTTTGTTACAAACCCTTTTTTCCCAACACTTCCATCGTCTGTAGAAATGGATATATCAATCCCCAGTTTCTTAAAATCTTCAAGACCAGGCAGGTCATCTTTACCCCTTCCTCCAAATAAAAGTCTTGACCTTGAACCTTTCACCTTTAACTTTTCAACCAAAGTATAGAACGGTACAATGCCGATTCCACCAGCAACCATAATAATTTCTTTGTAATGTTTATCTACCGGAAAATTGTTACCTAAAGGCCCGAGGACATCCACTGTGCCGCCAGATTTTAAATCTGTCATCAGCCTTGTGCCTTTGCCAACCACTCTATAAAGTATTTCTATCCCTTGACCCAGTATTTTATATATGCCAAACGGCCTCCTCAATAAGGGATCAATGCGCCCTGTAAGCCTAAGCATAACAAACTGCCCTGGCTCAATATCCGGCGAGTCTTTCCAGCTTATTCCAAGTTTATAATAATCAGGAAGAATCTGTTTATTATATAAAACCTTCATCCTGTTCCTCTTCGTCATCAAAAGCAACCTCGCGCTCTCCCTTAATCTCCAATGCCATTACTATCGCATCTTCATTATTATTGCCGTAATAGCCTTCCCGTATACCTATCTCTTTAAAACCAAAATCTTTATAAAGCTCTTGGGCATAGACATTTGATCTCCTGACCTCCAAGAAAACCTCTTTTACCCTCCTTTCCTCCATGCTGTTTAAGGTAAAGAAAAGAAGGCTCTTTGCAATGCCCTTTCTGCGAAAATCAGGGTGGACAGCTATGTTAAGGATATGTGCCTCGTCTGCCACCACCCAAAAAATTATAAAGGCAGCAGTTTCCTGCCTGCCATCGTGTGCAACTTTTGCTATAAATTTATTGGAAAATTGGTTTTGGAGTTCTTTTTCAAATTGCGATTTTAACCAGGGAGACGAATAGGAGAGTCTTTCTATATTCAAAACATCTTCCAGGTCGTCAATGGTCATTGGCAGGATTTCCAAGTCTTTAAGAGCAGTGTCTAACATCTCTAATAATCAGTGTATTAAAGCGTCAGAGTGTCACAGATAAAATCAAAATCTTTTCCCTTTGATGCTCTGACTCTCTGATGCTTTGACACTATTTATTGTTTGTCGCAAATATCACATGCCAAAGATCTATCTTCTTCAATTTATATTTTTTATCAACTTTTAAATGAGCCTTTTTTATAAATTCATCGAGGCAGAGATCGGACCTCCAGCCTATCCTCTTGCTGACAGGGTTAAATATCTTTTCCATGCCTGCCATAACCTTATTCTTGCTCTTGAAGTGGTTCACAATCACTATCCGCCCGCCTTTTTTGCAAACCCGCTTTACCTCAGACATCATCCGGTAAGGGTCAGGAACAACGCTGACCACATGGGAGATAAAAACCTTGTCAAATGCGTTGTCTGGAAAATGAAGATTCATCGCATCCATCTCAAGCAATTCTATATGATCAAGATTAAGCTTCTTAACCTTTTGTCTTGCCTTTTTGAGCATAGCGCCTGACAGGTCGATGCCTATAACCTTGCAAGACCGTGGGAAGAGGGGGAGCGAGAGCCCTGTGCCGACACCCACATCAAGTATCTTATCTCCTGCTGCAATGCCCATAGAATGGATTGCGTGTTTTATCCTCGGATAAAAGAACCCTTTGAATATTACATCATATACATTAGAATAACCTGCATAAATCTTTTTTATGCTTTCAAGTTCCACTTTAAATCTCCTCTGCTTTGGTGAATTAGAGATTAGCAAACTTGTTAATTAGAAAAAGCAAATCCTCTAATTCTCCAATTCTCCAATTTCCTTAACATAGATAACCTTATCATCTCCAACTCTGTAAAAATCCTTAACCCTTGATGCCTCGCGAAACCCAACCTTTTCATAAAATGAACGGGTCTTGTTATATTTTGACTGCGCAGATGTCTCTACAACAATCATCCTTGCGCCATTCTTTTTCAGTATGCCCTCCAGATACTTGATAAGCATCTGGCCAATCCTTTTACCCTGCCACGCCGGCTCAATTGCTATCCAGTATATATCATATACATTGTCGGCAAACGGGGTTTTCCCGTAACAGATATAACCGAGCGGCTTATCAGCTTCATCCGCTGCGCAGACAAAGATATATTCTCCTTTGGTTATATCTCTCAGGTAAAAATCCAACAATTCAGCAGCACAGTATTTCTCCTCGTCTGTAAAATTCTCATTGCTTCTTATAATGGATTCAATCGTTTCTTTATCTTTATGAGCTACCTCTCGTATCCTGATTTCCATTCCTGTGAATCCCCTATATTTTATATCTGTTATAAGCCGTTTTTACTATCTCAAGTATGGCAGCAGGGTAATCCATTCCATCTGCTGCCGCACTCCTTGCAAAACCGGCATCATGGGATACATCAGGGTTTGGGTTTACTTCAAGCACCTTGAGGATTCCATCCTCACCCATTCTCATATCTACCCGTGCGTAGTCTCTGCAACCTATGACAGTATATGCCTTTAAAGCAACAGTGTGGAGCTCATGTTCCAATTCTTTGGAAATATCAGCAGGGCACACAGGCGGCGTTTTAAGATAGATAGGGCTGTCCGGCGTCCATTTGGCATCATAGGTGCAAATCTTCGGATGCGCTTTAGAGAGCTGCGAAAAATCTATCTCAGACACAGGCAAAGCCTTTGGCCTGTAATTCCCGATTATTGCAATATTAAACTCCCTTCCATCTATATATTCCTCTACTATTGCAGGTTGATTGTAATTTTTCAAAACATATTCAACTCTCTTTTTTAAACCTGCCATATTTTTTACAACAGCATACTCATCAATACCGACGCTCGCATCCTCTTGCACAGGTTTTACCATGAGAGGAAATCTTAAATCCTTGGCCAATCGTGAAGGGGCCTCTTTCAACACCAGATATGGCGCAGTTGGGATGCTATTTGCGTGAAGTATACCCTTTGCTATACCTTTATTCAATGCAAGGCCGAGCGTAAGCGGACCGGAGCCGGTAAATTTAAAATCAAACAGTTCCAAAACAGCAGCCACATTCATTTCAAAGGCGCTCTTACCCATTGCCCCTTCGCAGAGATTAAAAACAATATCAGCGTTTTCTTTTTTAAGAACTTCGATAAAATTCTCTACATCATCTCTCAAAGGAACAAGAACTGTGGATAGACTTTCACCATTCAAGGCCGCCGCTACCTTTTCAGCAGTATCTACAACCCCCTGCCATGACGCAATATCTTGCTCAGCGCCATGCATCATGTCCATATCGTCATTGTAAATAATGGCAACTTTTTTAAGTTTTAATCCCATATCTCTTGCACGCAGCATCTAAAACAGCATTTATAAGTTTATGGTAATCCATTCCGGCAGCCCTTGCCGCCTTGGGAAAACAGGAATTGCTCTTTGGGTCAGGCAGAATTCCCGGCAGAGGGTTCAGCTCCAAAATATAAGGCCGCTCTTTTGAATCAAGCCTTATGTCTATTCTGCACCAGTCCTTTATATCAAGAATACGAAAGGCATTGCTACATATATCGCCTATATCTTTTTTAAGCTTACTTCCAATATCGGCAGGGCACTGAAATATTTCAAGGGGATTATCCGGCGTATCCCATATCCACTTCGCCTCATAAGAATAGATTGGATTAACGCCGGCCGGCAGACTTGAGTAGTTTATCTCTACAACAGGAAGCATCTTCAAATCCTCGCTGTTTCCAATCATGGCAACAGTAAACTCTCTGCCTTCAAGAAACTCTTCTATGAGTGCAGGCTGTCGATATTCTGCAATTACCCACGCTACCCTTTCTTTAAGTTCATCTTCACCATTGACTACAGAATTATTTCTTATGCCTTTACTTGAGCCTTCGTAAAGAGGCTTTACGATAAGGGGGAAAGGCAACGATTTACGATTTGCAATGATAGATTTTAAATCTGAAATCCGAAATCCTAAATCCGAAATCACGGAAAATAGCGGCGTTGAGATGCCGTGATATGACAGGAGCTCTTTTGCCCTTGCCTTATCAAGGCAAATAGCGAGCGCCAGCGGCCCTGAACCGGTATATGGTATCCTGAGCATATCCAGCATAGCCGGTATCTGAGACTCCCTGCTCTGCCCCCATAAACCCTCTGCAATATTGAAAACGATATCCGGCTTGGAGGCCTTTAGCTTTTCATATGCAACTTCGTCTGCCTCTATCAAAACAACATCATGTCTTTTTGCCAGGGCAACCCGAACAGCCTCTATGGTATCCTCATCATCCCATTCTGCAAAAAAATCAGAGGGAAGAGCTTTTTCTGACCCCTGACCCCTGACCCCTGACCCTTGTTTTTTAATATTATAAGTTACACCCACCTTCACGCCTTATCCCTCTAACCTTTTAGTCGTTCCTCAACATAATTTACAAGCTTCCGGATTATTTCATCTGCAATATTATCAGGCACGCCGTCATAGTGCTGCGACTTCTTTCTCATATCACACATATCATTTACATAGTCAACCACAATAAACTTCCCATCGTCTCTCATTGCAATCTCTGTTGAAAAAAAATCAAGCTCGCATATTTGCGCTATCTTTCGTGTGATATCCCCTAATTGAGAAAGGCCGTAATTTTTAATCTCTTCTTCCTTAAGCTCCTGATATATATGCGTGACATCGTTCCACCAGCATGGAATTACCGTCTTACCCACATAAAACACCCTGAACCATGCCCTCTTCCCTTTTCCCAAAATTTTAGGCGCAATCTTTTCCTGAAGCAGATACTTATCATGCGAGATTTCCATCCGCGCCTTTATAATCTGATTAATGCTTCTGCCATTCGTAACCACACCTACGCCGCCGCCGCCGCAGGCAGGCTTTATGATAAACGGTTTGCCAAGTCTTTTTACCCTTGAAAGGTCTACCCGTGGGCTTTTCTGCCACGGAGATAAGATTATGGTATACGGAACATCAATGCCTGCTGAAAGAAATTCCAGATGCATGGTCGCCTTATCAACTGCCCGCGGAAGAAGAGACAATTCATTTATCATCCAAAAAGGCCCCTTCCGCGCCAAGTGGATAAGGTCGTAAAATCTTGGAATTGTATCCGATGCCCTGTCAAGGAGGGCCCTTATAATAAGCTCTCCGCTGGCCATAATAGTTAGGGTTTCGTCAAGATTGGATAGATGTATTATGTGGCTTTTTAGCCCCTTTTGCTGACATGCCTTGTCAAGGCCGTAAATAAAATCACGGTCATATACCCATTCCCATGCCAATGCCAAGTCTACAATATGAGACACGGTATCTCCGCTTTAGGCTAATGGCAAAAGGCTACAGGCGCAAGGCTGAAGAAAAGAATTATTTTTTCCTTTAGCCATTAGCCTTACGCCTTTAGCCTATAATATCAAAACAGCAGCAGCTATAACTGTAGTACACTTCCCGTCTCCCCTTACAATAGCAGATTGTGTGATATTTGTGGTTTTAACTATCTTATCGCTTATGCGGTATATCTCCTTTTTTTCATCCCAACCGAGACTCTGGTCCAACTCGATACCAAGCGTTGATGCAAGCATAGCTGCCGCCAAATCTTCTGAATAATCACCTGCAGCCTTATCTGTCTGGCCAAATGCATGGTGCTCGCTTAAGTAACCATACTGTTTTTTGTCCATTGGTATTGCGCATCCAACAGAGGCTGCCATTAAACGTCTCGGCTCATTTGAACAGCACCTGCTCATAACACAGAAGACAATCTGCCCTGGCGAAAGCATTTTCAGCCCCTGGCTTCTGCTGACTATCTTAGAACCCGGTGGAAATATGCTGGATACTGTAACAAGATTGAATTTTTCTATACCCGCATCTCTCAATGCAAGCTCAAAGGAATGCAGTTCTTCTTTGTGCGTTCCGACTCCTTTTGTAAAAAATACCCTCTTCGGGACAAGTAACATCTCTTTTCTCCTTTCGTTTTTATCTTTTTTTATTTTTACTGATATATCCCCTAATCCCACAGGTGTGGCGGCTTACTATAGTCAGCGATATAAATTTGTAGTCTGCCGATTTATCGGCGACTTTAAAATACGCCCATAAATGGGCAAACTACATCTACTTATTTATTTCGTTCACTATAATAGGCTGTTGAAAAAGTCATCAACAGCCACGATTACATTTACAAGTTGACCTCAGAGTTCTTCTTCAAGACCGCCAAGATTGAATGACAGCATTGCGGGAAGAATCTCCATTTCTATACAGAGCGTCATAACTTCGCATACCTGCGTTGCTCCTCGGCTCGTCGTTGCAGCGTATGCTAAAAATACGCCTCACTCCTCGCTTTCGTCGCGCCTTGGTCTGCTGTGTTCTGGCGCTCTGTATGCTGCTCTATTTATGTCGTTGTGTATACTTTCCGCCTCTCTTGGTTTTTGAAGCGTATAATGGAAATTTAAGATTCGCTCCCTTTCTCTTAAAACCCTTCATCCTTTTTGCAAGGGCAGTGACCATGATAGGAAGGGCAATTGTCGTGTCGCAGTGCACGGTAACCATCTTTGCCTTTTTTGCGATCTTTCCCCATGACTGCGCCTCTTCAAAGGTACAGCCGGAAAGCCCGCCCCAGTGCGGCGCATCCGCAGTAATCTGCACGGCATATTTATGGCCTGACACATTCTCGCCCATAATCCCTGCAGTAACCTCTGTCTGCTGGATAAAATTCTTCGGCGTGCCGCCGCCTGCATAAACAACGCCCGTATTCTTTGCGCGTGCGGCAATAAGGGCTGTCTCCTTTACATCTCCAATTACATCAAACAGAAAATTATCTTCTTTTGGATTCATGGCAAGGCCAATGCCAATAGATGAATCGCCTATAGCCGGACAGTAAACAGGGATATTTGTTTTATAGGCAGCAGTCAGTATCCCGTCTTCCTTTGCGCCTTTAGAAAGCTGTTTGCCGAGAAGATATAAAAATTCCCTTGTTGTATACGGCTTCTTTTCAAGTGTCTTTGAAAACCGATAACAATACGCATCAGCACTTTGAAACTCATCTTCAACAGCAAAGACATCGTATATCCTGTCAATGCCTTCGTCTTTAAGCTCTTCATCATTTGCCGTGGCATGTCCCTGCCAGTGATATTTTCCGAGGGTCTCATGTATGTCATGAAACAGATTGGCGCCTGTGGATACAAGGCAGTCTATTAATTTACTTTTCAGGAGATGCACAACAACCCTCCTCATCCCGGCAGGAACCATTGCGCCTGCGAGGCCAAAAAATATTGTGACATCACCCCTGAGCATCTGCTCCCATACATCAACAGCAATTGCCAGATTTTTTCCCTGAAATGCGGTTTCTCCCATCCTGCTTAACAGCTCGCTGACCTCTGCGCCTTGAATAATCTCTACAGGTCTGACAGGCCTTTTTAAAAATTTGCTTTTTGCCACAGTTATATTACCTCCAGTTTTTCGTAAACCACATTAAACATGGTAGGGGAAAAATATATTTTCTTTTTTAAGTTATGTCAAGAACAAAGACAGCCTAAAAGTCTATAAGCCTGCGACTTGAAGAACCTCGCTGCAAGCAGCGGGGGTTGCGGCGAGCATTCTGTTCAAGAGTTTAAAAGCTTGCAGGCTAACTACTTGTAGTCTGTCTTATCTCTTTCACCTTCAGTTTTAAATTTTTATTTCCATTCCATTCATCAATATAAGGAATAAATGCAATATCAAAACCATTCCCATTTAATGGATGTATATCTCCTTTGCCGTATGCAATCCCATCCCACATTCTATTGCCGGCAGCAAACTGTCCGTTTTTTTGCTTTATCTTAAGTTTAAGATGATTCTTTCCAACTACCTCGCTCTGGATTATATTTGTGTCTCTTGCGCCCAAGAGAGGCTCCGGATTTGCCAGGCCGAACGGCGCAAGGCCATCCATCTCCCGGACAATCTGCTCATTCAGCTCATTCAATGCAATATACGAATCTAAAGATATCTCCGGGATAAGGTCTTCAACAGTCAAAGCTTTTTCAGTGAGCGCATAAAAAGCGGCCTCAAATTCCTTGATTTTATCTTCCTTGATAGTAAAGCCGGCAGCCATCTTGTGGCCTCCGTATCTTTCTAAAAAGGTTTCGCATTTTTGTAATCCATCCAGGATATGAAATCTTTTTATCCCCCGCGCAGAGCCTTTGCCAGCGCCATCTTTTAATGATATTACTGCTGTTGGTCTGTGGTAGCGGTCTATCAATCTTGACGCTACAATCCCAATAACGCCGGAGTGCCACCCTTCTTTTGCAAGCACAATCGCCCTCTTCTTATCAATCTCAAAATCCTCTGTCTCCACTGCCTCCACTGCCTCTGACAGTATATCCTTTTCCAATCTCTGCCGGTCAATATTTTCCCTGTCCAGTTCTCTGGCAATATCCATTGCCTCTTTATCATCCTCTGTAATAAGCAGTTTTACGCCAATGCTTGCCTTAGTCAATCTTCCTGCTGCATTTATCCTTGGCGCAAGCTGGAATCCGACAGAGCCTGTCTTTATGGGGACAGATTTCAAATCTGTCCCCAAGCCGCTTACCTCTTTAAGCGCCCGTATCCCCGGCCTCTTGCTTGAAGTAAGCTCATCCAATCCATACTTAACCAAAATCCTGTTCTCATCAATAAGAGGCACCATATCGGCAATTGTCCCCAGCGCAACAATGTCAGTATAGCTTTTAAGATTCGGAACACCCTCTGCAAGAAAACCGCTTTCTTTTAATCTGGCTCGCAGGGCAATGATGAGATTAAACATAACGCCGACACCTGCCAATTCCTTGAACGGAAAGGCGCAGTCAGATTGCTTTGGATTTAAAATTGCATATGCAGGAGGGAGTTTTGCGGCCGGCTCATGATGGTCGGTAACAATTACCTCAAGACCGATGCTGTTGGCAAAACTTATCTCATCATAATTTGCAATGCCGCAGTCAGTTGTAATAAGAAGCCTTGTGCCGGAATCTGACAGATGTTTGAGAGCGCTATTATTAAGACCGTAGCCTTCTTTCAATCGTTCAGGTATATAATAGTTAAATTCAATATTGTTTCCTATCCCCAAACTTACCTCTTTTAAAAAAAGGTAAAGCAATGCTGTTGCTGTTGTTCCGTCAACATCATAATCGCCATAGATGGTAATTTTTTCCCTTCCCTGAACTGCCTTTATAATCCTTTGCACTGCCTTGTCCATATCCTTCATCGTAAAAGGGTCGTGCAGATTTATGAGCGAGGGAGAGAGAAAAGAAAAGGCCTCCGATGGGCATCGGAGGCCCCTGTTTATCAGGAGCTGCGCTGTCAAAGGAGAGATTTTAAGCTCCTTTCCCAACACACCCTGCAATGCGGTGTCAGGGGCATTTATTATCCAACGCTTTTTCATAGTACGCTTGTTGCGTTATAACGTTTATTGTGTCCCAAAAATGCGCCGACAACGAAGTATGGCAGGCATCCGCCTAAGGCGGACGCAGGTTTGTAAAATAGCGAGGTTTTCAATCGCTATTTTACGGTGTGTTTACGCTATAGACGCATCGCTCTATAACGCCATAACGTTGTTATTCTCCTCCAACAAAATTTTTATGCATCTTACCAGCAATTCTATTTGCGGTCAATCCGAAAAACCTGCCCCAGAATAATTTTGTAAATCTCGCCTTAAGTATGTTAAAAAAGCCTTATGGATAAAGCAAAGAGAAGAAAAAATGAAAAGAGAGAGCCGCTTGATAAGAAGTCCGGCAGCACTGCTTCTCCTTCCGGGTCTTTTTACTTTTCTATCTTTATTCTTATAATCCTTATCTTTCTCTCATTTACAACATACGGCAGAAACACCGTATGGATGGATGATTTGCGATTATGGAAGGATGCGGCAAAAAAGAGTTCGGAGAAGGCGCGGGGGCGTAATAACCTCGGCGTTGGTTATCATGACCAGGGGCTACTGGATAAGGCTGTAAGTGAATACCTGACCGCATTAAGGCTCAATCCGGGCTATACATATGCCCATTATAATCTTGGGGTTACCTATGATGAGCAAGGTCTACTTGATAAGGCTATTGAGGAATATATAACTGCTTTAAGACTAAATCCAGATTATATAGATGCACATTATAACCTTGGGGTTGCTTATCTGAAAAAGGGTTTAAAAAACGAGGCAAAAAACGAATTCAGCAGAACCTTGCAGTTAAATCCCAGAGATGCTCAGGCCCGTCAGGTTCTTAACTCGCTCATGAAATGAAAGATGGGGTAGCTGTAGAGGCATAGGGCATATCCAGGCATTTGCTTTAAAAGATATAAGGGAAAGGTTTTTGCAATATCTGCAGGCCATAAAATAAAAGCCTGCCAAGCTCCTATCCAATAGGAATCGGAAGAACCCAACTATAGCAGCAAAGATCCCTCTCAATAAGAAATCTGTTTGCCCGCATAGCTTTATTCTGCCTGCGCCGCCTCAAGGCAGAATTGCAGCATGGATGCTGTTCAACCATCCTTCCAGTCATTTAGAAACAACTTTGCAAACCTTGTTTGATATGCTATAAAAATTTTGTGGATAATACAAAAATAAGCAAAGGTGAAAGAAGAGGAGTATTCGTAGAGAAATCTGGCAGTATTGCTTCTGATTCCAGATATCTCTACTCTGCTATCTTTATCCTTGTAATCCTTATCCTCCTTTCCTTTGCTACTTACAAGAGAAATACAACATGGAAGGATATGGAGCAGTTGTGGAAAGATGTGGTTAAGAAAAGCTGGAAAAAGGTAAGGGGATACACTAATCTGGGGCTTGCATATTCTAAACAGGGTCATTTTGATGAAGCTATCAAGAAATATGAGATCGCATTAAGACTAAAACCTAATTCTATGGAAACTCGTCTTAATCTTGGAGCTGACTATTATGATTTAGGAAAACTTGATGAAGCCTTAAAACAATATCTTATCGCATTAAAACTCAACCCAAACTCTGCGGAAATACATAATAACTTAGGCCTTACCTATTCTAAACAGAACAAACTGGATGAGGCTATAAAAGAATACCTGACTGCACTGAAACTCGATCCGAACTCTGCAAAAATATATAACAACCTCGGTATTGCATATTTTAAACAACACAAACCAAATGCGGCTATAAAGGAATACCTAACTGCGCTGAAATTAGAACCCGATTATCCAGATATCCATTACAACCTTGGAGGTGTTTATTCTGCACAAGATAGGTTTGATGAGGCTATTCAAGAATATCGGGCTATATTGAGGCTTAACCAAAATGATATAGAAGCTCATTTTAACCTTGGCAATATTTATAAAATTAAGGGGCTAAAAGATGAAGCCCGGAAGGAGTTTGAAATAGCATTAAAAATAAAATCAGACTATACTACAGCTAAAGAAGCCCTCGAATTACTCAACAGTGAATCTCATACTGCCATAACAAAATAACAGTGCGGGACTTAAAAGCCCCGCACTATAATTAGAAAAAGAGATTGTTCCAATTGGAGCTATGGAACAGGAGCAGGGTTGCCATTCGAACTCACATTATATAGATCGACACCAGAAGTGCCTATAATAGTATCATATACATTAAAGCTGATGTTTGGAATACCAATACTACCACTCGCAACATATATATCGGCAAGAAGTCCGCAAACAGCCTGACTACCATTACCGTTATTGGTTATCTTGTTATTGATGATTACTGGAGATGAGTCGCCGATCTCTATCCCGAAGCAAAAATTATCTGTAATAGTATTTCCTATAATAGCAGGTGCGGAATGCGCAGCATTATAAATTCCAGTGTAGCCTCCTCTAATTATATTACCGGTGATCTTTGGCGAGGAACCCTGGTTAACAATTACGTATGCTTCTATATTCCCTTCGATTTTATTACTAGCAGTTTGTTGAAAAACTCAACAAACTCCGATTACACGGATAAAAGATTAGATTTCACAGATTAAAACCCATTGAAATATCTGTGTAATCGTTTTTCCTAATCTGTGTAATCAAGGCTGTTGAT
>Ga0209751_10001655_pt1 | contig 22672 bp, 29 predicted proteins | sample RifCSP13_1_FD_184019 | JGI IMG/M metagenome (GOLD analysis project Ga0209751, IMG submission 184019) | Soil microbial communities from Rifle, Colorado - Rifle CSP2_sed 13_1 (SPAdes) (version 2) | ecosystem: Environmental > Terrestrial > Deep subsurface > Rock core/Sediment | place: Rifle...
GACTCAACCACTTTATTTTACGTCTTATTTTCATATAATTTTTATTTTGCTGAGCAATTTATTCAGTTTGTTAAGCTGTTATGACTTTTGGCATCCCTTGATGTTTGTTGCGATTCTGTTAAATAGTTCCTGCAATACTTTACCTTGGCATGACAAGTGGCGGACTATACCAGAATTCACCGCCGCGAATCATGATCGTCGACGACGAAAAGGACATCCTTGCAATCCTAAAGTCAGGACTTGAAACAAAGGGCGGGTTTGTAGTAGATACGTTCAGGACTGGCGAAGCGGCCCTGCAGGGTTTTGCAAGCCGCGCTTCTGATTATTACGACCTTGTCATGACAGACATCAGGATGCCCAAGATGAACGGCTTTGAGCTGTACCGCAAGATAAGGGAAAAGGACGCCTCGATACCAATTGCGTTCATTACCGCATTTGAAATAAATGAAGACGAGTTTTCCAAGGTGATGCCCTCAATAAAAGTTAGGGATTTTATCAAAAAGCCGATAAGGATTCCGGACCTGATAGAAAAGCTCAACACGATCCTGGCTGCAGCCTAGCTGGGCTCTGCATGTATTGTCACGATTGATCCGGGATGGATTGCCCGGATCTGCTTCTCGATGTCTGAAACACTTTCGTGGATCTGCTCTATTGTCATTTCACTGTTGAAGGCGCAGTCGGCATCTATGATCAGGACGTTCTCGCCAGTCCTGTAGGTTTCAATCTTGCCGACTTTTTTGACGTCGCTTGTACGGAGGATGATTTCCCTTACTGAGTCCTGCATCTTGCCGTCGGCAACCGGCTCCATGCCGCCAATTTCCGGCATCAGGGGCTCAAGGTGCACCGTGATGCTCTCGGCTCCTTTCAGCAGCTTCCTTATCGAGTCTTCAACTGCATTGGCTATCGAGTGGGCCTCGCTGAGAGTGGCCGACCTGTTGACCTGTATATGGAGCGAGACTCCCAATGATTCGGTACTGCCGATTTTTGACATGAGGATATTGTGCACTCCCTTGACCCCGTTCACCCTGCTTGCTGCCTTTTCGATTATTGATTCTGGCGGCAGGTCACCTGCCGGCTCAAAGTGCACGGTGATGTTTCTTTGCCTTACGTCTAGGCCCGAATCTGCTAGGCTCTTGGCGATGTTGCTTTCCACCTGAGCGCTGATGTCGTGCGCGTTTTCAAAGCTAATGTTGGCATGCAGCGCGATCGTGGCTTCGACGAAAATCTCCCTCCCGACGCGGCGCATCTTGATGTCGTTGCATTCGAGCACTCCCTCGGTGCCGTTTGCAGTCCGCCGCACCTTTGCGACAAGTTTGGGTGATATGACGTCCGTGAGCTCCATCGCGTTCTGGTACGCGAACCTGCTGCTGAGGTACGCGAGAAAGCCGCCAAGGATGATGGCTGCTATAGAGTCCCCATGGCCAAAACCGGTGGTGACCAGCCACAGGCCCACAAACGCGACGCTGGTGGAAGCGAAGTCTGCAAATGCGTGGTAAAAGTCTGCCTTCAGGGTGGTAGTACCGGCAACCTGAGTGTCAGTCTTTTTCATCGCCCTGCCAATCACGGTTATCCTAAAGCCGTCCACTGCCAGAGTGTAAATAACTGCTGCAAAGCCTATCGTGCCCGGGTTCACCAGCGGGACTGATCCTGCTGCAGTTATCCTGACGCTGGCTTCGTAGATGAAAATTATCGCGATTACAAAAAGCGCTGCGCCGCCGATAAAGCCGCCTATGGTCTCAATCTTGCCATGGCCGTAAGTGTGGTCGCCGTCTCTAGGCTTGAGGGCAAGCGTGGTCGCGATTATCAGGATTGCAGTGACCACCGCATCGAGCAGCGCGTGGGTGCCGTCAGTAATGAGCGCAAGGCTGTTAGTGAAAATGCCGGCGGCTAACTCGAATATGAAAACAGAAATTATGGCGACAAGCGACATTCGTAAGGCGTTTCTCTTGATCGCTCCAACGTCGGTTGTTGTTAACCGCTCTGCCACCGCTATCACAATGGTGCGAAATTTGTTATTTAGGCATTTGTGTTTCCACCAGCTACCAAAATTGTGACAAGCTAATTCTGGTTTTGCGGCGAGTGCAAATTCTGGCGAACGGTCCACCGATTCGTTGAAGCAGGAATAATCGAACTCCTGACTTTGAAGAACGTTCAAGGAAATTACAGGTATTAGAGTGCAGGTCCTGCTCACCTATGTCGAGTGAGTCGATGGCTTTCGGGCCTGGTGAAAGTTCCACCACTATCACATAGCATTCACGAAGAGATGGCTTGAACAGGTTTACTTGTCCGACGTTTAGCTGCCCTGCTCTTGTGGATAAATGAAATACGCCGAGAAGAACCCACAAGGCAAGATCCTGGAAATCCTCAAAGGAATTCCAGGTAATTATGCTTGCCTTATACGTTCTCTAATTCAAGTCGAGATGACTTTTTAGATTCTTGTATCTGTTTCTGACGGTCACTTCGGTGACGCCGGCCGCCTCTGCAATGTCTGTTTGAGTCCGGCTCTCGCCGGTGTCAAGGCACGCAAGATACAGCACGGATGCCGCAAGCCCCATCGGGTCCTTGCCGGCAGATATGCCGCTCTTGGTCACGCCTTTCATTATGATTAGGGCAGCCCGCTTTGTACGCTCGCTCAGGCTGGCCCTGTTTGCCACCCTGACGACGCACTTCATCGGGTCTATGAGCGGGATCTTTAGGTTGAGCTCCATCACTACGAGCCGGTATGTCCTCGCAAGATCCTTGCGCTTGATGTTACCGATTTCTGCTATGTCCTTCAGCGTCCTGGACGCGCCTGTTTCCCTGCACGCGATATAAAGCGCTGCGCCTATCATGGCGGATATCGTTCTGCCCCTGACCAGGCCGCGCTCTTGGGCCTTCCTGTAAATGTAGGCTGTTTTTTCGATCACCACGTCTGAAACGCCAAGCTTGTCCTTGAGCCTGTCAAGCTCCGAGAAAGCCTGACGGAGATTCCTGTCTGTAGGCGAGTGAGCCTGTGAGCGAAAATCCCAAGCCCTGAGCCTGCCCATGGTAGAGCGCATCACCGCGTCCAACGTTCGTCCACTGGCGTCCTTGTCTGTTTTACCGATTACCGTAGACAGACCCATGTCGTGGCGAGCCAGAGAGCTTGGAATTCCTGTCCTGCTCCTGTCGTTTGCTTCTTCGGTTGTAAAAGCGCGCCATTCCGCGCGGCTTTCCTGCGTTTTGTCTGACAATACAAGTCCGCACTTCCTGCAAATGATTTCGCCCGATTCTAGATCTGTGACCGTCTGATCGGATTTGCACATGTTACACATTATTGCCGTTTGCATTTTTCTAGAATGAAGTAACATTATTATCGGCATTCAAACTAATAAATAATACTGATTGAGAGATATTTTCGATATTATTCGATTACTGACCAGAATTGGATCGCTAGCTGAGTTTCTTGTAAATCTATCAAGATGTAGCGTGCAAAAGCCCTATTTCTGTAATGCAAAAATTTGCGGGTTGTTGCTTGCGGCAACTGTTTTGTCGCAATTAATGCTCTTTTATGCGTGACAAGAAGGCAGGCCATGGTCAGCGGGCCGGTGGTATGGGACCTCATCTACCACTTCTACCAGTGCTGGCCCTATTCTGAATCAAGAAGGCCCAGGAAGGCGATGAGGCTGAGGATCAAGTCAACCTACACCAGCAGGGGCAGCTGGGCAGTGTGCAGGCTGTCGCGCTGATTGATGAGGATGATGCACAGACTAAGGGAAGCTATGATAGAATAGTGGCAAAGCTGTATTCTGGAGGCAAAATGCTCAACGAACTGTTGCGCATGAAACCTGCTGTGATCTATGCCAGGTTCTGCAATGATAGTGAATTTGCTAATGAGGGTTGGACGGCCAAGTACGGCTGCTAGCCCAACACCACCGGCACTTTTTTGTTGACATGCGTTTTTTCAACTGATTGCAAGAATTTTTGTATGTCTTCTGGCTTGTTATCCTGCCAATCATGTTGACAGGCGAATAGCAGATAATCTTGTCCTCCTTGCTTATCGGCGTCGAACCGTAGAAAAAGCACAGCGCGCTCCCTTCAGGCCAGTATGCGACATCAAACAGACTGACAACGGACCGGGCATTCTCTTCTTCTGCCCTGACTGGCGTTTCGTCTGTATACAATTCGTCACCCCACCTGTTTATTGCCACTTTGATAGGCAAGCTGCCAATTATCGCCATAACGGTTTTGAGCGACCGCGAGCCGTCAAGCTCTATCGCAACCTTCTCATGCAGCTCTGAAAATTCAAGCGATACTGCCTTTTTCATTCTTGGCAATAATGTGGCAGGGAAGGCCATTCTATGTTGTTCCTTCGGCCCGCGCTTTCACAGTGGTAACCCTCCGCAAGATTTTCTGAAACGGCATGGAATAGTCCGGCAGGTTCAGGGCCACCGTCTTGTTTTTGTGAAGGACGTACGTCCTTCCTTCGTAGGTGCACTTTATTATCGGTAGAACACTCATGTCTGCGACGACATCTGCAACCTTGTAGTATTCCACCAACTTGCGGCTCTCATAGACAGTTTCGTTTTTCCTCCTGAACCTCTTTTTGCTCATGAACTTGAACGCAAGTATGATGTGTCGCTCGGGGTAGATGCCAAACATGTTTCTGACTACCAGGCAGCGCTCTACCTGGTCCTTTGGCACGTACAATATGTCGCTTGTCCCCGACTTGGCTTCAATAATCAGCAATATGCCGTCGGCGTTGTTGACTGCGACGATGTCCGGCAAGCCGGTGCTGCTTCCGCCAAGGCGTCGGGCATTCCACACTACATTGTTCATCCTTTGGACAAGTGTGTGCTCGTAGCTGTAGCCCCTGCTGCGGCGAATGTTTCCCAATAAGCTAGCGTTGAACATGTCGTATCTTTAAAGTTTCTCAAGGGAGCAAGTCTTTTATTGCAAACTGTCAGCTCTAATGGCATGTCGAATATGCAGGGCTCGCTTGAAGCTACTAACACTGAACTTAAGGACGTGCAGGAGCGGCGCGAAAAATTGATCAAGGGCACGCGCGACGTCGTGATGATGTGCAACAAGTCAATAGTCGCGCTCCACCACGGCCGGATTGAAGACGCAAAGCACAAGATGGAAGAGGCAAAGACAATGCTTGAAGAATTCAGGAAGTATGCAAAGGAAGATCTCTACCGCTACATCCTGGTGGCAGAGCAAGAGCTGGTCGAGGCGTACGCTCTCAGGGCAGTGATGGAAAACGCGCCCGTCCCCGCGATGCAGGACCTGGATGTCACGGGGCCCTCCTATCTCACCGGCCTCCTTGACTGCGTCGGCGAGATAAAGCGCCTTATTTACGATAGAATGCGCTCGGGCAACGAAGAAGACGCCGAAAAATTGTTTGCGACGATGGAAGAGATCTACAGCGCGATCTACCCCTTTGCCGTCTACGACAACATCGTGTCTGGCCTGCGTAAAAAGCTGGATGTGGCCAGGATGCTCATTGAAGACATCAGGGCGGTTGTGACGGAGGAGAGCAGGAGAAAGGCAATGATAGAAGCGATCGGCTACCTGGAAAAAAGATCAAATGAAACTCATTTATCTTTAGACGCCCGATCCGGCAACAGTGACTGAATTTTCAAGGGCGGTAGCCGACTGGGGGCAAGAAGGCCGGAGCGTGCAACGGCGGCATCGTGCCTGGAGCGCTCTGCAAGGCAGCTGAGTTAGTGCCTCGACGCACATTTTCCCGACTCGAAGAGGGTCGAGCTTGAAGCCGACAGGGTGAACTGCATGCTCTTGTCAGTGTTCTCCCTTGCAAACCGGCTGTCGAAGGCAAGCCAGGTGCTGGCAGAATTTGACAGGGTGATGAACAATATCGAGAAGGCGGGCAAAGCTGAAGAAAGGGAAAACAGGAAGCTGCACGTCAAGTTTCAGAGAGAGCTGGACGAAATTCTTGCTAGATATTTTCAAGTCCCATTTTCAAACCTCTCGTAAGCCTCTGGGCTTGCCAGCAGCCAGCCGTAGTGGCTTTCGTCGTGGACGTAGCGCACCTCGCGCACCTTGGGCACGACATTGCGCTTTCGTAGTCCGAGCACAAACTCCCCCTGGAATGCAAGCCCTATCCGCTTTGCCTTTGCAGTCGATTTCTGGTCCCTCGGCAATAGGATGCGGTAGCTGAACCGGTCCTGCGATTCCTGCGCGACGTAGGCTTCTACCATCTTGTCGACTGCCCGCCTAATGTCTGACGCCTCCTTCATGTCGATTGTCTCAAGCACTGGGAATCTAGCATATGGAGGAGGCATTGCTGCAGGAAAACGCGCAGTCAGATAAAAACTCATTCTATCAGTCGTCTACAACGACCGCGAAGGTTGGTGGGCGGGAAGCTGAGATTTGCTTACTTGTATCTTGCAAACGCTTCCTCAAGGTGCCCGGTCAGCGTCTTGTGCCACTCGGAGAACCCCTCAGGCTCGTCGGGGTAGCTGTAATAGTGGTCTACCAGCACCTTGTTTATGGTGGCGCAGTACTTCAGGTCCTCGGCAAGCTTCTTGTTCATTGCACCCCTAACCATCATGCCTATCTTGTCGACCGTGCTGAACTCGGGGTGCTCGCCCATTGTTATCTTATCAATGTCCATCTTGCTCAAAAAGTGCTTCAAGCCATAGTTGATCTGCTCGTTTGTCAGCCCCTGCAGCATCCTGCGGAATACCTCAAGTCCGGCTGTCTTGTAGCCGTAGTCGTTGATGAAGTGCCTGTTGTACTTCCACAGGCCTTTTTCAGATGTGTCACCTGCCTGCACCGCTTCAACCGCGTCCTTGCCTGCTATCGTTGCTGCGATTATCGCCGGCCCGATGCCGCCTGCGTCAAGCGGCTTTGGCATCCATGCCGAGTCGCCTACCAGCATGTAACCGTTTGCAACAAGGCAGTCATTCTGCCGCCTTACCGACACCTGCCACGTCCCCCATGCGTTGCCCTCGTCGTCTGCTCCGTCTGCCAAACGCGGGCTTTTGACCACGGGGTTTACCTCAACGTATTCGTCTATTAGCGTCTTGAGGTCTGTGTGGGCGCCCATCGCCTTGTTGCGCGCGTCAAACGCCTTTTGCTGCACGCCGAGGCCGATGTTCACCTTGCTCTTGCCCTTGGGAAAGACCCAGCCGTAGCCGCCTGGCGCGAGATTTTGATCAAGATGAATAATGCAATAGTCAGGATCGAAGTAGGTCTTGTCGTCGTACGCAAGGTCGAAATTGTAGATGTACCTGCCTGTGGCTTCAAGGTCATCGCGGTCGATCCTGCGCTGTATGAATGACTTGATCGGCAGGTTGGTTCGCAGCACCGATGTCACGCCAGAGCAGTCGATCACGAGCTTTGCAGTTTTCTTGAAGGCCACCTTGCTGTCAAGGTCTTCTCCTTCCACGCCGACCACAGCGTTGTTTTCAATGATGAGTGAACGCAGCGCCACGCGCTCACTCAGCTCGACGCCCATCTTTTTCGCGTCTCTAAGCTGCCTCTGCGGCAGCAAGCGCCTGTTGAGGATGTAGCCCTCGCCGTCAAACGAAATGCCGGTTTCATGGTCGGGCGAATACGCGATCACGCCCTTGACAGGGTGCTCTATTTCCGGGTGGCCCCAGCTGATCTTGATTCTGTCAGTCATGTAGTCGACGGTGTTCTTGCCCACCGCGTCGCCGCAGACCCAGCCGGAAACCGTTTTCCTGCCCTGCTGCGGAATCGCGTTCCTGTCGATTACCAGGATCTTCATTGACTGCTTTGAGTAATACGCTGCCGACGACGCCACGATAAGGCCGGCGAGGCCGCCGCCTGCCACAATAATGTCGTAGTCTCTTTTCATCAGTTAGACAAGGCGTGAAAGCGAAGGATGATATTTAAAGTGTTCCCGCCTAGGAGAAAGACAGAATAACAGTCGCGCGTTCAGATGTGTGGATGCGCAGGCCGTTCTTATTCTTCGACCTTGGCCAGACCCTCGTCGACGAGTGGGACTTTATTGCCCACTTTGATCAAAAGTTTCTAGAGCTCCTGAATGGCTTTGGCGCGAGGATTGACCAGCGCAACTACCGCGCGGTGCGCGACAGCGTAATCCGCGACCGCAGGATAGGGCACGGCAGCGTAAAGGAGCTGGTAATCGAGGTGTGCAGGATGCTGTCGCCTCCCGGCTATGAAAAGGTGATTGCAGGCAGGCTCGAGCCCCAGATAAAGGAGGGCAGGCGCGACCTGTTCCGGTTTTTCGACGATGCAGAGCCCACGCTGCAGGCGCTCTCGAAGCACTGCGAAATGGGGTTGATAGCCAACCAGTTTGAGGACATACTAGACTTGCTGGAAAAGTCCGGGTTTGGCAGGTTCTTCAGGGTGCAGGCGATATCATCGTCCATGAAAATGAAAAAGCCCGACCCCCGGATTTTCGAGCTCGCAATGAAGCATGCAGGGCGCCCTGCGAAAGACTGTATAATGGTGGGCGACAGGCTTGACACCGACATTTGCCCGGCCAACACGCTTGGCATGACCACCATCAGAGCGACGAATTCACTTTTCGCGCTACAGGTGCCGGTACAAGAATGCGAACGTCCCGCATACACGATAGCGCGCCTTTCAGAAATCCCGGGGATTGTAGAAAGCATTATCAGTTGACAGTGCAAATGTACTGCGTGAGCGCGATCATAAAGATGGTAAAAAATACTCACAGGCATCCTGCCAATCAGGCGCTCCACTGCATCGGCGCTCCCTTCTATGCGGCTGGCCTTGCAATGACGCTAGGATATTTTGCAGGAATTCAGACCGATCTTGCTGGAGGCATTGCAATGTGGCTTGCTGGTGTAGCTATGTTTGTGGCCGGTCACAGGATAGAAGGCAACGTCGGGTCGACTACGCCGGTGCTTCTATTTAGGCTGTTGTCAAAGGTTGCCCACAATTTTGTCGCGCACCGAATCCATCTCCTGCGCACTTGATTTCGGCCTGCTCTTGAACATCGAGTGGATCGCGCCTGCGCCGTCGCCTCTTTTCCTCGGAACGATATGCACGTGGACGTGGGGTATTTCCTGCCCCGCCTCGCTCCCGTTGTGGATAGCTATCGTGGAAGCGTCCACCTGCGACCCTGCCTCCACCGCGCCGGTGACCTTCCACGCGATTTCAAACACGGCCATCGCGTCCTGCTCATCCATGTCTTGGACCTTGACATAGTGTGACTTTGGAATCACGAGCGTGTGGCCCGCGGCGAGCGGGAAGGCGTCGAGCAGCGCAACTGCTCTGTCGTTCTGCATCACGACTCTCGCAGGTATCCTGCCGCCGGCGATCTTGCAAAAGACGCAGTCTGGGTCCTGCATGCCTGCCCTGCTTTATCTTGATATATTATCATTGCAGCGCGGGGAGGCTGAACGACGAGGCCGCGCCTGTGTCGTCCCTGTTGTTCTCTCTCTGAAATCAGCGTCACCGCGTTAGAGGTAAATGCATATCCGTCAATTTATAATCGGGTTAAAAATAATACTATGGCATTTTTCACCCGGCCGGCTGCTGTGCTGGGCTTGCCGCCGTCAGTCGCGCAAGTTTTGCCTTTGAAGCCACGAACTGGCTGACATCCTGCGTGAACGCGATCGAGGCCGCGCCTTTCTTGGCTACAATGCCGATCCTTTCAGGGGCAAAGTTGTGCTTTTTCAGGTCGTCAATTACCAAACTGATGACATCCTTTGTCGCGATTATCATATGGCAGCCGTTCATCGACGCTGTCGCGTTGTCAACCAAGAATTCCTTGGTTGCAAACTTTGCGATTTCGGCGTTCCTGACAGGGAGCTCGTTTATCAACAAGTGCGAGTTTGCAAGCTCGGCAAGAGCGCCAAGCGCAAACACGCCCCGTTGTCCGACAGGTTGTACCGCCGTGATGTGGGCGCTCTTGTCAAATGGAGCGCCAAAGTCCGGGCTGTATTTCGCGATTATCTTGCCAAGCGCAAAGTGTGGCTCGCTCAGGTTCTTTACGGCCTCGTCCCTCGCCTCTGTAATGCCGGCAAACGAAACGCCGTTCTGCTCGTACTTGATAATGTTTTCAGAGTCCATGCGGGCAAGGGTGTAGAGGCTCATTGCAGGCAGGCCGCCAAACTTGTTTGTAATTATGATTTCCATCCCTTCTTCTACCTGGTCGTACCTGGTGGGCAGCTCTTGCGCGGTGGTTGCCATCGCACTCGTGCCGTAGAACAGTCTGCCTATCTTGAGCGAACTGTAATCCTCCATCGCGAGGTTGTAGCGCGAGGTGAACGCGTCAAGGTTCGACCTTATACTGTCAAGGATTTCTTCCGACGGCGCGTCATAGACCGGGAAGAGCTTGAACGACGAAGGTATTCCGCAGCCAAGAAGGTTGAGCAATTCAATTGCAGAGGTCATAGCAATGTTGCTGTGAACGTCCGAGTCTGGCGCCCTTGTCACGTCCGTTACCTGCGTGGCAGAAGTGACGCCGGGCATGTACCCCACCTTGTCGCCCCTGTGGAGCTCGATGTAGTCGAGCATCCCAAACTGCGCGTCAGGGTGCTCTGTAAGGACTGCAGACGCGCAGGAAACCGACACCTTAGCACTGAACACCTTGAAAAAGTTCTGCAGTGCATCTGACAGCAGAGGCGTGTATTCGCCGGCGCCTGTATGGACGCGGAACATTGCAAGCGCCCTCTTTACTTCGACTTCCTTGTCCACCACAGGGCTTGACAAGCTGTACACACGCCTTGTCAGTTCCGGCATCTTGCCGTCGATGTGGTAAAACGAGTCAAACCATGAAGTATAAACCCGGATGCTGCTCTTTTTGACGTCTGCAAGCGCGCCTTTCAGAATGTGGCTGTCGACTTCGTTGGAGCAGGTCGGGATCCAGCGGAGAGGGTCAAAACCGAGTTTCCTGTATTGATCGACGTGTTCCCAAAAATTATCAGACAATCCAATCTCTCCTAGCAATCACTATAGTTAATAGATGAAGTTACACAATATATAGAAAATACTGCTTAATAAACAACTTCTTTTATTGCCTCATATGCGATATTTCAACCGTGGCTTTTTGAGAACAAGTATTATAAGGAGTCTAGATCTCAATTTTCCTCATGACACTTACGCCGGTTCAGATTGAGAAGCTAGCAGACGAATTTGAAAGCAAGTCTGCCAAAGAAATCCTAAAGTGGGCCATTGATACTTTTGGCACAAGAGTCGCCCTTGCTTCCAGCTTTGGTGCAGAGGATGTCGTAATTATCGATATGATGGCCAAGATAGACAAGAGCAGGGCCAAAGTCTTTACCCTTGAAACCGGACGCCTTAACCAGGAAACGTATGACGTAATGGACGCAATTAGGGCAAGGTATGGAATTCCGATTGAAGCCTATTTTCCGAATCAGAAAGAAGTGGAAGAGATGATCGGGTCAAGGGGCATGAACCTGATGTACGAAAGCGTGGAGAACCGCAAGCTATGCTGCGAGATAAGAAAGGTCCACCCGCTCAACCGCGCGCTTTCTACCCTTGACGGCTGGATAACCGGCCTGCGCAGGGATCAGGTGGCGACAAGGTCCACGACAAAAAAGTTCGAGATCGACAGTTCGCACGGCGGGATTGTCAAGATAAACCCGCTCGCCGACTGGTCGTCTGACATGGTGTGGGACTATATCCACAAGAACAACGTCCCTTACAACAAGTTGCACGACAAGGGGTTCCCGAGCATAGGCTGCGAACCCTGCACGAGGGCGGTAATGCCGGGCGAGGACCCGAGGGCCGGCAGGTGGTGGTGGGAAAGCACCGCGCAAAAAGAGTGTGGTCTCCACTTTGACCCAACTAAAAAGAACCACCAGTGATGCCGTTGGTTGACTCTATTCCGCCGCCCCACGGAGACAAGCTTGTAAACAGGTTTGTCGCTTCTGACAACGGTACTGACAGCATGTTCGCGATCCAAGTGAGCGGCGACCTTCGGAACGACATCGAGAACATCGCAGACGGCATATTCAGCCCTCTTGAAGGGTTTGTTGGCGAGCAGGATTTCCAGAGCATCGTAAAAACCGGCAGGCTGAAAAATGGGCTTGCATGGACGGTGCCAATAGTCCTTGATGTTGACGATCAAACTGCTAACAAGATGAAGGACGCAGGGCAGGTCGCACTGGCAACCGGCAGCGACAGGTTTGCAATCCTGCACGTTGAAGAAGTTTATTCGTTTGACAAGCTGGCGAGCGCAATAGCGATCTACCAAACAGACGATGTGAAGCACCCCGGTGTCGAAAAGATGATAAGCATGAAGAACCGGCTGGCCGGCGGCAGGGTCGATGTCATCAAGCGCATAAAGCAGTCGCCGCTGCGCAAGTACAGGATGACGCCGGCTGAGACGCGCGCAGAATTCTCGCGCAAGGGTTGGAAGTCAGTTGTCGGATTCCAGACAAGGAACGTCCCACACGTCGCGCACGAAATGCTGCAAAAGGCTGCGCTCAATCTCTACGACGGGCTCTTCATCAACCCCCTCATAGGCAAGAAAAAGGAGGGCGATTTCAAGGACGAAGTGATCCTTGCTTCCTACGTGGCGCTCATTGATAACTATTACCCAAAAGACAGGGCGATGCTGGTGACACTCCACACAGAAATGCGGTACGCCGGCCCCAAGGAAGCTATTCATCACGCGATAATGAGAAAGAATTTTGGCTGTTCGCATTTCATAGTCGGCCGCGACCACGCCGGAGTAGGCAATTATTATCATCCGTTTGCTGCGCACAAGATATTCGAGGATTATACCGACCTTGAAATAGAGCCAGTGTTCTTTCCCGCGTTCTATTATTGCAAAAAATGCTTGAGCTACGCTAACCAAAGGAACTGCCCTCATGGTCCAGAATTTAGAGAAGAATTAAGTGGCACTAAGATCAGAAACATGGTCAGCTCAGGCGATATCCCGGCTGAGCATCTGATGAGACCTGAGATAGCAAGAATCATTGTCTCATTTGACAAGCCGCTCATAGAATACTAAACTTAGATCTCGAAACCACACTAGCTAGGTCAAAACTGACATACAATGATAGTCCAAGCCGGCAGGCTCGTTGTCTAGGCGGTGAGCAGTGGCACTTTCTGGTCTTGGTAATTCTCGGTTATGAGTTCGCTCATGCGCGAGTAGCAGGCGAGGAATTCTCTACCCTTTTCGGTTGTCCTGTATACAAGGGCGCCGTCTGACACGTTCTGAGCGATAAGTCCCTTACCAAGCAGGCGGTTCAGGTAGTGAAGTATCTGCTCGTAGCTCAGATTTGCCCTGTACATGATGTGGGTCTTCTTTATCCCTGCAGTGGAAAGGGCCAGAACGTCTGCCATTATCTCGATCTTGCCTCTGTTGTTCTTGCGTTCAGACATAGGTGGCTTAAAGTCTTCCAAGTTATATTAGGGGGAGGGCGGAATTTGCACGGTGGAACGGCTGTTCCAATTCAACACGGGCAGACAAGAACGCGCTAGCCGCGCTGGCATGGATGCTTTGCCGCCATGGCATGACGGGATTCGAACATGATTTTAGTGCTTAGGCGTCGTCTGCGGTGTCGTTGCTGCGCCTGTTGGAGCCTTCTTTGTCATCGTCGTTCTCTTTGCCACTATTACCAGAGTCTTCGCCATTGCCGGGTCCTCCCGAAGTGTCACTTGAATTTTCACCATTATTCGAGCTGGACGTATCGTCAGCCTCGTCCTCGATCAGGCTCCTTGCTTCGTTAATCGTGCGGTATGCCGTGGACAATGTATCTCTTGCAGATTCAAAGTCCTGTGCCTCTATGCTTATTCTGGCACTCGCAATGAGAGATAGCGCATCCTGCACCTTGGCCTGCGCTCCTGCGTCAGAGCCGGTTTCGTTGAGCAATTTTAGCGCCGTCCTTTCAAACTTGTCTGCCACGTCTGTCAGCTTTCTGGCCAGCTCTTCGTCTTCGGGGCTGGAGCTGTTTGCGTACGAAGCAAACCTTTCGACCTCTTCCTCGTCAAAGAGGCTGGCCCTAATTGCCTCGAGCAGGGCGTTTACTCGCCCCAGGTTCCGTTCTGCGCCTTCGAGGTTGCCGTCGTCTATCATCTGCCTTGCATTCGCTAGGAGCAACACGGCGGCTTTGAACTGGCCCTCCTTGTCAACCTGGTTCTTTTCAGCCAGCTCTTCAAGCCTGTAGTAATATTCCCGCAGCATTCTGTATGTTCCAACGACGTCCGAGTTGCCGTCGCTTGCTGCCTGCTGCTCGGCGGTCTGTTCAAACCTCGCCACATTCTCGTCAGAGAGCGCAGCGAGGACTTGTCGAAAGTCTAGGATGGCAAATATCATGTGCTTCTTTGCCTCTGTGGCGTCTCCAAACTCGATCGCCTGAAGCGCAAGGGAAGCTTCCGAGACTCCTTCGCTGTAATTATCGGCAACCTCTTCTGGCAGGACGTAGCTTGCTTCAATCAGCTCTTTTACCCGGTCGTTTACCGCGTCTTGCGCCTGCAAAAGCACGTTCTTTAGCATGCGGAGCTCAAGCTTGCTCGCCGCGTCTGTCTTGCTGTTGTTAGAGATCGTAAAAGTAGAATTGGCCTTTTGGTCGGCGTAAAAGGCCGACACCGTGAATTCGCCAAAGCCGCATTCATCCAGCCTCACCGGCCTTGACACGAACGAGTTGTCTGCGGCTGGAAGTATGTTTTGCTCTGCACAGTCTCCTCCCGGCCCCGTCAACTTTATGAGCACGGCGTAACCCACTGGCGCATCTTCTGATATGGCCCCGACAATTATCGCTTTCTCGTCAAGAGTGTAGATGTCCTTATTTGTGGTCACGGTAAAGGATTCTGCATATGCCGGTATGGGCAAAACCAGAATTAGCAATAACGGTAACAAGATTATCGTCTTCTTATTTACCAATGAACCGGCCGCGGCATACAACCTGCTACTACCATCTATTACTTTCGACAGCCATTATATCAGGAATACTTGGAACGACCGTTCCAGTGTTTTGAGGCCGGAAACGTGCCAACATGCGGCGGGCGCAGCTTTAAACAGGCTTAAAAGGAATGCTGTGCCCAACCCTGCCATACTTGCCAAGCAGAATGTAAGCCGCCTCAAGCGTGCCATGAGAGAGGTGGGAACAGACGTCTGACGAAGAGATCGTCAAACCACCGGTCGAAAGTAAAGGGGCATAAGAGGGTTAGTCGTGATCCACAGCACGCCCATTGAGCAGGAAAGTATTGTGCTCACCTTCCGGGAGACAAGAGGACATCGACTCGTTCTACAGCTACGGCAACATGAAAGTCGCCTCGGTCCTCGAAATGGCAGGTTCATCCATTGAGGGCGTGCCAGAAAAAAGCGACTACACGGTGGCAGAGATGATAATGCAGTAGGCGCGGCCGCCGAGTCGTATATATTACTAAAGCGGCTCAATTCGTTCTATGCGCTTGCTGCTTGTGGTAATCGCAGTACCATTATTGTTCCTGCCTGCCCTCGCCCTTGCGCAGGAGCAGGATTACAAAGTTATCAAGTCTGACAGGAGCGAAAGCTTTGTGCTTCCCTACACCGCTTCAAATCAGGATTACGACAGCCCCCTCGTCTATACTTTTGACGATCCCAAGCAGCCAAGCTGGATACTGCTCATTCAGAACAACATGTCGTACGTCCCAAGCAACGATTCAAAGACCATAATTAAGATACAGGAACCGGCGCCGAGCGATAAATATATTGAAATCGTGACGTTTGGCGGCGAGTCAAAAAGATACTGGGTCGCGGTGAACACGCCAGAGACAGGATACGTCAGGATGTACGACAACCGAGAGAATGGCTGGACCACTGAGGGCCCGATATCCGTGACACACGGAGAGAATACAGGCTTGACAGTCACAAACGGCAAGAGGATCGTCCTTGACAGGCTCAACCTCGATGGCTTTGCAGTTGGCTCGATCGCGGTCTATGGCAACGACGGCGAAACGTCAGTCGCCAACGCCTATGCAGGCGACATTTCGTTTGAAATACTGTTTGGAAGTTTCAGTGAGTCGCCTATTTACTACGTGCCCCTTGGCGTGACACTTGGAGTGGGCGGCATCATCATAGGACTGCTGATATTCAAGAAGAGGAAGCCAGAGTAGAGTAATATCGGCACATCTTTTTCAAGTCGCACGCCTTGCAGTTCGGCTTTACTGGCAGGCAGATGTTCTGGCCGTACATGACAAAAGTGTCGTTCACCCTAGTCCACAGCCGCCTGTCGACAAGCTTGATTAATTCCAGCTCTGTCTGCTCGGGCATTTTAGTGTGAACAAGCCCGAGCCTGTTTGAAATCCGATGCACGTGCACGTCGACCGGTATCGCCGGCTTGTCAAACGCGTAGACAAGCACGCAGTTGGCTGTCTTCCTGCCTACACCGGGCAACTCCAGCAGCTGGTCTATGTCGCAGGGCACCTGCGCGCCGAACCTGCTGACAAGCGTTTGTGAGACCTGCTTTATGCGCTCTGCCTTGACGTTGTAAAAGCCGATGCTATGGATTATCTTTTTTATCTCGTCAATGTCGGCTACCGCCAAATCCTCCGGCGTCTTGAACCTTGCAAACAGCTTGTTCACAACCCGGGTAGTGTTCTCGTCCCTTGTGCGGGCTGACAGTATCGTGCCTATCAGGATCTTGAACGGGTTGCCCTGCTCCTCCATCTGGAGCCCACGAAGCGCGGTCAGCCGCGGGGACTTTTCCCGCTTGAGCACCTGCTCCATCTTTTTTATTATGACTCCCATTGTGCGCTTGGCTGCCATCTGCAGAAATGCCGCTTGCAGAGCATATAATTTTATACTCTTTGCAAAGAGTATATTCAGATGGAGCTTGCAAGGGACGAGGAAGAGGCGCTTGCCGGCAAGAAAGGCAAGGCGCTTGCCTCCGCGTACAGGATCCTTGTGGCAATAGGCGAGGCCACGGGCGCAAAAAAGTTTGTCCCGATAAAGTGGGCTCATGTTTCTGGCGTCAACTACAACACCATCGGGGACGCCGGCGCGCAGTTCCTGGACGAGTTCAGCAGGACAGCCAAGGTTGCCGTAAAGACGACCGTAAACCCTATGGGCTATGACAGAAACCATCCTGAAGGTATCCCTGAAAAGTTTCAGGAAAAGCAGACAAGCATAGTAAAGTCTTATGAACGGATTGGCGTCACGCCATCGTTTACGTGCACGCCATACGAAGTTTTCGATATCCCGGACAAGGGCACGGCGGTTAGCTTCGCAGAAAGCAATGCAGCCGTGTTTTCAAATTCGCTGTTGGGCTTGAGGACAAACAAGGAAAGCGCGTTGTCCGCGCTTGCCAGCTCTGTTACAGGCAAAGCGCCGCTTTCCGACCTCCGGCTTGATGAGGCGAGAAACCCAAAGGTAGGCATTGAGGCCAATTTCAGATTTGGAAGCGAGCTACACTATGGACTCTTGGGCTACTTTGCAGGCAAGGTCGTCAAGGACAGCTCTGTTGCCTTCAGTGGCATATCAAGGCCGTCGACTATTGAGGCAAAGGCGCTGTCCGCGGCTATTGGGACGTCAGGCTCTTGCGGCATGTTTACCGTCGGCCGGGGGCGCGGAGAAAAAATTTCCTTTGGCAAGAAGGAGGCAAAAGCAGTGATGGAGGAGCTGAGCACCGCAGAAGACGGCGACATTATCACTCTTGGGAGCCCGCAGCTTGGCTTGAACGAGCTTGATTTTTTAGCCAAGCTTACGGAAGGCAAAAAGTTCAGCAAGCGCTGCATGATTTTCTGCTCAAGGGCAATATACGGCCAAGCGGCCAAGGTGGGGCTTACTGGCAAGCTCGAAAGGTCGGGCGCGGAAATCATGTGCGACTCGTGCACGTGCCTGACTCCTTATGTCACGAAAGACAAATACGATTCGGTGGTGTCAAACAGCGTCAAGGGCGCTTACTACCTTAACAACTCGAACAAAGTCAAGGTGGCGCTCAAAGATATCAGGACGATAGCAAAGGTGTGCACCGAATGATAATCAGCAACTGCAAGAAAATTGTCGGCGGGTCAGGAGAAGGCCTGACCCTTGTCACGGCGCAGCCAATCAACTTCTTGGCAATGGTCGATCCCAAGACAGGCATGATAACCGACTCAAAGCACGAGCTGTATGAAAAGTCGCTCAAGGGCGCGGTGCTGGTATTCCCATACGCGGTTGGGAGTAGCGTCGGCGCGTATGCGATCTATTCATTGAGGGAATACGGCACCGCTCCAAACGCGGTGGTATGCTCCAAGGCAGACATCACCACGGCGTCTGGCTGTGCCATAGCCAGCATCCCGGTCGTAGACCTGCCCAAGGGCGCGCCGGCGATAAAGCAGGGTGCAGTTGCGAGGGTCGAAGCTGACGCCGGCAGGATCATAGTAAAGGTTTAATTTCAAAAAACATAATATCATGGCACTCGGTGCATGGTGCTTCGACGGGCGAACTGACCGTGCAAGCGGAATGAAGACCAAAGTCCATGCACCGATACTTAATTTGCAATGTCTTGGTTTCCATCTGCAACAGCTCATACATGTTGTTGAGCGCGGCAAGGTATTCCACCCCTTTTGGAGTCGTGCGGTAGTACCTTTTCCCATGCTCGACGTCGTTTGTCATGTACGGCCAGAACATCTGCGACAGGTACGCCATCGCCTGCGAGTGGCTCAGGCATGCGCAAAACATTATCCTTGTGATGTCCACGCCGGGTCTTATCGCCGTCTGCAGCACTTCCCTCATGACTTCATTTCTTTGTCGATTTTGCAAATACGTTCTCCAGCTAATTGCATATGCTGTAAGCTTCTTAAAAGTAAGGTGCTGTAAAGTCATAAAGCATTACAGCACTTCAACTATCTTTTTTCGCGACGCCAGGCCGGAAATTATCCTGACCCTGTCTTCGCTGACTCCAAAATGCGCCGCCAGCTTTTTCACCAGCTCCCTGTTAGCCCTGCCGCGCTCTGGCGGCGATTTTATCGAAATGGATATTTCGTCTCCGCTCACGTTAATGCGCCCGTCGGGGCTGAACCGGACTGAAACCGAGTACCTCATCCGTTCTGATTTGGAAATGCGCACTTGAAAACCTTTTATTAGCGAGAAGCAAATAGGATTACGAATGGCAAGCTTTTGTCCAGAGTGCGGAGGAGAGCTGAAATTTGACCTTGCTAGCAAGAACTTTATCTGCAAAAGCTGTGGTCTCTTTGCCACCCGGGAAAAGATAGACGAGCTGCGCGACAAGGCTGAAAATGCCAGGGACGACCCGAGCAGAAGGCACCACGACGACTACCTTGACTGGTGGCAGTCGTCAAAGAAGGACAAGCAGCAAAAGTAGCTACGTTGGGGAAGCCGTAGCAGCCGAAATATCCGTTTTCAATGAAACCGGCTGCCCCTCTTTTGTAGTTTTTCGCAAAGCCATCAACTCGGCGTCGGTTATTTGCGGGAGCCAGCGTATCTTGTTCACCACGATGTCCCTCATTTCCTCAAAGTTCCTTGCGCGCGCCTTCAGAATCAGCTCGAACCGCCCGTCTATTTCGTGTATCTCTAGTTACCCGTCAAACTGCGACACGGTGGCCGTCACCTCATCGGCCGAGCCCTCCTTCATGGCTATCCCCATGAAGGCAAGGGGGTCGTAGCCCAATAGCCGGCCATAAGTCGAAATAGTGAACTTGCGGATGATGCCGGCGGCCACCAGCCTACGGATACCCATGTGCACCGTCGCGTCTGAAATTTCAAGCTCTTCCGCTATCTCTACAAAGGGCCGCAACGCGTTGCGTGTCAACATGTCTAATATCTTGAGGTTGATTTCGTCGAGCAGTTCAGACGGAAGGTTCACGAGAAGAGTACAAGCTTTTGATCTAATCAGTTCATGCTCGAATGGTTAATAACCCTTGCAGTGCGCAAAGTGCCTCGTGATTTGCAGCAGGTGCCAGAAGGTAGAGAGCGTATACCACAGGGCGTACTCTGGAGAGTATTTGTGCAAAAAGTGTTTTATCCGCTCTATCGAGGACAAGGCTGCAAAAACGATTTCAAAATATTCAATGATCGGGTACGGCGACAGGGTAGCTGTCGGCGTGTCTGGCGGCAAGGATAGCCTGTCGATGCTGTATGTCCTAAAGATGCTTTTTGACCAGCACCCAAACAACGGCAACGAGCTTGTCGCAGTCACAATAGATGAGGGGATTAGGGGCTACCGCGACGAGTCGCTGCAGATAGTGAAGGATTTTTGTGCGCAGCAGGGCGTTGAGAGCAAGGTACTCAGCTACAAGTCGCTATTTGGGGTTGACATGGACGAGGCGATGGTGCTGAGGCCTTCAGAAAAAATGTCGTCCTGCTCAATGTGCGGCACGTTCCGCAGGCGCGCAATCGACATTGCAGCGGAAACCGTTGGCGCAGACGTTGTGGCGACTGCGCACAACATGGACGACCAGCTGCAGACGTTCATGATCAACCTGCTGGCCGGCGACGTGGAGCGGATCGGCTGGATTTACCCGGAGCCGGTGCAGTACGCAAGCGGCATGAAAAAGATCAAGCCGTTCATTGAAATTTACGAGTACGAAATCGCGTTCTATGCGCTCCAGCGCGAGATCCCGTTCCAGTCGGAAGAATGCCCCTACATGAGCGAAAGCATACGCACTGACCTGCGGGAGTTTTTCAACAAGCTCGAAAAAGAGCACCCCGGGATCAAGCACAACACTTACAACTCGATGATAAAGATATCAAAGACATTGCACAGCGCCCAGAGCACTGAAGGTAGGAAATGCATGGTATGCGGGCGCGATTCTACCGGCGAGGTCTGCTCTGTCTGCAAGACTGTCAGTATATTGACATCCAACAAGCAAATATAGCCATCATGCAAATTATTGGGCGGAGGCAGGGAGGATCGGGGCGCCAGCCGTGCCCCACACTGGAAATCGGCTTTATGCCAGGATCAGTAACGGCCGGGTAAATCCGCTGGTAGGAGGTTCCCGCTTGCCTTGCTGAAATGAAATCACGCCGTGTCGGATGGTTATGAGTGGCGAACTGCGCGAAGGCGCGGTCTCGACTGCGCATCGTCGAAATGGGTGAGGTCCGGGAGGGAGCAACCCTAAGGCGGCGTAACCATGCTAGCGCGTCTACGCGGTGGATCTCGCGGGGCTTGAAATGGGGCCTTTTGCCAACGGTGGTACCGGCAGGCTGCCTCCACTCTTTTTACAGCATGATTTAAATTGAATTCGGCAAACCTTTCTAGTAATGCCTATCGATCCAAAGTTTCAGGCAAACATGGTTGCTACGACATTTGAGAACCTCAAGGTACGGAAAAATTCGGAAAGCAACCTAGGGATCTATGACACCGACGTTGCAGTCGACTTCTTTGATCTATGCATCAGCGACGGCGATTGCATTGCAGTGTCTCCCGTCAATGTTTTTGACTGGCAAGACGCGAACGCAGGCAGGAAGGCGTTACCGTCAAGGGAGCGCGACTGTATTTACTATTTTGAGTGTGAAGCAGTCTGCCCCAAACTTGCGATAAGGGTGAGCAAGCCATGACCATTAGGATCGACGAAGGAAGAATGTTTGAAGTTATAGAGCAGCGAAAGCCAAGATCGGTCGCGCTCAACGGGCCTGAGGGCCTAATCCCAAAGTTGCAGGACGCTGCCGATCACGTCGTCGAAAAATTTGGCATTGAAGCGTACGTCATTGGCGACACATGCTGGGGCTCGTGCGACCTCAACACTCATGCCGCAGACATGCTTGGTGCAGACATCCTGTTCAACATCGGCCACACTATTGCGATGGAGACCTTTGGCGACAAGGTCGTCATGATCGGCGCTTTTGACGACATTAGCTTTGATTCAGTGGCGGAAAAATGCGCAAAAGAACTGCAAAGACAATACAAAACAATATCGCTCCTTACTGACAGTCAGCACCTGCACCAAATAGAAAGCGTGAGAAAGATATTCGAGGATCAAGGCTACACCGTTGTGATCGGGAGGGGCAAGGGCCAGCTCCGCGACGCGCAGGTGTTTGGCTGCGAATTCTATCCTGCATACAGCGTGCAAAAGCAGGTTGACGCGTACTTTTTCCTCGGGCAGAGCATGTTCCACTCTGCAAGCGTGGCAATGTCGACTGAAAAGCCGACGTTCATGCTCGACCCGTATTTCCAAGAATACTCACAGGTAAACGAGTTTGCGCACGGCATGCAGAAGCGTGCAATTCTGTCGATTTACAAGGCGCTTGACGCCGAAAAAATCGGAATAATCATCGGCCTCAAAGAAGGCCAGTTCGCCCACGTACGCGCGCTCGAGCTGAAGAAAGAGTTCGAGAAGCTGGGCAAGAAGGTGCAGATGATAGCCCTTACGGAAATCACTAACGACCGGATGCAGGTCTTCAAGGGCATCGACGCGTTTGTACAGGTCGCCTGCCCAAGGATTGCGACTGACAACCACTTCAAAAAGCCAATGCTATCCGTCCCTCAGGCGCTGGCGCTCCTGAAGCTGCTAAAGAAGGAACCCATAGACGACTTTCTAAAGATCCAGCACTGGCTCTAGCTCCAATCGCTTGCTTATTCTGACATTTATCAGAATTTTATGCAATCGGCGAATATTTTCATTATAAAATATGTAGAAAATCTTCAATTTTGGGCAAGATGCAAGGTGAATAAATATGGTTATTCAACATTTTAATTGGAAATTTTATAGCATTTGTTTGGACAGGATTATATAAATTTTGATAAATCTTCGGTTTTACAAATAAAATATTTGTATAAATCTTAAATAGATATTATGTGTACTATAACTCGGTAAAGTAACTAACTATCGC